>WBZR01001974.1_pt1 | contig 23071 bp, 16 predicted proteins | sample 5204231 | NCBI WGS metagenome assembly WBZR01 (sample SAMN12412403, study PRJNA552823) | activated sludge metagenome | isolation source: activated sludge from anammox sidestream of wastewater treatment plant... | place: USA: Virginia | collected 2017-08
TTACTGCACGCTTTCTTAACTCAGTTAGCGTCTTATGATCTAACCGCCGGGCATCATTCTTTCTCATCAGAATATGATACCATAATTGGTACAATTATGTCAATACTATTATGAGACAGTTAATATGTACTCAAGGCGGATCTGAAGGAGAACGAAGCGGATGCCTGCCTGGTGCACAACCGGTACAAGGACTTGACGGAAGTGGAGAAGGTGTTTCGGGGGTGCAAGACAGTGAATCTGGAAGTTCGCCCTGTGTATGTGAGAAGGGAGGAGAGTACACGGGGGCATGTGTTTGTGGTAATGCTTGCGTACCTGATAATCCGGAGGTTACGTGATGCATGGGCGGGTTTTGATCTCACGGTGGAAGGGGGTCTCGAACAATTGGCAACCATTTGTTCAATGGAAGTGACCGTTAAAGGCCAGAATGCGCGTTGTAAGAAGATACCACGCCCGCGGCAGCAATCACGTGAACTACTAGAGGCATTGCCATGCCGGAAGATACGGGTAGTCACGAGAAAAAACTTCCTGTTCACCGTAAAAGCCAATAAGTATATGACTTCTACGGTCTTTTTGTTTTTTTATCCTGGGGTGAACATCCGCTTCAAAATTACGGTAATACCGGACATATCCCCTTGCGCATCAAATATCTTTGTCATCCTGGCGTTTAAAGAGAAGGGGGGCTGGCTGTCTGAAGGGAGTATCTGGAAGTCAGTGATTTTTTCCCGCGTATTTGCGATAGTATCTATGGGAAGAGACAGTCTCATATGTGACAGGTGTGCCAGAAGATTCATATTGGCAGTGTCAGTCTCATGAATATCGAGGATTTCTTGTGCAGCCGGATTTACATTCTTAATCTTCCACTGCCCGTCAGCGACAACCACACCATCCGACAGACCTGACAAAAGGGCATCCAACACCGCAGGCTCTTCCTTTTTGGAGGCTACCTGTCGCATACGGAGGAGAGCTTTTATCCTGGCAAGGAGTTCCGCCTTATTGAATGGTTTACTGATAAAGTCGTCAGCGCCCGCCTCAATTCCTTTTATCCGGGCATCCATCTCGTGCAAGGCAGTGATCATTACGATCGGTGTGTTCTTTGTCGTGTCATCTGCACGGAGCTTATGGCAAACATCATACCCCGTGAGCTTGGGCATCATAACGTCCAATAGGATCAAATCGGGGTTTTCCGTTCTGGCTTTTTCCAATGCCTCCTCACCGTCATACGCCTCAATTACATCATATTCAGAGGCTGCCAGGATTACCCGCAACAATTTCACATTCTGTTTGATATCATCGGCCACTAATATTTTAGCCTTGTCCATATCTTTGTTTGCATCCTTTGTGTCTTTGCGGTAAACGGTCACACTTTTTTAATGTATTTTTCTATGATGAGTGGTAGTTCCTGTGTATTGATGGGCTTGCTGACATAGGCATCACAACCCGTATCCAGAATTTTTTGTTCGTCCCCCTTCATTGCATAAGCGGTTACTGCAATAATAGGAATATCTTTTGTTAGTAGATCAGCCTTGATTTGTTTCACCAAGGTAAGGCCATCGATACCCGGAAGCTGGATATCCATGAGGATGATATCGGGTTTTTGATTTTTTAATATACTCATAGCTTCTTCTCCGGTGGTTGCCTCAGTTACAATATATCCCTTTGCCTTGAGCACCACACGCATGAGTTTTCTGTTTTTTTCATTATCCTCAACAACCATCACATTTTTGTCAGGCATGCCTTTTCCCTCAATGAAACAGGACGAATTCTCAAATAGTTAACCACAGAAATACAGAAAAAGATTGAAGAAACTTGTAACAAAATTAAATCTCAAATCTAAACTCTAAAATGTCTTATTAATCAGATACAGAGTACCCGGTTTGTTTCCTATGTGGTTTCTTTTTTAACCTGCAACTGCTCTATTTTCTTAATCGCCTCAAGAAGGTCTTCTTTTGTATGACTGCTCTTTTGAACGATAGCTAAAATATCGCCGTTTAATATCTTTTTGTCTTCCGGCGTAATGTCCTTTGCGGAACAGATAATGATGGGGATTCCCTTTGCCGTTGGATGGGCCCTGAGCTTCTCGATCACGTCAAAGCCGCTGACATCAGGCATCAGAAGATCGAGTATCATGAGATCCGGATTACTATTAACGGCCAGATTGATCCCATCATTTCCGCTGTATGCCTTGAGTACTTCAAAGCCTGCATTTTCAAGTATGGCGCCAGTATACTTAACAACCTTTTCATCATCGTCCACGACCAGTATTTTCATAGGCTTGCCTTCAATTCTTTCCGTGGGAATACAGGCATTCACCGTATTAATGAGTTTTTCCCTATCGATGGGCTTCATTAAATATTCCGCTGCACCCAGGCTGAAACCGAGTTCTTTGTTATCAATAATGGAGACAATAATGACGGGTATATCTGCCGTATCGCGGTTGTTTTTCAATTCAGAAAGGACGTCCCATCCATCCTTTTTCGGCAGCATAATATCCAGGGTAATCAAAAACGGGTGGAATTCTTTCGCTTTTTTAATAGCATCCTCACCATCGATAGCTGTAATAGCATTGTAGCCGGCATTTGCCAAATACAGGGTGAGTATGCTGGAGGCCATACGGTCATCTTCAACGACCAAGACGGTTTTTCTCCCCTCTGCACTCGCGGGGATTATACGGCGAGAAGCGGTCTCGACCTCTTTCGGTTTTATTGCGCAGGGCTTGCCCTTTAAAGGTAGTGCAAAATAAAATATACTTCCCTTTCCGTATTCACTTTCGACCCAGATTTTCCCCCCGTGCATATCGATGATCCTTTTTGTCAGGGGAAGCCCTAACCCGGTTCCTTCAAATTTTCGTGAAAGAGAGCTATCTGCCTGCCAAAATTCTTTAAATACCTTATTTTGATCTTCGGATTTTATGCCAATTCCCGTGTCTGATACTGATATCTGCAGCATATCGTCCACAATGCTGGCTTCTATGGTAATGGATCCGTTCTCTGGAGTAAATTTTATGGCATTCGAGAGCAGGTTGTATAAGATTTGTTTGAATTTGACGCGGTCAGCCTCGATGCTTTTCACATCCGTCAGTATCTCTGTCTTTAATTCCAGATGTTTTTTACTCGCAAGACCTTTTACTATTGTGTGAACATCCTCTATAGCTTCCGGCACGGGAAAAACTTCGTACTGAAGTTCCATTCTACCCGCCTCAATCTTAGATAAATCCAGGATATCGTTAATCATCTGGAGGAGGTGGCAGCCACTGCTGTGAATATCGCTAACGAAGTCCATTTGCTCTTCATTCAGATCGCCGGAAATCTTGTCGCGGAGTACCTCCGCAAAGCCGATAATTGCGTTGAGCGGTGTACGGAGTTCGTGCGACATATTGGCCAGAAACTCAGATTTCATTTTGTTGGCTCGTTCCAGGGCCAAAACGGCCTGCTGCAAATGGGCGGTCTTCTCAGCTATACGTTGTTCAAGGGTGTCATATATAGCCTTGGATTTGTCAAACATCTCGTTAAAAGCTCGCCCGAGTCGACCTACCTCATCCCTGGCTGTAATATCTACCTTCGTGGTAAAACTTCCCGTCTTTGTAATAGTGGCTACTGCATCCGTTAATCTTTCAATCGGCCTCATAAATTTCCCTGTCGTCAGGAAAATGATAATCACAATCAATAAGACGCTGATAGAACTGACCGTAACAAAGAAAACGACCTGAGCTGCAAATCGTTGCTCAGCGATTTCCTTTGGAATAATAACGCTGATTGCTCCTCGTAATTCCCCAATCTTGTAATCATAGCCAATCTCGTAATGTTTTTTTATAAAGTCAGGGGCTTTTTCTTTAGTACCATGGCAGAGGAGGCAATCCTCTGTTACGTGCAGGGCATAAACATAGCGTTCAACTCTTTTGCCATCCACGGTGTCTTCTTCCCAATAGTGCAAAAGATTAGGGTCTTCCTCCATTTTCCTGAGTACTTTTTCTTCAAAGGGATCAGGTTTATTTGCCGGGTTTCGAAACCTCATACTTGTCTGTCTAATAATATAGCCAGTCTTTTCAGCGAATTGCAAACCTATGGCATGGCCAGAAACGGCGGGAATAAAATATTTTGTTTGTTCAGTAATTTCAATTCCGGATTTTTTCAGGGCGGAGGCAAGATAATTCCTGGTGGTTTCCAATTCAATAGCAAGTAACTTGGCCTTTTCCCGAAATTCTTTGATGAATTCCTGGTGAGTACGTTTATAGACAAAAATGGCTATTACTCCATTCAAAGTAACCAGCAGCACAGCCAGCAGTATCACGAGTTTGTGTCTGATCTTCATTTGCATTATCTAAAAGTTTACACTTTTTTCCCTATTATGAGGTATGACAGTAATAATTATATTGCTCATTATTTTAACAATCTCAATCCCCAGCGTCCAATTCTTTACTTATATTTACTGTAGTGCTTGCAAACGAAGTCGAAGGATGAAATCCCGTTCCTCGTTGGCGAAACCATTAAGCCCGCTCTTTGCAAGTTTGGCAGTGGTTTTTATTGTTTTGAACAGCTCAAAAAGAAAAAGAGAGACCTGGCTAACGGAAAAACTCTCCAATTATGGTAAAAAATAGTCTTGGAGAAAAACTAAACCATAAGGGAAAGGAGGGCCCTTTGGAAACAACGCCATGAAAAGATAGTATCACAATAAAATTTGGTTGTCAATTTAGAGTTGAATTAACAGACAACCGTCTAGGAACGATCCTAAAGGCGTTTTGTAATTTACAGCCGGAGATAGTGAGAGATTTTATCCAGAGAGTATTTGCTGAGCTTAGTGGGAGGGATACGGATCATTCCCGGAAACCGTTCTACCATGATGAATGCGGGAATGACAAGGTGTTTATCCGGAAGATGGGATAGAGGTGGGATTAAAGGAATAACAAAACGAGCCCGATAGTCTGATAATGACCATGCAGTTCATCGTCTCCTCACCATCCTTTTGTAACCATTACAATAAACACTTGAATTTTACAGAGTTTCGCATAAAATCAGTTTAGTTTTTATAATGATATTTACCGGTATGCCATTTCTGCAAAAGCAGGAATGACAACTTTCTTTGGGCATTAACTATAAATTTAAAACCCCGCAATGAAGATTCACGAAATTAAAACCCGCGTTCGATACCAGGAGACCGACCAGATGGGCATTGTTTATTATGCCAATTTTTTCGTTTATTTTGAGATGGGTCGAACAGAATATCTGAGAAATCTTGGAATACCGTATTCAGAGTTAGAGAAGGAGCATATTTACTTCCCCGTCATTGAAGCCAATTGCAGATTCCGGTCTCCTGCCCGTTATGACGATGTCCTCCTTATCCAGACCTGGGTTTCAGAACTCAGACACGCCTCTGTGGAATTCAGCCACAAAGTAATCCGTGAGGGCGACAATACACTCCTGGCAGAGGGGATTTCGAAATTAGCATGTCTCAATGCCAGCCATAAACCTATCACTATACCGGAAAAGCTGAAGAAACTCTTGCAATAAAAGGAGGATTTTCTCTGTGGACTCTGCGAAACCTGTGATGGTTGTCGGTATCCGAACTATTGCGTTTCATGCCCGGATTCGCTGACAGCCTTGTATTTGGCCTGGCTCAGGAGATTGTTGAATTCGCTTGGATTGGATATTTCCATGTGCAAAAACCATCCCTCGCCGTACGGGTCTTCATTTACCATTTGTGGTTTTTCCTGAATTTTTTGATTAATTTTAATGACTTTACCCGATAGCGGAGCAAAAATATCATAGGCGGCTTTCACGGACTCCACCACTGCACAGGCAGCGCCCGTCTTCAACTCTTTACCTATCGAAGGCAATTCGATAAAAACGATGTCCTTCAATTGTTGTTGCGCATGGTCGGTGATGCCCACGATCACCTCCTTTGGATTTATTTTCTTCACCCATTCGTGTGTCTTTGTGTAAAGTAGTTCATCTGGTATATTCGTCATGAGTAATTTCCCTTTTGTAGAACGGAATCTTTACAACCTGCGCATGATAACTATTACCCCTGATTTGAATTTGTAATTCCTCGCCGACTCTGGCGTGTTCTGATTGTATCAGACACAGGCCTATGCTCTTGTTTATGGTGGGACTGAATGAACCGCTGGTAACCTTGCCAATTATTTCATTTCCCTTCATTACCGGATAACCCTGACGGGGAATACCCCGGTCTGCCATTTCAAACCCAGTTAATTTCCTGCGAATCCCCTTTTCCTTCTGCCTGAGCATGGGTGCTTTACCGATAAAGTCACCCTTATTAAATTTCACGATCCAATCGATAGTTGTTTCAAGGGGGGTAGTTGTCTCGTCCATGTCATTCCCATATAACAAGAGGCATGCCTCCAGTCGCAGGGTATCCCTTGCCCCGAGACCAACTGGTCTCAAACCGTCCTGCTTGTTTTTATCAATGAGCAGATTCCAGAGTTTCACGGCGTGTTTTGCTTCCACAAATATTTCAAAACCGTCCTCACCTGTATATCCGGTCCTGGAGATTGTTATGGGTATATCATTCCATGAAAAATCATCAAAGTAAAATTTTTTCAAATAATTAAATTGGCTGTTGAGTGTATTTTCAATCATACGCCCGGACTGAGGGCCTTGCATTGCAAGGAGAGACACATCATCCGTCAAATCCTTTATTTCTAAAGGTTGATAGGTGATTGCATACTTTTGCAGCCATGCGAGGTCTCTTTCCCTGTTAGAACAATTTACCGCCAGCATAAAATGTTCTCTATGCCGTTGGTAAACAAGGATGTCGTCAAGGATTCCACCCTGCTCATTGCAGATGGGGGTATAGAGAACTTGTTTATCCGTAAGTCCTCCCGCGTCATTTGTAATAATGTGCTGAATAAATGGGAACGCCTTGCTTCCTAAGACCTCAAATCTCCCCATGTGAGAGATATCGAAGAGACCGGCGTTATTTCTGACGTTGTGATGTTCGTTGATGATGCTGTCGTATTGGAGGGGCATGAAATAGTCATGAAAAGATACCATCTTTGCATTGAGTTTCAGGTGAATATCATAAAGAGGTGTTTTCTTCATGATTCATGGGCACCGCTATTCATCAGTGTACGTGTAACCACAGGTGGGTTTAAGATGATAAAAATAATCTTCATCACTATACGGATAGAGCGAACACATGAGTGGCTTTTGATCGTATACCTTACACAGGGAGAGTCCCTTTTCATCGTAATCGAGGTGCTGGCATTTAAAAGATGCGTGGCAGCATCGCCCGCATCGCAGACAATTCCCCTGTCGTTTTTCTAATGAGGTATAAATTTCACGTTTATTGAAAACATAATAGACCCGCCGCCAGGTCTGTAATAAAATCGCAGAGCAAAATATATCTATTTTTTGTGACATTTGATGCATCTTTTGCACAAATTGATTAACCTTTTTTATTTCAAGCTTACTGATTAACTCGGTCATAGATTTTTACCTTTTTTTGATATATGAAAAACTAAAAACAAATATTCATATCTCTTATCAAATTTATAGAGTCCAGTCAAGATAAATGCTAATAAATTGAAAACAATAGAGCGAATTATTTATGCTGAATAATGATAACGTTTCACAACCATCTGCAATCAAATCAAAAATGCTTTATAGTTTATCCACATATTTCTTTTCATAGGAAGGCAGCAGTCGGTGAAATTCATTGTAAGCCTTCGGTGTGATGTTCCTGCCTGCCCACTAAATATTAAGAGAATGGTTAGGCACGTAACAGGTTATGGCAAGATAGTTTTATACATCTTACTCCACGTCTCGCCCGGCTGGTTGCGGATCTATGTATTTGAGCTATACCGTTGCCCGTGATATAGGCTGCTCTAAAGCAGCCTGTGCTGCTGCAAGCCGCGCAATGGGTACTCTGAATGGTGAACAGCTCACGTAGCTCATTCCAACCTTATGACAGAATGAAATGGTTTGTGGATTCCCGCCGTGCTCACCGCAGATACCCACTTTTAACTCTGGCCGCACGCTCCGTCCTCTCTGGATTCCGATTTCTATCAGTTGACCTGTGCCTTCCTGATCCAATATCTGGAATGGGTCTTTCTCAAGAATGCCTTTTTCAATGTAGTCAGGGACAAAGGAGCCCACGTCATCGCGGCTAAAACCAAAGGTCATCTGTGTAAGGTCGTTGGTTCCGAAGGAAAAGAACTCGGCGTGTTTTGCAATCTTATCAGCAAGCAAAGCTGCGCGTGGCAGTTCTATCATGGTCCCTACCAAATAACTAATCTGTATGCCCTTCTTCTTCATAACATCTTTGGCGATTCTGTGTACGGCATCTTTCAGTATGTCAAACTCCTGCTCATCGCAGATAATAGGCAACATGATCTCCGGATACACAGAGATCCCTTTCTTCTTCACGCTGCAGGTGGCCTCAATAATAGCCTGCACCTGCATATCATAGATTTCCGGGTAAATAACGCCAAGCCGGCAGCCACGGAGTCCCAGCATGGGATTCAATTCGTGAAGCGCCGATACCTTGTCCTGTACTTCTTTCAGGCTGATCTTCATCTGTTTTGCCATTTCTTTCTGATTGTATTCTTCCTGCGGCAAAAATTCATGAAGCGGCGGATCGAGGAGGCGGATCGTAACCGGGAGCCCATCCATTACCGTGAAGATTTGCTCAAAATCCCTGCGCTGCGTGGGAAGTAACTTCCTGAGCGCTGATAAATATAAATTCAACGGTTCTTTGAGATCTTTTTTTGTTTGCATTAATTCCTTTTTAAGCACATTCGTTTTATTATTCGCACCCTTTGCCTGCTCTTTCTCCAGCGCAGAGATTTTCATCTTCAGATTTTTTACGTCCGGGGCGGAAAGGATCATTTGTCGTACGGAATCAATTCTGTTTTCACCAAAGAACATGTGTTCCGTCCTGCAAAGCCCAATGCCCTCAGCGCCCAATTCCATTGCCTTTTTAGCGTCCGCCGGCGTATCGGCATTTGTCCTTATTTTCAGCTTGCGGATTTCGTCAGCCCATTTCATAAGCGTGGCAAAATCGCCGCTAAGTCCTGGCTCAACGGTAGGCACCATTCCCAGCATTACTTCGCCGGTACTGCCATCAATAGAGATATAATCACCTTTTTTTATCACCTTGCCATTTACCGTAAAGGTCTGATGTTTATAATCTACATTCAACGTGCCGCATCCTGCAACACAGCATTTACCCATTCCCCTTGCCACCACGGCTGCGTGGGAAGTCATGCCGCCGCGCGTTGTCAGGATGCCTTTCGCAACGTGCATTCCGCCAATGTCTTCGGGTGAAGTTTCTTTTCTCACCAGAATAACCTTCTCTTTCTTTTCCAGCGCCCATTTTTCAGCGTCTTCCGCGCTAAATACAACCTTTCCCGTCGCAGCGCCCGGTGAGGCCGGAAGCCCCGTAGCAATAATCTCTCTTTGTGCCTTTGGATCAAAGGTCGGATGCAACAACTGGTCAAGCTCATTGGGATTAATACGGGAAATTGCGGTCCTTTTGTCTATCAGACCTTCTTTAACCATATCCACCGCAATCTTCACCGCCGCCTGGGTAGTACGTTTTCCGGTCCTCGTCTGGAGCATGTACAAACGATTTTCCTGTATCGTAAATTCGATGTCCTGAACATCTTTAAAGTGTTTTTCGAGGATATTTTTGTATTTGACAAGTTGTCCATATACTTCGGGCATCTCTTTCCCAAGATCCGCAATCGGTTCCGGCGTACGGATACCGGCAACAACATCTTCGCCCTGAGCATTGATGAGGAATTCTCCGTAAAATGTGTTTTCACCTGTGGACGGATTCCTTGTGAAGCACACTCCTGTAGCAGAATGATCCCCCATATTCCCGAAGACCATGGCCTGAACGTTTACAGCCGTTCCAAGGAGTCCCTTGATTTCGTAAAGTTGACGGTATTTAACGGCGCGCGGGTTATTCCAGGAGGCAAATACGGCATCTATTGCCTTCTGAAGTTGTATTTTTGGATCATTTGGAAAATTTTCACGGGTCTTTTTTTTGTAAATAGCTTTAAATTCTTCAACAATGCTCTTTAAATGTCCTGTGGTGAGGTCGGTATCATTTTTTACCCGTGCCTTTTTCTTATACATATCGAGAATCTCTTCAAAATAGTGGCGTTCGACACCCATAACAACATCGCCAAACATGGTGATAAACCGCCGGTATGCATCCCACGCAAAGCGTTCGTTGCCGGTCTTTTTAATAATCCCCTTAACGGCATCGGGGTTCAATCCCAGGTTTAAAACCGTATCCATCATGCCAGGCATAGATGCCGCTGCACCGCTCCGGACAGAAACCAGTAAAGGATTATCAGCGTCGCCCAATTTTGCCCCCATGAGTTTTTCCAGACGGGCAAGATTCTGTCCTACTTCTCCGGCAAGTCCTTCGGGATATTTTTGCTTATTCCTGTAATACGCATCGCAGACTTCGGTCGTAATAGTAAAACCGGGAGGGACGGGAATGCTGAGATTGGTCATTTCGGCCAAATTAGCTCCCTTCCCGCCTAACAGGTGTTTCATGTCCGCTTTACCGTCGGCAGATCCATTGCCAAAGAAATAGACATACTTAGGCGACATCCAAACTGCTCCTTTCCATAATCAATAATTTTAATACGCAGTTTACAACAAACAACTTGAGATGAGATTAAAAAAGGTTACGTAGTATAACAAAAAACGGGTTTTTCCCGCAAGGAAATTTCGGTGATTAACTTTATTAATGGAGATCAAATTTTAAAAGAAATCAACGGGAGTGAAAATAGAGTAAAGTCCGGTATTAATCAATGATATGAAAAAGAAAAAGAATATGGTATTATTAGGACTCTTTCCATGGTTTTAGTGCGTCATGCCATGATAATTATAATGAGCAACATTTTGGCTTTCTGAAAAATCGTTTGTTTATATACAGTCAGCATTAAAGGAAATACGCAGCGCGGGTGCCTTATCGTTCGACTGAGCGTTCGTTTGAGGCCTCGGCGTGAGCACGGTCGAACGCTCACGCCAAAGTCCTCCTGAACAGGCCGACCACAAGGGTTCGGCGCTACCCTTTTCAAAAAGCTAACGTATTCCTAATAATTAAATTTGAATGTCCAACTTTGTTTGAGAGTGAAACTATGAAACGCACTGTCAAGATGTTTGAAGTCCTCAGGAACCAGAATTTTTTAAAACTCTGGATCGGCCAGATTGTATCCGCCCTTGGCGACAGATTTAATCAAATGGCGTTATTAGGTCTTATTATAAAACGGGGAGGAAACATTGGGGAAGAGTTGTCTAAAATCACCTTCTGGAGCGTCCTCCCATTTTTTTTGTTTAGCCTCTTTTCTGGCGTACTTTCAGATCGATGGTCAAGGAAGAGGTTACTGATAGGCTCGGACATAGTCAGGTCCGTGCTGGTGTGTGCCATCCCATGGATTATTAGCGACTCAGCCGGCATTACCCCTGCCTATCCTGTAATCTTCGCCATTGGTATCTTTGCCTGCCTTTTTTCACCGGCAAAATTTTCCATCATTCCCAATATTGTTGAGGAACATCATCTCCTGGCGGCAAATTCTCTCATTGCCTCATCGGCGCTCCTGAGCGTTCTCGCGGGTACCGCTGTGGGGTGTGTTATGTTTGATTCGATGGGATTCAGGCCATCCATGTACATGAATGCCTTTACGTATCTTTTTTCAGCAGGTATGCTCTGGAAATTAACAGCGAAAGGAAATGAGCGCACGAAAATCAAAGGTCTCTGCGCTGTGTTATCAGATATCAAAGAGGGTGCGAAATACATTTGTTGTGATGAAAGACTGATAATACTCATTTTTTTTGGCGCGGTCTTCTGGTTCGCAGGTATCAGCTTTTATGTGATAATCTCCGATTTTGCCGAAAAGGTGTGGGGGTTTACTTCACTCACCCCGCTGGGGCTCATTTTCTCCCTGCTCGGCGGGGGACTCCTTATCGGATCTGTTTTGGCGGGCAAATACGGCAATCACGTAAAGAGGAATGCCATTTATACGGTGAGTATATGGATGCTTGCATCCGGCATTATGGCCTTTTCAGTGATACACTCGTATATGGCAGCATCGTGCATTATCTTTTTCATAGGGATTGCGGGCGGGATATTCCTCGCACCCATCAATGCGGACATTCAGGCCATCGTACCCGACGAGTTAAGAGGCAGGGCATTTGCCTGTAAAGACATCCTTGTGAATGCCGCTATGGTGGCGCCAATACTGATTGTCGGCAAGCTTACCACCTTCATTTCTACCAGAGGATTGATGTTGTTCTTAGGCATAGGAATCTTTCTGGCCGGCATTCTCGTGGCGTGGAGAAGCGTCAAACTGAACACTATACAAAAACAGGATAAGAAAGATGGATAATCTCCGAATAAATACCCGTGAATCCTCACCCATTAAAAGGGAAACCGGGGGGCTGTTTTATACAAAGCTCGCTTGTATTCGTGACGGATACCGCATCTTCCTTGCTTCCCTAAACGCTTGTCTTTTCTTCGTACTCAAGGCGATGGGCATTGTTTTATTAAAAGTTTTCTTCCGTATCCAGGTTGAAAATAGGGGACGGATACCCAGAAAAGGACCTCTTATTGTAGCCGCAAACCATTTCAGTTATATGGACCCTATCGTACTTCAAGCTGTGTTTCCAAGACGTATTTCTTTTATGATGACGGAACTTTATTACGAGGGGCGCGGGAAATGGCTCTTTCAGTTATTGCACTGTATCTGCATCAGGGAGAAGGGTTCAAATATAACCGCACTGAAAAAAGGTATTACGGTGCTCAAAAAAAACAGCGTCTTAGGCATCTTCCCTGAAGGAAGCGTGAGCGCCGAAGGCCGCCTTCAGGAGGGAAATTCAGGTATCGGCTTCCTTGTTGTCAAGAGCGGAGCGCCTGTTATCCCCGCCTTCATCGCCGGGACATACGAGGCATTGCCGAAGGGGAAGGTAATACCCGGAATTTCCAAAATAAAGGTAATTTTCGGCAATCCTATGACATTTGAAATTTTTAGCAAAAACACCAAAAAGGAAGGGATTGAGGAAATCACAAAAAGAATTATGGGACAGATAGAATCGCTATCTTTTCCCGGCAAACAAACGAAATAGATTTTTTGGGTCTTGCACAAATCATGCTGGACAATTCGATACGCAACGACACATTTAACAGGTTACAGACTAACAGGCTGTCCGAGAATTCACTTTATCGTGATTTCTCAAGTCATAAGTCTTTATATATCAATATTCGAATTTTCGAGAATTTATATTCTCGGACAGCATGCTAAGGGCTGCCCACCTCGATGGTGAACGTTGAATTTGATCTGTCTTTGCCCCTCTTTTTTCCGGACACATCAAATTCCGTCACTTCCATAAGGCACTTTTTTTTCCTTTTCTTACCCTTAGGGACACTCCACTCGTAACTCGTATCCTCTATGTACCCAGGTATCTTTTTCCATGAATGCCCGTTGTCGAAAGAATACCTCAGCTTGAATTTTATCATATCAGTTGACGCCCTCCACTGCACGGTGTATGTCGATCCCGACGGCATAACTTCTTTGCCGTCAGGATTAAGCATTTTCAGCCGGGTGCCGGCATAGGGAGTTGCCCCTAAAGGCGTGGCCGGATCGCCAAAAAGCACAAAGGTTTCAACCATGTGGCGCCAGTAACTATCCTGGCTATATGTGTCAATCTTGGCCTTAGTGGCAGCAGCGCCAAGACCATATTGTCCATCCTGAAAAATATTCTTGTAAAAATTACCCAGCAATAACCGGTGGCCGGAGGTATATCCTAGCCCGGTACTAGCCCAGATAGCTACTGCCCCTTTATCCTTAACCCTTTGAAATTGTTCCGCAATACAGACTTCGGGTTTCAATCCGGTAAAGAATCCGTTCAGGCAATCTGCTATTGTTACCATCGTAAATTTATGATCGTTCTCTAATGAGGTAATATCCCCAAGGGAAAGGACAACTTTGCCATTTCCAACCCCATCCTCTTTTTCCCCCCACAGTGCAAATATCGTTGCGTTTCCATGACCGGTAAAATTAGTTAGAAGCACCCCGCTGTTTATGTATTTTTTTAAATCATCCGTTGGGGTTGGGGCGGCGCTTTTGTAATCACCTATATAGACCTTAGTAAAATCATAATCATCCGTTATGATATCTGCAAGCTCGTCGGACGTGTTTTTAAAGTCTGCCCCGTCGTCATCTGCTGCCAGTAGGACCTTCTTATTCCAGGATTTAGCCGGCGGATTTTTTTCATAGAAGATGATCTTGTCTACTATATCGCTCATCTCTCCATTCGATCCCGCACTCAGCCTGCCAATAAACATGTCCGGCAGGGCATCATCGCCGCTTACCAGGACAAACCAGTTGTCGGATGCCGTTTCTCCAAATACATTGTCCGGTATCAAGTCCCTGCCCGGTTCAACGAGCTGGGAAGGCACATAATTTATTGTACCTGTATGAAGATTGTCTTTGTAATCATAGCAGGCATCGCCCATGAGCAGGACGTATGTGGGTGCAGGTTTTTTCCAGTCCTTGTATGCATACGCCAGGAAGTCCCGAATAGCCTTTGGATTAAAAACGCCGTAGTTGAACTCATCGTAGATGTCCTCAACATTAACAGTGGCAACCTTTAATCCTGAATTTTTCCTGTACTGAGCCAACGTTTTGGCGCTGTCGGTGAAGATTTCATGGGTAATGATGATATAGTCTGCCCTATTTTCTTTAGACTTCCAGGTTGATGGTTGATCCTTCACAATGCTATCGGGCAACTTACATTGTGCATAGGTCTGCGCCAGATAACGCGTCGATGTACCTGCCGTGTCCGTAAACCGAAGCGTAAAGACGCTTCCACTGGGCGAGACAGTTGTATTGCTTATGCGCGCCACATTGGCTGGATCTGTTATATCAAAGACTGTTATATCGCTGTTGCGAAAATCTGAAACCTCAAATTGAAAAGCACCTGCTGCCGGAGATCCAAAAAACAACTTGCTAATTTCCGCTACATAAGTGTCAAAATAGTCAATCTTTATCCAGTTTAGAAGAATCAGATCCACGGAAGACCCGGTATCTCCCACAGACTCAATACGAATCTTGTTCTGCCCCTCCTTTAGGTAAGAATGAGGCACAGATACTTCATGATTAAAAATAATCTGGCCATTCCACCCTTGATCATATATCTGCATGCCATTGAGATATATCTTTGTATGGTGGCCCAGTGACGTGAACCCCTTTAGTTGAATACGTACCGTCACCATATCAGCCGTGGTCGAAATATTTTTCAGCGTCGCGGCATAGTCTCTCGACTCTTTCCCGTTAAATTTGTCACCCCAAAACCAGTGGTCCTGTCCATAGCCATCGGGCATGAATTGCCAGTAATAGGTGTCTTCTTCCATAAGTAGCGTGGCAGGAAATTGCGTCGGTACCGTGTGAGTCCCTGAAAGAGATCCGTCACGCTCACTCATACGTTTGCCGTTAGTTTCACCGATCGTCAACCAGTAAACATTTTTGGTAGTATAAATGTCCGTTATGGCGGTGCCATAAAAAAGAATATAGTCATTGGTGTTAAATTTACCGTCTTTCTCACCAGAAACATAAATGGGAACTTCTGATCCGGCGTTGCTCATACTGATCTTGTGAGGATTTACATTCTTGAGATTTAGCCCGGCATTGGTAAGGTTATTATACGTGAGCTTATAGATACCGTTTTCAGTTACCACGACCTTAAGTTTAATCGTGGAGCTGCTGCTCTCGGAGGCACTTGCGGCGCTTTCGGCCTCACTTTCATACGGTATAGGTGTTTCTTTTTCAATTGGGGGGCGTCTGAGTGCATCGTAATTTAAAAGCTTGTCCTTGAGCAGATTTTCATAGGCAGGGCTGATTCCCCGCATCCTGCCAGCCTCATCTGCCGTACGATGGGCGGCGTGCCACGTGACCATGGCAAGGATGCGGCGGTAAAGACGCACCTCACCGGTAACAGGGTTATAGTGCACAGGATAAAACTGCACCTGTGCCACGGCCTGATCGCGCATATATCCCGCAGTGCCTACCTTGACCGCCGTGTCCGGATAAAAGGCATTTGTCGTATATATCTCCTGATTCGGCGCAAAGACCTGTTCAATGCCCCCGGCAGGGATGTCGCCATAATTACTCCCCTTTACCTGCAACACTGGCGCAGGATAAAGGCGGTAGTCATGCAATGTATCATAACTGGCATCGATGATTTGCACGGAGACCCCCTCAACGGAAGGTATGCCTACCATTGTGCCACAGGTCGGAACCTGGGGTTCGCCCGGCCTTGCGCTTTGTGCCATGTTGGATATGAGAAAACGTTGATATGTCTGCCCTTCGTGTTTTATGGTTTCTATGTGATAATCACTCACCTTCAGCTCAAGCACAACAGACTGCCCGTCTGAATGCAGCACCTTTACATCGTTTTCAGACAATGACTGGGCTATTGACGGCGACGTTGTGACGCTAGCGAAAAAAACCAGCAGCATGACCGTAATCTTACCCAGGAAGTAATTGAATTTCATAATACCATCTCCATTGTTTATTGGTGACTTCCACGCCACCGCACTAACCCGTAGCACCGATCGTTCGACTGAGACCTCAGCGTGAGTCTTCGGCGTGAGCTCAGACGAACGCTCACGACGAAATCCCTTGTGCTCGGCATTCCCCAGCGGGTTCACGCCCTAAAAAGCGGGGGATACCCACCCCCTTCACCCCCGCCAGCGGGGGACAAGCCGCCCGCGATACGTCGTTATCCATTGTGATGGCGGGTTCCACGCCACATCAACCCGTAGCGCCGATCCCTTGTGGTCGGCTAACCTATGCTTCCGCTTCCACAACACAACCCCAATCCTACGTTGTCACCTCAAATTGCGAGGGACAAACCCCCGCGATACATCATTATCCATTGCGATGGATTCCACGCCACCATTCGTAGAGCCGAACCTTTTACGCAAGATATACACTAAATATAAATTCTAAACAGGGTGGCACGGGCAAACTTCGTTTGCCCGTGCTGAACCTGCACATGCTGTTTCTGAATTATCCAATTTGAGCCTCTGATACTCAAAACAGGGCGGAATATTATAAACAGCAATCACAAAAAGTATTGCAGAGACACGGACAAGCGCGGCTTGTCCGTGCCACCCTGTTAGTCCATCGCAACCTCTGCGGGTTTCAGTTTTCAACTTGAACCCAGCCCCACATGTTGAGAGGCAAGCCGCCCGCACTACGTCATTATCCATTGTATGGATTTCACGCCACCATTCGTAGCGCCGAACCATTATGGTCGGCTTCATGCTGCAAAAACAAAAAAAGCCTTACTGCAAAGATATTTTTTGTAAACATCTTCGGCAGTAAGGCTGTCTTTTAAAACCTGTTTCCTTGTTAATTACAAAGGATTTGCGTACGTCAATCCCAGCATACTTCCCTGTATGCTTCAAAGACCCTACACTCTGCGTCCCCTGATCACTCAGGGTTTGCCTTTATCGTGATGATTCTCCTTTAATTATACGAGTCGCTCACTAAAATGAGTATTATACTGTCAACGGTAACTGAGTAAGATACATTAAACTCTTATCAGATGTCAAGAAAAATTTGATTCCTTCATCATATGTTTGAAATTCATTCGCAAGGGATCATTTCATCGCACCTCAACAGGGCGCATTTTAAAATAAAAAAGCGACAGGAAAAATCTCCCTTTTTTGTTTTCTTTTTATTACAATTATCCATAGAGATATATTTTAATATATCTCCTGGCAAGGAAACTATCACTACAGGAAAAGTACATGCGTTCTGATGCGTGGGAAACAGAAATTAACAAGTGCGCCAAATGCGGCAAATGCCGCTCTGTCTGTCCTGTTTTTATCGAGACGGGGAATGAATCCATGGTGGCACGGGGCCGCATCAGCCTGGCTGATGCATTACGAAACGGTGAAGTTTTTCACACAGAGCGATTGAGGGATTATCTCCTCTCGTGTAAGAAATGTCTCCGATGCTCCAGTATATGCCCTTCGGGTGTTGATTATGATTTCATCATCCAAACCATGATCGATGACCTTGCAAATCACCTCGGTATATGGCTTGTGCCGCGTATTATTTTCAGGCTGTTTTTGACCCGACGATGGCTCTTTAACCTGCTCTTGAAAACTGCCAGTATTTTTCAAAGCCTTGTTCCCCTAAAGCGACACGGTACTATGCGGCATTTACCCTACATGCTTATGGGAGGCAGATGGATTCCACCTTTAGCGAAGAATCCGGTACTAAAAAAATATCGAAATACAAAGAAGATACACCATCCCAGGATGAAGGTAGGATTTTATGTAGGTTGCCTCATCAACTATGTCTATACCGATATTGCCGATGCAGTGGTCGAGGTGCTCAACCGCCTGGAGGTAGAGGTGGTTGTTCCTCCGGGACAGTTATGCTGCGGCATCCCTGCACTATCGCTGGGGGACGCCAAAACGGCGAGAAAATTGGCGGAAGTAAACGTGGAGGTATTTGAAAAGGCTCAGGTTGACTTTATTATCAATGCGTGTGCTACCTGCGGAAGGACACTGAAAAGGGATTATCCTCGCATCCTTGGAGATGATTCCCGAAAATTTACGGATAGGGTGTTAGATATCTCTGAATTTATTGAAAAATATTTTACCTGTGAGACAAAACCACTGGGCACAAAAATTACCTACCATGACCCCTGCCACCTTCATTGGGGCCAAAACATCTCAAAACAGCCCAGAGATATTTTAAGACGTTCTTCCGCGTTTCAGGAGATGGAAACCCCGGAGCGATGCTGCGGCGGCGGCGGGGTATTCAACTTGTTACACTATGACCTCTCTATGAAGATAGGTGAGCACAAGGCAAAAGCAATCGAAAAAAGCGGTGCAGAGGCCGTGGCAACGGGTTGTCCCGGATGCCGTCTCCAGATTGAAGATCTGCTCGCAACACGGGGCTCTGCAACAAAATGTACACATACGATACAGATTTTGCGGGATGCATTATTAAGCGCTTCCCCGTTGAAAGATTGTTCAAAACCAGGAAAGACGTAGCGCGGGTGCCTTATCGTTCGACTGAGACCTCGGCGTGAGTCTTCGGCGTGAGCTCAGACGAACGCTCGGTCGAACGCTCACGACGAAGTCCCACGCACAGGCCGACCACCAGGCCGACCACCAGGCCGACCACAAGGGATCGGCGCTACTTTTTTCAAAGAGCTAAATTATTACGAAATTTAGTATTTACTTTTTTATCATCAAAACATCCCCAGTACATGAAACAATGTTTATCGTATATGACGGGGTGTCTTTATTTTCTAAATAGACGTTTATTTTATCTTTTCCTTCAGCCTTCCAATGTCCTGGAATCGCCGCCGGATGGTCTGCCGGGCCTATCCCGTATTGAACAAATTCTCCGTTTTCTTTAATCTCAAATCCAAACCTACCTCTTGCAGGAGGGAATTTGTGATAACTCGGTCTGAAAACCTTTACCTCCTTTGTGTCTTCTTCGTAAGAATGTATCCAATGCTTGAAAATCCCCTTTGGGAGATCATTAGCACATCCCATGGTTTGGACATTAAAAAACAGTAATGAAAAAAAAAGCAATGATTTTAGAGTCTTCATAGTTCGGTCCATCCCCTTAAAGGGGCATGCAGAATTTCTTCCTCTGCATGCCCGCCTCAATACCGTCATGCAACTATCTTGTTTTATCAGATTTCTTGCGCATTTTTCCTATACCGTAGAATGTAAGAATACATGCCATGGCGGTTATCGATCCTTGTCCACAGGACGGTGGCGGCGGTGGTTTCCCATTGCACTTTAATCCGTCTGAACTCATGATGGCCGATCTCGGTCCGCTTATAGCCGCATCCATCCTTGCAGATTGCCCATGGGTGAACATAACCATGCACGCATCATCCGTGTAATCCATATAGTTCATGAACATATCTCCATTCGGGCCATTGCTGCAACTGACATGTGGGAAAGTGGGACAACCGTAATTCATACACTCCTGATTGGGCGTGTCAGCAACAAGATCAGAGCCGCTGCACTGGTCTCCGCTGGGGCAATCGTCTCCCCAGATGTGTCGCAGGTTGAGCCAGTGTCCGATTTCATGGGTAGCCGTCCTCCCCTTGTTAAATGGCGAGGCTGCCGTCCCGGTATCGCCAAATGCCGTAGAGTCAATCACCACCCCGTCCGTATCTGCCGGTCCTCCGGGAAATTGTGCATATCCAAGAACGCCGCCCGTCAGGTTACACACCCATATGTTTAAATATGTGTCCCTCGGCCAGGCATCACTTCCTCCGTCTCTGGAAAATTTAACCGCATCGTTAGGGCTAAACCCTGCTACAGGTGTTGATTTTCTTATAATACCGTTCGTAGTTCCGCCCCCGGGCGCCTTGCAAGCAAGTGCAAATTCTATTTTTGCATCTGCCGCCAACGGTTGAAATACTGATGGCACTGCGGTCACATCGGTGTTCAACTTTCTGTAATCTTCATTGAGAATACGGATTTGGCTCTGGATTTGCGCATCCGAAATATTCTGATCAGGGGTATTATACACAACGTGGACAACTACCGGGATTTTCACCACCTCGGCCCTCAATACCCCGCGAAGGAGATAATTTTTGGTAAGATTCTCAATTGCTGTCTGGTTCTCCCGGTATGTTGGAACGGTTTTCATAAGTCTTTCATCAACCTCCATGGTTGCGCAGATTCTCTTCCTCTCCTGGGCGTAAGCTCCCGGCGAATGCACCGCAAGCGATATTACCATAAAAAAAGAAATTACCACGCCTAAAATAAAAGATTTCCTTTTTATCACAAGAATCCTCCTTTCCGAAAAATATCGTCACAAAAGTTTTTCGATAAAAACGCACACAAGATAATTCCTGGCTGCCATTAAGCTTGAAAGTGGAACTGTTCCGTATCCACCCAGGCCATCTTCATTAATGACCAAAAATCCATGGCGATATTCTGAAGAACATATTCGTAGGGAATCCAGCCGTAGCCGGTGTTTCCCCATCCAGCCCCCCAGGAATTACGGATAAGAAGCGCGCCCTTGGTTTTAATCTTTGGATACTGGGTATTCTTGATTTCTATCGTGTCATCGTATCCAACAGCTACGATTGCATGCCCCCAGCTAATCGGTTCGCTTGGATCGGGCAACGGAAAAGCCCCCGCGATGTCACCTGAGAAGGATGACGGATGACCCCAAAACCCAAACATCGATGGAATGCCTGCTGCGAGATATTTTTTGACACTGGCCAATACATCTGCATACGGGATATTTTTACCAATCGGGTCGTGACAAAAATATTTTAATGCCTCGTAATTATCCGCTATTGCATAGACAAACGGCGGCGGGTCACGGTCAAAATCAGGGTCAACATCAGTATATTGCCAATACTTTTCGTCAGGCACACCACACAGGACTAAAGCCCCCATTGTATTCCTGAGCCACGCCCCTGTGTCGCCGATGACTCCCATCAGATTCCGCGTGTTTTTGTAAACGAAGAGGCGTGATCCATCTACATATTTCTTGAATGCCCGATTCTCGTAATATTCAATAATCCCGACTGCTGCATTGGCAGTGCATGACCCAAGTTTTAGTTGATCTTCGATTGGAGAACAATACTGCCTTAGATCAACGGCAGAAGGCAGTGACACTGCGAGGGCCGCATTCGCCTTCTTTGGGAAGCGCAATTTTTCAACAAGTGGTGTGATTTGTGGATGGGTGTCCATATAGTCCCGACGATCATAAATTGGAGGTATCCAGCCTGTACCAACGGTAACATTCAAATCCGGGATCCTTACTTGTCGATTTCGAAGAAGAAGCGCCATAAAAGATTACTCCTTTCTCATATAAAAATTTGGTTCATTTCCCAAAACGATGTGCAAAATTAAGGCCTCTTTGAAATGAACAGTAGCAACAAACTCCTATCCGTTAAGATTCTTTTGTGACTTTTTGAAAACTTTGTATCACCGGGTGTAAAAATATTCCAGACACTTTAACTGCCCCTTCACCTTTAAATAATGCAATCGTTTCTTTACCCATAAAAACAAAAAAGCCTTACCGCAAAAATGTATATTTGTAACATCTTCGGCAGTAAGGCTGTCTTTGTTTTCTGGCAGGATGATTCTTTAACTACATCCTTGTACGCTAAAGACCCTTTCCTTTGCGTCCTCTGATCGCTCAGAGTTTGCCCTTATCGTTATGTTTTTTGTTTCATCGCTTTTATCTCTTCATACCTGCTCCGATTTACTCGATAATAGGTGTGGCGGTCTTTGCCTTTGTACTCAAGAATGAGACCTTTTGTTGTCAGTTCCGAAAGCACTTCTTTGACCTTCTGCGACTTATGCCGGACCTTTTGCCTCAACAACCACCATTCCGCAACGCCCTCCAGCGTGTCTTGGGCATCGGGATGTTCAGATAGATAGGCCAATATCTCCTGCATGATGTATGTCTTTCCTGTTGTACCGTTTTCATGCTTTTCCATTATTGAAAATTGAGATTGATTTTTTTCATGGACACAACAACATGGTACACTTTCGTTTTCTGTAATTCTCGTGATCAAAACTTTAAGCAACCGATGTGCCTTCATGTACAAAATTCCTTGCATATAGGGGCGGATTGTTTCCAAATACTGTCAAATCAAAAGATTGGAGATAGTTTTTTTGTATGTAAAGATCAGGCAAGAACTCTGCCTTTTTTTATAATTCAAGCACCAGCTATGTTCATTTTGTCCTAACTGTTTAAACGGATTTATAGCAAGTCGTTTTGAATGGGAAGATTAAATAGCAGGATAAATATGTCATAGTAAATTCTGGTAAATGTCCTACTCGTATATATAAAACCGCGTCTATTTAGTTTTTGAAAGATTTCAATAATAACACTGTGTGACTTACAGAGTAAGGACGAAGCATTTGCTCTTGTTAGCAGAAATACGTTCATACCTAAATTGGCAAATGCCTCGCCACTACCAGGTACATGATAAAGAATTTTAAACCGCCAATTTCATTTCTAGAATAAATTAGATTGCCTCTGGCAACGACTTTTTAGACACACTGCAAATACCGG
>WBZR01001975.1_pt1 | contig 23056 bp, 22 predicted proteins | sample 5204231 | NCBI WGS metagenome assembly WBZR01 (sample SAMN12412403, study PRJNA552823) | activated sludge metagenome | isolation source: activated sludge from anammox sidestream of wastewater treatment plant... | place: USA: Virginia | collected 2017-08
GACCATGGCGGTCTTGTCGATAACGCGCTTCTCGGTGCCGTCCTTGTCCTTGAACTTGGCTTCCGACATTTCGATCCAAAGATCGTTCCCTTCGCGGGTGCGCTCGCCGACGCCGGCGAACATCGACACGCCGGAGGCCTCGACCGCGATGTTGCGGATGAGCTCCTGGATAAGAACCGTCTTGCCGAGGCCCGCTCCGCCGAAGAGGCCAATCTTGCCGCCCTTGTTGAAGGGGATCAAGAGATCGACGACCTTGAGGCCCGTCTGCAGGATCTCGATCTTGGTCGACTGCTGCTCAAAAGTGGGAGGCGTGCGGTGAATCGGAAGTCGGGGGGCGTCTGCCACCGCTTTGGCGCGGGCGGCACGCTCTTCAGGGGTGCCCGCATGCTCGCCGGTCTCGACGACGTCGATCGGCTTGCCGAGGAGGTTGAAGACGCGGCCAAGAGTCGCTTCGCCCACCGGAACCTGGATCGGGGCGCCGAGGTCGACCGCGGACATGCCGCGCACGAGACCATCGGTGGTGCTGAGCGCGACCGTTCGCACGACGTCGTCGCCAAGGTGCTGGGCGACTTCGCAGGTCAGATCGATGCCGCGCTTGGCGTCCTTGATCTCGATCGCGTTGTAGATTTCGGGCAGGGTGTCGGTGGCAAAACGGCAGTCCACGACAGGGCCCATGACTTGAATGACGGTTCCGACTCCAGGCATGATGGTGTGAGGTTTCCTCGTTAAAGCGTGAAAGCGCCCCGAAGGGCACCGCGCGGATTATACCTTCCGAGCGTTCGCGTTCACGCCTGAATCAACGCCGCTTGTGCTCCGCGACCATCAGCGTTCCTCCCGCAACAAGGCCCGGAAGCAGCAGCACGTTGACGAGAGGCAGGAGCGTGAGCAGCCCGCAGGTCAGCGCGAACGTGGGCCACCCTTTGCACCGAACGGCGAGCCCAAACTGCTTGTGGAACGGGATCCCGCGCCGCAGATAGGGCGAGGCCGTGTAGTCGTAGAGACAAAGCCACGAGGCGAGGGCGACACTCACGGGCAAGAGCCAGAAGCAGCCGATGCTCCCGCAGAAGATGAGGGCGGCGAACCCTGCCCGCGGGAGCGCGTCGATCAACCACTCCGACCAGTTGGTCTCCTCCTTGGGCGGGCTGGGGTCGGATGCCAGCTCGACCTCGTAGCTCAGCCGATCCCACAGGACCGAGCTGAGCAGTCCCGCCATCGACACGAACACGATGCCCGATAAGAACCACCAGAGCAGACCGTAGGCGAGCAACGCGGTGCCTCCGGTGATGCGTTCGCTCAGACCGAGGCGCTCCAGTTGGGACGCCATGAACGGGACTGCCAACCAGTATCCGATCGCGAAGATCCCGAGAAAGACGGCCCCAGAAGCCAGCATTGGACGCCAGACGAAGGGCCAGAACCTTCGTTGGCCATAGACGAGCGCGATGCCCCTTGCGACGAACACCATCACCCAGAGGAACGACTTGGGCGGTCGAATGGATGCATCCCGAAACTTTCCCCTTCGTGCAGACGTTGATACAGATGAGACACGAAGGGGAGTAGCGCCCGTCAAGGGGGCGGGGTTCGTCAAGACGCCGAAAGGCCGGACCTCGCCGCAATCGCAAGACCTTCGCCGCGAGACGAATCGTGGCGAAGGTCTTCGTGCTTTGAGGCGGCTCTTCCCCCTCCGAAAACAAGACGATGAGCATACTGAAAGTCGGTTTGATGTTGACTGCGCTGACCGCGCTGTTGGTCTGGATCGGCCAGATCGTCGGTGGGTCGGCCGGCGTTGTGATCGCATTCGCGATCGCGATCCTCATGAATATGGGGACCTATTGGTTCAGCGACAAGATCGTGCTGAAGATGACGGGTGCTCGCCCTGTCGCCGATGGGGAAGCGCCGTGGCTTCACGCCATGGTCGAGCGGCTCGCCGCTCGTGCGAACATTCCAACCCCAGCGCTCTACGTCGTCGACGATCCGTCTCCGAACGCGTTCGCGACGGGTCGGAATCCGGCTCACGGAGTGGTGGCGGTGAACACCGGGCTGCTCAACCTGCTCGACCAACGGGAGATCGAGGGCGTCGTCGCCCATGAGCTCGCGCACATTCGCCATCGCGATACGCTGACGATGGCGATCGTGGCCACGATCTCGGGTGCGATCATGATGCTCGCGAACATCGCGCGCTATGCGTCGTTCTTTATTGGTGGATCGAACGACGAGGGTGGCAATCCGATCGTTCTCCTGCTGGTGTCGTTCTTCGCCCCGTTTGCGGCGATGATGGTCCAGTTCGGGATCTCGCGGGCTCGAGAGTACGAAGCTGATCGCCTTGGCGCCGAGATCGCCGGAACCCCCGATGGTCTCGCGAACGCCCTGCTCAAGCTTCATCGAGGTGCGGAGGCGATCCCGACCCACACGATGAGCCCCTCGACCGCACACATGTGCATCGTCAACCCGTTCGCCGGAGTTGGCGGGTTGATGAACCTGTTCTCGACCCACCCGCCCGTCGAGCAGCGCGTTGCGCGCCTTCGACAGATGGCCCGCTAACGAAGCGGCAGGCTCTGGATCTTCGCCCACAGGTCGGGGATCCAGAGCTTCAATCCAAGCTCCTTCCTGTAGTTTGGGTTCAAGTCGTCGACGGACACGCCCGAAAGTTTGACTTTGTCGAACAGCGCCGACGCGTCCACCTTGCCCGCCTTGTGCCGCAGGCATTCCGCGATCGAACCAGCCACGAGCGGACTTGCGAACGAGGTGCCCGACCAGATCATCATCCGGCCGTACGGGCCATAGCTCTTGAGCCCGGTCGCGGGCGCACACGATTCGATCTTGTTGCGGTAGTTCGCAAAGACCGCCTTGTGGTCGAATGCGTCGAGGCCCGTTACCGCGACTGCTTTCGTGAGGCCCGCAGGGTTGTCGACGCTGTTGAGGTTGCCGTTGCCGGCTGCCGCGACGACCAGCATCCCGCCCAGCCTGGCCCACTCGAATACGTCGGTGAGCGCGGGGATCGCACCTTGGCTACCCAGGCTGATGTTGGCGACTTCGGCTCCGTTGTAGACCGCGAACGCGATTCCCTTGACCAGGCGCCAAGCCGATGAGTTCCCGTCGCTATCGGCGACCCGCACGATCACCAGCTTCGAACTGGGACTCATCTGATCGACGAGACCGGCGACGAACGTGCCATGGCCAAACCCTTCGTCGAAGACGCCGTCGCCATCGCTGTCCGTCCCGCGCTTGACGTCGTAGGGCAAGGTGTTCTCGACCGCGTTGTACTTACCCACGACCTTTGCCCACAGGATCGCGCAGTCGGGAGTGATTCCGGTGTCGAGCACGGCGACCTTCACCGTTCGGCCGATCACCGACGTAAAGCTCGTACTGAACCCAATCTGAGCAAGGGCCCCCGTGTTCTGCGCATAGGCTTTGCCGCGGTCGTTGACGACGGCGACCGAGCTGCCTTTGCCTCCCCCGACCTGTTCGGGCATGCTGATCGCGGGGTCGTCCTCGACCCAGGCAACGTCCGCATGGGTCGCCATCGCGACCTGAACCGTGTGAGGGTCGACGCCGGCCGGCACGACGAACAAGTAGAACGGACCGCCGGGGGCCTTCTCCCTGAACGTGACGCCGAACTGCTGAGCAAGCTGGGTCGGGTTCGCACCTGGCCGCAGTCGAGCGATCAAGTTGCTCTGAGCAAAGGCGCTTGCGCTTGCGAGCACCATCAGAGCGAACCCGGCCAAACGGGCGATCATCCTCTTATTGTGGAGCATGTTCATATCCTCCGAAGAGCGACAGCGCTCCCCAAAAATAGGGATGGTCGAACTTCCTTCGGCACGCGGTTCTTCCTACGCCAACAGCGTCGCGCACGCTGTTGCCTTCGGCGAGCGCCGACGCGGCTGCAACCGTGGTGACGCAGGCGGCCTCATCGTCGAGGGGCCAAAGACCGGCGACGACGGATGCCGCGCCCCGAGCCAAGAACGCCCTGACCAAGCCATCGGGCTCATCGGGGAACGCCAGCTGAACGCGACCCGTCTCGCAGCCGGCAAGGATCGCGACCTGGGTCCGGAGTGTGCTTCGCGCGATGTCGATTGCGAAGACGGGGCCATCGGCGAATTCGAAGTGAGAGAACATCGGATTCTCTCGATTGAGGCGCGCGTGGGTCGCGATGTGGACGAGGTCGTAAGCACCGTCGAGGCTCCGGCGTGCGTCGGCGGCACTGGCGCAGCACACGGCTTGAGGGAAGATCTCGCGCAGGGCGCCTACCTCTTGCGTGACCCAGGGCAGGTCCTCTCGCTCCTGAAACCAGACCAACACCGAGGGGTTCTTTGGCAGGCTGACGTCTTTGGCCGCAAAGGACGGGCTCATGAGGAGCGCCGTCGATCCGGAGCCGACGGCGCCCCAGGGAACCTGCCACAGGGCGCCATCCGGGCAGACGTGCGGTCCGATGTCTCCCAACTCATGCGCGAGCGTGAGGAGCAGCCGTTCGCAGTCATTCGCACACGCATGGCGGTCGATCATGGGCGCGGTCATCTCGAATTCGAGCCATCTTAGCGCTTCCCTGATACGCGATCCACGCACCTTTTCGCCGTGGCCGCCCGAAATCTTCGCGAAATCGTCGCCCAAATCGATCCAGACACACGGAGACGCGCTCCCATTTGTCGAGATGGCTGCCTCGCGGACGGGCTCGATCGCAAGCACGCGAGGTCGCAAGGACACTGGACCTGCCCGCCTGGCTCCGCCGGGTTCGCCGGCGTCGAACTGCAGGGTCGCACGGAACCGCTCGACTTCCTGTCGCAGGGGCTCGAAGCTTGGTTGGGCGATGATCTCGTCGATCAGGGCGGCCGAGCGGCTGGCTTGGATCGCCTGCAGCGCCTCTCGATACGCATCGTCGGTTCCGAGGTCGACGAGAGCAGTGAAGTACTCCCGCATCGCGACCCCCTTGTCTCGGAAGAAGCCCATCCTCGCCGAGATCGAGCGTGTCGCCATGCGGTCTTGGAGGATGTTGGCCGCCATGGTCCGGTACGCGGAGAGCGAGCCCGACCGCTTGGCTCGGGCCCAGTCGACCCGCCATCGCAGGCCGAGGTACCCCTGCCGCTCGACCAGCCTGGCGGCTCTCGCCAGCGCGTCTTCGTCACCAAGCTCGGCAAGCGCGACGTTGGCGCAAGCCGTCCAGTACGTCGCGCGAAGAGCGTGAAGCTTCCCCGCGTGCAGTCGGATCGCTCGTGCGTCACGCCGCAAGCGGCTCCTTTCGAACCTCGCCACCTCTTGCCAGACAGGGTTGACCGCGCGGCCGTACGCCGCGATCGCGCGGCTGTAGGCTGCCTCGGCCAGTTGCACCTTGCCGGTTGCATCGAGCGACCTCGCGAGCCCCATCGCCGCGTTTGCTCGATTGAGAGGGGAGCGCGCTAACCTTGCCGCCGTGACGTAGGCGTCGATGGCGTTTTCATGCAAGTTGAGTGCGGCGAGCGCGTCGGCGGTGAACTCGGAGATCCGGCCCCGGTCCGCTTCTGAGTCGAGCTCGCCCTCGAGCCCGCGCAGCAAGTCCCAGCCGTCTTCCGGGCGACCGGCCAAGATTGCGGCGTGGGCGAGGTTAACGGTCGCCTGTGCGGCAAACGTCCCCAGACCGAGCGCGTTGAACTCCTCCGACGCTCGGCGTGCGAACTCCTCCGCTTCAAGCGGGTTGCCGTGAAAGAGGAGGGACGTGCTGAGCCCGAGGGTCGCTGAGGCGCGTTCGAAAGCCGTTGGAGCGGCTTCCCAGGCAAGCCGATACTGTCCGATCGCCTCACGATATCGGTCCTGCCACACGAGGGCGTTGGCCAGATTCAGCCTGGCGCGCGCGGCCCAAGCAACGTCGCCGAGCCGGTCGAAACCTCGGACGAGTCGCCTCCCGAGGGCGATCGCGCGGCGGCCGTCGCCGGCTCTGGCCAGACTATCGATCGCCCCGACTGCGAACACAAGACGGTCGCGTTCGGTTTCCGCGAGGCTCGAGCCGGCCAAGAAGGCATCGGCGCTGGATCGCCACCTACCGGTCGCCCTCAGTGCCGCCGCCCGAGCCCTCCACACGAAGTCGGGTCGATCGGCTGAAGCGAGGACCTGCTTCCACCGTCGCCCCAGCGCGGCAGCGCCCGCCGGATCCGAGCCGAGGAGCGCGGCGATGCGAAGAAAATAGGCTTCGCCGAGGCCGGGCGAGTCACGTAGCCCTCGTAGAGGCCGGAGATCGCCGGACTCCACCGCGGAGACGAGGTCTGAGGGACTCATGGTCCTTCGGGTGCGGGGATCACGACCTCGGCGTCTCCCTTCCGAAGGTGGATTTCAGCGTCGGAGAGGCTCGGCGAGGAGAACTGGAAGCGGCCCTCGGAGTCGAGGTCTTCGGCGACGATCGTCCAGCCCTCTGCTTCGATTCGACCCATGACGGTCCATCCGGTTGGCTCCGGACGGTACATCACACGGACGCGGCCGTCCTCGAACTCATAGAGGGCCTGAAAGGCGTCGCCACCGCGTGCGCCTGCCGTCCCGAGTGTCGTCGAAATGAGGCGTGCGAACACCGGCTGAGTGCGCGGGAAGATCGCCTTGGCGGATTCGATCAGCTCCGAAGGCGCGTCGGCGAAGCCGCTGCGAAGGCCTTGAACTGCCGCTCTCATCTGGGCGAAGAGGGCGGCGCACGCGCTGCAATCGGCGATGTGCGCCGCCGCATCAGGGCTCTCACGACCCTCAGCGAGGTCCGCGATTGCCGTTCTCAGTTGGGCACACGTCGACTTCATGTTATTCGAGAGCCTCCGATCGCTCGGACTGATACACCTTGCGGAGTTTTTCCAGACATCGTGCGCGGGTAGGCCCGATCGCACCGATCGGAATACCCAGGTCGGCGACGATTTCGTCGTAGGACTTGTCGTCGAAATAGAGCGCGGAGAGGAGCTGTTCGCACCGCCCGCCCAGGCGGGTTACCGCACTCCGCCAGTATTCGGCCTCGACTGCCTCGAACGCTTGGGAATCGACGGCGGTGTCCTCGTCGGCAAGGATCTCATCCAGCCCAGGCCCATCGCGATCTTCATGCACGACTCGGCTCTGTTGGCGCTTCAGCCGGATGGACTCTCTCGCGGCGGTCACGGCCAGCCATTTGCCTAGGGTTGCCGGATTCTCCACTCGGTCGAGGTTGCGGTAGAGGGCAAGGAATGTCGACTGAAAGACGTCGGACGCGTCGTTGGCGTCGAGCCGGTTGCGCCTGGCCACTGAGTACACCAAATTCTGGAAGCGATCGACGAGTCGATCCCACGCTCGGGCGTCGCCTCGCTTGGCTCGGTCGAGCCAATGGGCGACGTCGCCTTCCTCGTCTCCAAAGATTCGTCGCAAACAGACGTATTATTCCCATCTTCGCGAGCCTCTCCCTACGCAAGAGCCGGCAGAACCGGCGACTTAACGAGGCACGACATGAACAAACTCATCCTGATTTCGACGGCGATTCTCGCCACAGCCTATGCGGGAGCCCAGACCCGCATCGAACTCCGAGCCACCCTTTCCGGCGGAAAGGGGAAGGCGGTCTGGAAGACCCGCGACTCGGCGACCCAGTTCCAAGCCGAGTTGGCGGTCGAGGCACAGCGACTCGTTCCGGGTCGGACGTACCGGATCGTCATCGGTGCCAACTCCTGGCCCGTCGTCACCAATGCGTTCGGAGCGTTCAACTTCGATCGCCGCTACATCGGGCCGACGCGCCCGAACATCGTTCGCGGCACCATCGTGTCGGTCAAGAACGCTGCTGGACAACTGGTGCTGATCGGCGCCTTCCAGTAGGCCAGTCGGGGCCGGCGCCACTCCTCCAATGAACCAAGCGCCGGTCCCCGTCACTCTTCCGCCCCCAACGACGTCGTGTATCCTGACCGAGCGGTGAAACAGCTCGACGACAAGGACTACGACATCCTTACGATCCTCCAGAAAGAGGGGCGCATCACGAATGCCGAGCTCGCCAAGAGGGTCGAGCTTTCGCCCCCTTCGGCGCTCCAACGCGTGCGTTACCTTGAGCGTGCGGGATACATCAAGGGCTATGTCGGCCTGCTCGATGCCGAGCGGCTCAACCTGAAGATCACGGTGCTTGCCCTGGTGTCGCTCGCCCTCCACGAGGAGCAGTCACTGGAGCGGTTCATCGAGAGCTTCAACGAGCTTCCGGAAGTGCTCGAGGTTCACCACGTGTCGGGCGAGTTCGACTTTCTTCTGAAGATCGTCGTCCAAGACATGCGCCACTACGAGGAACTGCTGCGCGAGAAGATCTTGCGCATCAAGGGAATCGGCCAGATCCGCAGTTCGTTCGTGCTTGGAACGAGGAAGTTCACGACGGAACTTCCCATCTAGGGCTATCCGCCGGGGAAGAACCAGATCGCGTTGTCGGCCGGGCTCACCACGAACTTGCCGTTGAAGATGCGGTTGAACGCCTGTGACGCCTCAGGAGGGGCTCCCATGAACCCTAAGATCGTCGACATCTCGGGCGACGACACCGAACGGCCGTCGAGCATCGCGACGATGAACCACGGGTCGGCATGATAGACCGGAATCTTGATCGGGGCGGGGATCTTCCGCTCCTGTGAGAAACCGCACGCGGCAACCGCCAGCGTCAGGATGACCAACATCCGCTTCATATCCTTCCGACGTGCGCGGTTCGCTTGCGGTACGCCTCTCCTACTTCGGAAGTTCGGCTTGAGCTGCGGCTGCGACCTCGCGCAATGCGGTGTGGTTGCAGCCGTCGACGTAGTACGAGAAACCACCCTGCCGCCACCCAAGCCCCCACGGGCTCTTATAAAGCCTCGTTCCCGAGAAGTCCTCATACGGAGCGCCCTCGAACGGATCTCGCTTCGCGATGAAGATGTTGACTTGGTGTTCTTGGGCGTCGAACTGCCAAGCGGCCCAGTCGGTTCCTGCTTTGACTCCGGTCAACGTACCGTGGCCGGCGAGGGTGAGTTTGGGCACCTGGAACGGAAGTTTCGCGTTCATCCAGGCGACCGCCTTGTCGGGGTCGACAATTTTGCAGTGGGCGATGGGGGGATTCACGGCGATCGCGATCGACTTGGCCGATGGCCCGTCTTCGGTGGGCCAGTTCGTGACGACGGCGTAGGCGAGGAGGATGCCAAACACCGGGCTGAGTCGCAGTGCCCACTTCTCGAGCGACGGCCGCACAGGCTTGGGCTTGGAGCCTACGACCGACGACAGCGCGCGGGTGAGTCGGTCGTCAGGAACGTCGGTCACGAGGCCAGCATCGCGCACTGCCAACTTGAATGCGCGGAAGCCCGCCAGCTCGCGCTGAAGGGCCGGCTCGTCCTGAATCCGCCGATCGAGGTCCTGGCGCTCGGCCTTGGACATCGACCCGTCTAGATAGGCATCCCAATCGATAGGAATCACTCGATCACCTCAGCCGCCGATGTCAAGCGCTTGCGCAGCATCGCCCTGCCCCGAGACAGCCGGGAACGAACCGTTCCGACCGGAACATCCATCGCCTTCGCCGCCTCCTCATAGGTCATTTGCTCCACATCGCAAAGGACGACCGCCATCTTGAACTCGTCTGGCAGACTGTCGAGCTCGTCGAGAAGTCTGTCCGATTGATCCCTCCAGCAAACTTCGTCCCAGAAACCCGCCTCGACGGCGGTGTCCTCTTCCAGGTCGACGCGTTGAAGTTTGCCGGATGCGCGCACCCGCATCAAGTTCTCGTTGCGAAGAATCTTGATCAGCCAGCTCCTAAGATGCTGGCCATCGAACCGACTCCAAGCCGAAAACGCCTTGACGAGGACCTGCTGCACGAGATCGGCGGCCTCGTCCTCGTCGGACGCCAGACGGCGGGCCACCCGGTAGAGGACGGGGAGCTCGCCGCGCATCGCGGCTTCGAAGTCCGGTTTGCGCCTTGGCCACATGGAGACGCGCACATTATAGGCCGCCTGATTCATTCGGTTCTGGTCTCGGAATGCAGCAACTTTGGTTTCCGTTCCCAGCAAGAGGAGGGCGAAGCTTGGCGGTATCCTCCCCCGCATGAGGGTGGAGGAGCTCGGCGCCGCGATTCGTGCCGAAGTCGGTAAGGCGATCGCAGGCCAGGAGCAAGCCGTGGAGCAGGCGCTGGTGGCGGTGCTCGCGAATGGACACGTGCTGCTCGAAGGCGTCCCCGGGGTCGCGAAGACGCTCCTGGTGCGGACGCTCGCCAAGACGCTCGCGCTCGACTACGGGCGCGTCCAGTTCACCCCGGATCTGATGCCGAGCGATGTCATCGGGACCAGCGTGTTCGATCCCAAAACGGCAGAGTTCAAGCTTCGGCAGGGCCCCATCTTCGTCAACATCCTGCTTGCCGACGAAATCAATCGCACTCCGCCCAAAACGCAGGCGGCGCTTCTCGAAGCCATGGAGGAACGTCGGGTGACGATCGACGGCGAGCCTCACCCGCTGCCGCCCCCGTTCATCGTCTTCGCCACCCAGAACCCGATCGACTTCGAGGGCACCTACCCGCTTCCCGAAGCCCAGCAAGACCGGTTCTTGCTCAAGGTCTTCATCGACTATCCGGCGCCCGAGGTCGAAGTCGAGGTGCTGCGCCGCCACCACTCCGGGTTCAAGCCGCAGAACCTCGAGCAGGTCGGCGTCAAGGCGGTCGTCGATTTGCCTGCGCTGCAGGCCGCGCAGAGCGAAGTGCAAGCGGTGGCCGTCGAGGAGAAGATCTTCAGCTACATCTACGAGATCGTCAGAGCGACCCGCCAGGCCAACGACATCCTTGTGGGCGGGTCTCCCCGCGCCGGCATCGCGATGTTGAACTGCTCGAAGGCGATCGCCGCGTTGCGCGGCAGAGCGTTCGTGATTCCGGACGACGTGAAGGAACTCGCGCTGCCGGTCTTGCGGCACCGCGTGATCCTGCGGCCCGAGGCCGAGGTCGAAGGACTCACGACCGATCGGGTCCTGACGAGCCTCATCGACGCTCAGATTGTGCCGCGATGAGGGTGATGCTCCTGCGCCGGTCCGCACGTGGAGGACTGGCAGCTCTGACCGACGACCTTGCCGCGTGGCTGCCCCAGTTGGGTTTCAGCGTCATCGTCGAGGATGCGACCTGGATCCCCCGCGAAACCGGGCGCGCGGTCGATCGAGATGTGAGCCGCCGGCTACGCGACATGGGGGACGCGTTCGATCTCCTTCACGCGTTCGGCTATCGAGCGGCGTGGGCCTGCGCCGAGGCTTTCGCCGACGAGTTCTTCTGGCTCTATTCGGCCTATGAGGCCGCCCCCCAAAGCAAGCTCCTGATCGACCGGTTGAACTTGGCCGGCCTCGGAATCTGTGCCTCGAACTACACCCGCAACGGCCTATCCGGCCAAGGCGTACAGTCGCTCGATCAGGTGTACCCCGGTGTCGGTGCGGGAGCAGGAGCGAGGCTTGGGCGCGAGGAGACGCGTCGGCTGCTCGGGATTCCCGAGGACGTCTTTCTGGTCGGGTCCTTCCGCGACGACGGCTTGGTCGCGATGTTCGCCGAGATGCCTGACTGCTGGTTCGTGCTCGGTGAGCGAGACTCTCCACGCTGGCACGCGACCAACGAAGAAGAAGCAGGCGATCCTGCCAACGTGAAGCGCGTGGGCTGGTTCCCGCGTCCGCGGGACCTTATGGAAGCTTGCGACCTCTGGGTCGCGCCCGACCGAGATCGGGGCTTTGTCCGCAACGTCGCGGAGGCGATGTTCGAGGGAACACCCGTTCTCGTCCGGGATTGTGCCCGCGAGATGATCGAAGAGGATGTCTCTGGATTCGTCTACTCCAGCGACGAAGCTCTGCCCGGACGCATTCTTGAGATTCGCGAGCTCGACCTCACGCGTCAAACCATCGGGTCAGCCGGACGGATCCGAGCCCGTGAGCTCTTCGACATGGAACTTCGGGTGGCGGACGTCGCCCAACGCTATCGAGACCTCGTCAACGAAGCCTTATGAACGCCATCGCCATCGCCCTCACCCTCGCCGGACACGCACAAACCGCGAAGTTCCTGGACCTTCCATCCGATCTCGTCAAGCCCGTGCCTGCGGTCAACCAAGTGTTGGCTCGGGTGAACGGAAACGAGATCAAGACGTCCGACGTCGACGCCCTTCTCTGGGAGTGGCGCAAGGCTGAAGTGGTCAACGAGCTTGTGACCTTCGCGATCGTGCGCGACGCGGCTAAGGCGGAAGAGCTTTCTGCCACCGACGCGGAAGTGAAGAAAGAGGTAGCCGCCTTGCTCGAGGGAATCAAGACGAGCCTCCCGGCGGGCCAGACGATCGAGCAGGCGATGGAACAGGAGGGCACCTCGCCCTCGCGACTCTTCATCCGGGTCAAGACCGAGGTGTTGCTTCGCAAGCTGATCCTGAAGGGATTTGAGGCTAAGGACTACGTCAAGGTCTCGACGATCGTGATCAAGCCCGCCAGCGCTTCCACCGCCGATCTCAAGGTCGCTTTGGAGAAAGCTGACAAGGCCTACAACCGGCTTGTCGGCGGCGAGCAGTGGCTCCAAGTGCTCACCGCGGTGACGAGCGACGAGCGGGCGATCGCCTCCGAGGGCCAGGTCGGATGGCGCCCGCTTTCGATCTTCCCTGAGACGGTGCGAACGGAAGTCGCCGCGCTGAAGAAGGGCGGATTTACCAAACCTGCGCAGACCCCGAACGGCATCCAGATCTTTCGAGTCGACGCGCTCGGCAGGCAGCCTACGGCGGACGAGCTCCAAGAGCTCCAAGAGTCGTATGTCGGCGGCCAGCGACAAGGCGTGATGGCGAAGCTCCGTGGCGCGGCGAAAGTCGAAAAGTTCTGAATCTCATCACCAAGCTTGTAGCCGCGTGAGCGAAGCGATCGCGCATCGTTCTCATCGCCAAGCTGTAACCTCGTGAGCGAAGCGATCGCGCACGGTTCACGGGTCGTCCGGGCGCAATCGATTTCGGCTCATGCCACGAACAGGTGGCAGCCCATCAACTCCGTTAACGATCCAACGATACAATTCGCACATGTCCCTCTCTCGCCGCTCGCTGCTCGGGCTCGGTGCGTCCAGCCTGGTTCTCCCCAATCTGACGTTCGGCCAGGGTCTCGCCAAGCCGAAGCGGGCCAAGAACATCATCTTCTGCGTGTCGGACGGCATGAGCATGGGCGTCCCCACCATGGCCGACCATCTCACCCAGTTGCTGCACGGCAAAACGAGCTACTGGTCCTGGCTCATGAAGCAGCCGTTCGCGGTCAATGGGCTGCAGGACACCCGATCGCTGAACTCGTTGGTGACCGACTCGAGCGCGGCGAGCAGCTCGTGGGGATGCGGGCGGCACATCTGGAACGGGCAGGTCAACATGTTCCCCGACGACACGAAGCTGGCGACGCTGACTCAGCTGATGACCCAGCACAAGGTGCGGTGCGGCCTCGTGACCACCGCGACGATCACCCACGCGACGCCCGCCGGCTTTTGCGTCAACGCCCCCGAACGCGACGACCAGGACTTCATCGCGTCCGAGTACCTAACCTCGGGTGTCGACGTGCTGATGGGGGGGGGACAGCGCTACTTCGACCCCGCTCAGCGCAAGGACAAGCGAGACCTTTACGCGGAGTTCGCCAAGGCCGGCTACACGGTCGTCAAGGACAAGGCGTCCACGCTCGGCCTCAAGTCCAAGCGCCTCCTCGGCGTCTATGCGAAAAGCCATGTGCCGTACACAGTCGACCACGTGAACGATCCCGCCTTGCTCGCGTCGGTGCCGACCCTCGCCGAGATGGCGAGAGTCGCGATCGACAACTTGAAGGGCTCTTCCAACGGGTTCTTGCTGCAGATCGAGGGTGCTCGGATTGACCACGCCGCCCACTCGAACGACCTTGCGGGGATGCTCTACGATCAGCTCGCGTTCGAGGACGCGGTCAAGCTCGCCGTCGAGTTCGCCCTCGCCGACGGGGAGACCCTGGTCGTGATCACCGCGGATCACGGGAACGGCAATCCAGGGTTGAACGGCTACGGCGCGGAGTACATCGACAGCACCGATGGCCTGCGCAGTGTCGCCAACATGAAGGCAAGCTACGACAAGCTCAACCAGCTCGTCGGGAACGACCGGTCGAAATGGGCCGAGGTGATCAAGGAGCAGCTCGACATCGAACTCAAGCCGGCCGAGGTCGACGTGCTCGCCTCGGCCAAGTCGCCCTACGCGTCGTCGATCTTCTACGGCAACGCGTCCGCGACGCTGGCGGTCGTGCTTGGTAATCACACGAAGGTGACCTGGACGAGCACGAACCACACGAGCGACTACGTCCTCGTGACGGCAGTCGGCCCCGGGTCGGAGCAGTTCGCTGGGCTCACCCAAAACACGTCGTATTTCGACTGGATGCTCGCGCACAAGGGAATCCGCCATGCAAATCCGACGATGTCGTTCGAGCGGGCGAAGATCCATTACGACAAGCGCAAGAAGCCGGCGGCCTAGCGGGAACTGCCTGGTATCGTGGCATCCATGAAGCGACGCGAGCGCTGGCTTGTTGGGGTCGCGATCGGGCTGGTTGCGATCGTGGCCGTCGTCCTGAACGCGGCGAAGCCCGAAGACGAGGTGCTGCGCCTTCTACCGGAAGCGCGTTACGTCGAGTCGTTTATGGTGACTCCGGTTGGTGGCGCCCATGACGGTCGGGGCCGGGTCTATCGTGTGGCCCGCCCGATCGCGACGGTGCGGAGCCTGCTCGAGGTGCGTGCGCCGGCGCAAGGGTGGAAGCTCAACAAGCCTGGGGCGCGCGTGTTCGCGGGCAAGACGAACGCGTATCGAGGCGGCGTCAACCTCATGCTGGAAGTTGACCCGGGCGGGGGCACCCGCGTCCGCCTGCTCGAGTACTTCCCCCGCTCCCTGCTCGATCGGGCCGCTCGAAGGTGGGAGACCGCGATGATGGCGCTGTCGGGCAAGAAAGGGCCGTGAGAACGCGCGAGCTGCGCTGGGTGGCGGGGCTCGGCTTGGTAACCCTTGCGGCATCTGCGGCCGCGAACGCGGGAACTCCGCTCCTTTGGCTTGGCTGCTGCTGGCTCTTCCTCGGGAACTGGGCGATCGGACGGTTCGAGTGCTGGGTGATCCGACGGGTGTCCGGCCTCTTCGTCTATCCAACGTATCTGGTGATCGGTAACTACGTGTCGGCCGCTGCGGGGGTGGGCTTGGTCGCGTTCCTGCAGAGGTCCGATCTGGTGTTGGGGGGCTACGGTGTGTACGCGTGCGTTTGGGCGACCTCGTTCGCGTTGACGCTCGTGGTCGAGTCCGTCTTCTTGAAGCTCGCATGCTGGCAGGTCGAGCAAAGGGCCGTTCCCTGGCGGGCGTTCATCGTTGCGAACCTTGCGAGCTACGCGCTGATCGTTCCGTTGTCCTTCGTCGCAGGGGCGACATCCCTCTGGCAACTGCGGGTCGTTTCGCCGAGCGCGATGCGGACGGTGGCGGGCTGCGTGATCTTCATCGAAGCCGACGGGCGCACCGTTGCCTCCGTAAGACTCGACGGCACGGGAAAGAAGCAGATCTACCGGCTCCGATCTGACGACATGGACGCCTACGTGTGCCCGACGGCGGACGGAAAACGGGCTCAGCTGCTCGACAAACGAGGAGACTTCCTCCTCGAGTTGGGTGACGGGCTTCGCGCGCCCGCCACCGTGTTCTTTCAACGGGCCCCCGCCCCGTTCTCGATGTATGGTGGCTTCGACGCTCGGTCGTACTCCATACCCCTCCCGCAGTCGACGAGGATTACGAATGGGTTTTGGGGAGGGTTGGGCCTTTCCATCGAGCTGAGCGGTGTTGATCGCCGCTACGCCCTCGAGACCCCGTTCGTCGCCGGTATGTGGGGGGATCCGATCCTCCTTCCCGACGACAAGCTGGTTGCGCGGCTCAACAACCTGATCGTCTTGGTCGATCCGAAGGAGAACACGATCGCCGTCCTGGGAAGGGGTCGATCGCCGAGCACGCTGCTCGATCAGGGCGTCGCTCCACCGAGGCTAAAACATCGGCTCGAAAGCGCGCGGGATTTCTATGCGCCGAAGGTGGGCGAGTAGACCTGAGGCAGCCGGTCAAACCCCCCAGCGATCGCCGGCACAATCCATCCGGCGCCCTCAGGGAGCCTACGTCGATCGTTTACCCTCGGCCCTTCAACCCTTCAACCCTTCAACCCTCTAACCCATCCCCTCACCGCCGGACCGCTTCGATCATCGTCAGCACCATCTGTTCCAGAGCCTCCGACGGCGAGTAGGAGGGAAGCAGACCCTTGATCTGCGCCTCTGTGTCGCTGATCAGCCGGAAACACGCCGCCAACTGGCGGTGATTGACGGTCTGCGCGTGGCGCATCGCCACGCTTTGCGAGTACTCCTTCTGCGCGAGAAGACTGTGGGTCGACGGGAGCAGCGCCTTCACGCTCTCGGGTGGCGAGGTGAGACTTGCGCGCGCGTCAAGGAAGGCCCTCGCCTGCCACACCAGCCTAAGCTGGCGATTGAGCATCGGCAGGATCTGGCCCAGTGCCGCCGACTCTGGCTTCGGGTTGCTGCCGACCATCGTTCGCAATTGGCGCAGCGCTTCGCCACCCTTGCCTCCGAACACGGCGTCGATGAGCCGGAACACGCTCCATTCGCGCGACGGAAAGACGACCTGCTCGATGTCGGTCTCGTTGATCTGCGAGCGTTTGCCCGCATACAGGAACACCTTCTCGAGCTCGTCGAGTCCCACACTCAGGTTGCCCCCGACCATCTCGCGCAGCGTCGAAACCGCCTTCGGGGTCATCTTGTAGCCTTGCCCAGCAGCCTCCTTGATCATGATCTCCGCGAACGCGGATGAACTGACCGACGGACGGTACACATAGCCCTTGGCGTCGGAAACCATCTTTTCCCAGCGCTTGAGCCGCGCCGCGAGCGTACGCTGTTTCGCGTCGTCGCCCGCCTCGGAGTCGGCCACGAGCACGAGCAGCGCGGTCGGCGGAAGCTGAGGTTTGCCCAGTTCTTCCGCCTGGTCGCATCGCAGAAGATTGCGAACGATCGCCACCCGTCGGGGGCTGAGGAAGGGAGCGGTGCCGCACGAACCGATCCACTCTGCCGGTCTGGAGCCGTCTCCCCAGAACGCCTCGAGATCGAAATCGTCGCCCCCTGCCGCAGCGTCGACGAGCTCTTGGAGCGCTCGGCGACGCAACACCTCTTCATCGCCTGCGATCAGCACGATGGTATGAGAAAGCGCCCGCTCCAGATCGAACTTCATTTGCCCCGCAAGGCCCGCAGCGCGGCGGCGACCTCGCTTCGGAGGCTACCCAGGCGCGCAGGATCCGGATCGGTCGGGGCGTACATGTCGGCCACGAATCGCGCGGTCAGCCGTTCCGCGTCCTCCGCCCCCTGAGGAAGCAATGGCAGCACGGCCTGGAGGTACTCCTCGGGCGTCTGACTGGGTCGCTTCGGCTTGCCGGTGGCGCGTTCCATCCCGCGCACGAACCGCTGGTACTGGCGTCCGATTTCTGCTCGCATCGGGTCACCAGGCGCCCGTCGCTTGCGCACGAAACCGGCGATCGCGATCGGCACGAAGACCACGGCAAGGCCCCCCATCGTGAAGACCGCCGCTCGGAACCACGCGCGCTCGAGCATCGGCACGTCGGCGGTCGGCTGCCCGAGCTCACGAGCGCCCTCCGTCGCATCGAAAACGACCCAGCCTGCTTTCTCGAAGTAGATCTCGCACCACGCGTGGGCCTCCGACTCGTGGAGGATCCATCGCCTGTCGCGATCGCGCTGGCCCAGGGCCGGGTAGTAGCCGACCACGTATCGGGCGGGCAACCCCGCGTGGCGCGCCATGACCGTCATCGCAGAAGCGAACAGGTCGCAGTAGCCGCTCTTGCCTTCGAACAGGAACCAATCGACAGGGTCGGATCCGGCCGGTACCCCGGGAGCTTGAAGGTCGTAGGTCACCCGCTCGCCGATCGCCCGCTTGATCGCGACCGCTTTCTCGTAGTCCGTTCTCGCGCCCTTGACGACGTTCAGCGTGAGCGCGCGAACGCGGCCGGAGTCGTCCGGCGAACTGACTGGCTTCGAGTAGACAGGCGGCAAAACGTCCTTCTTCGCGTTGGTCGGGATCGTGTCGGGAACACCGATTCTGGACCAGCCGTTGATCGTCGCCGGCCGAGCTCCAACTTCGGGGTAGCGCAGCGTCCCATCCGACCGGTTGATCAGGGACTGCGCTCCCGAAAGGAAGTCGATTTCGCCAGGGATCGGTATCCCGTCGGCGGGGGCGTCGGTCATATCGAGGGTGAACTCGACGCGGTAGTAGGGGTCCATCTCCTGCCGCCCAAGGTTCATGAAGCTCTTGTCCGATCGTCTGGCCTCGAACATGAGCTCGGGGGTGGCGAAATCCTGGACAGGCCTCCACCCACGCCCAGTGTAGTCGGCGTAGGTTCGCATGCGGAGATACTGCGGCGGAACCGCCCGCTTCGTGCCGCTGTACGACAGCTTGACCTTGAAGATCTCCCGCATCGTCAGGTTTCCGCGCGGGCCCTGTCCGACATTCACGTTGCCGCTCGGGGCTGGCGAGAACGCGGATGCCGCGGTGCCGATCGTCGCCGCCGCAGTGGGCACGTTGATCTGCACGAACCCGGCGACGCCTTGAACCGAAGTCTGGAAGACCGGCGCACCAAGGACGCTCAGGAGGACGATGACCGCTGCCGAACCAAGCGCCCACTCGGGGCCTGCCATCCAGCGCCAAGGGCCCCGTTTGAGGAGCTCATACACCGTCGTCGCCGACTCACGGGGCGTCGGAGCGGCAAGGGGCTGGTAGCCGGACTCCTCCGCTTGGAGGATCATCACCCTTCCGTGGGCTCGGGCAAACAGGGTGGCGAAGCAGAGGAGGAAGCCGAAGAAGGCGAATGGCGCCCCCGCGAAGGTGTCCCAAGCTCCAACGAGCCCGAAGAGGGCGATGCTGGGGACCGCCTGGAACACGATCGTCGAATCGCGCCAGGTGAGGAAGCTGCCAAAGACGAGCATCCACGCGAGCGACGCCGCGATGATGAGCTGGATCGGAAAACCGCCCTTGGGCAAGATCGCGTTCAGACTGGGCGCATACGCCACCGAGCTGATCGCCATCACCGAGTAGAGAATGCCGCTCACCCATGTGTGGCGCTCGGGCATCACCCGACTGACCACGAAACTGATCACGGTTCCGGCTGCGATCCAGCCGCAGAAGAACCAACTGACTTCGGGGACGCGAAGCCCCATCCCAATGCTGTACACGGCGAGGCACGACGCGAGCGCAGACAGACCGAAGTCCATCCATCCCAACTTAAATGGCTCGCGTGCGTTGCGTTTCATATCGATGTGAAAGGAACCTTAACCACCGTGGCGCCCATGCCGTCGAGAGCCTGGAGAAACTCGTCGCGCAGATGCGGCATCTTGACGTTGCGCCGGGGAGGGATGAACTCCAGTGGATCGTATGTTAACACGACCACTTTCATGCCCTTGCCGCAGATTGCCCTGACCGCAGCCGGCAGTTCGGGGTCTTCGGTCGAGACCATGACGTACACCATCGAACCGTAAGGCATTCCGGCGGTCGCGCGTAGGGTCTCGGTAGCGAGCGACTCGGTGTTCGTGGGCTCGATCCCCGCCAGAGTCGCGAGGATCTCCTGCTGACGCTCATGGGGCGACTGGCTGACGCGGGAGCCTTCTTCCAGGGTGGGGAACAGCACTTGTGCGCCGTTGCGGAGCATGCGTTCGGTCAGATACGCGGCGTGCGAGCACATGCGCTCGAGCGTCGTGTTGCCCCCGATCCCATGTTCGCTTCCCGCCGTCCGCTGAATCACGAACCCGACCGCGGCGTGAGATCCGGTCTCGAACTCCTTGACCAACAGGCGTCCGGCTCGCGCGCTCGATCGCCAGTGGATGTAGCGAATGGAGTCGCCTGACGTGTATTCCCGCACGCCGCGAGGCTCGATGCCGGCGCCGCGTGCCTGCCCCGCCTCGGTCTCCGCGCTTCCCCATCCCGAAGCCGACGGCAGGTCGAGTTCAAGCGGAAGCGGAGTCGGCACCACGAGCACCTCGGTCGGAGAGACCTCGTAGGTCTTCGACATCGTCTGCAATCCGAGCGCATCGGTGCCGTAGACGGTGACTGTCGACCATCGGAACCTGCCTCGTTTGAGGGGTCGGAATCGGTATTGGGTGCGAATCGGGACGTCGAACGCTGGGGCGACCGGTAGGCTCGCAGTCCGTTCGGCGACCGCCATTCGTGAAGGAAGATTGTCGCTGATGCTCACGAGCGGGCGGCGAATACGCCGGTCGCTCCACACCACCATCTCGACCGTCACGAGTTCGCCGACCTGAGCCTTCTCGGGAGCGATCCGCTCGAAGTGCAGACCGCGCACGGACAACCAAGCCTGGAAGCGGGAAGCGCCGATCGTCGCGATCAGCGCTGTGCTCATGTAGAACAGACCGGGGGAGTTCAGCATGACCGCGACCGTCGCGAGGAAGAACGCCGAAGTCGACAGCGCGACACCGGCTACGCTGCGAAGGCCGCGCTTGGGTGAACTCGGGTTCGCGTTGCGGAGCGATTGTTCTCGCGTCACCGAGCGGATGCCAAGGAAGATCGCTCCCACGACGAGGATGAGAAACCCGAGCGCGTAGAGGACGGCGGAGCGTGGCACGTCAGCTCACCGGAATCGGCGCGGGCACCGCGTCGAGAGTCCTCTCGATGACCTGTTCGGTAGACGCGCCGCGCACTTTGACCTCGGCTCTGGCGATCACGCGGTGAGAGAGGATCGCGGGTGCGACCGCCTTCACGTCGTCCGGCCTCACGTACTCATTTGAGCTCATGGCTGCCATCGCTTGGGCGCCTCGCATGAGGTAGAGCGAGCCTCGTGGCGACGAACCCATGATGAGCTGATTGCTTTCACGGGTCGCACGCACGACGTCGACCATGTATTCGCGAACCGCCTCGTGGACGAAGACTTCGCGGACGGCCTGCTGAATCTCCAACAGCTGAGCGAGGGTGACGACCGTCTTGACTGTCTCGAGCGGGTGGGACATCCGCTGTTCCGAGAGAACCCGAACCTCGTCTTCCCGCGAAGGATAGCCAAGGGAAAGCCGCATGAAGAACCGATCGAGCTGCGCCTCGGGCAGCGGGTACGTCCCGGTCATCTCGACCGCGTTTTGGGTCGCGATGACGAAAAACGGTTGAGGGAGGGGTCGCGTTTCGCCGTCCGAGGTGACTTGGCGCTCTTCCATCGCTTCGAGCAGCGAGCTCTGGGTCTTGGGGGTTGCCCGGTTGATCTCGTCGACGAGGACGACGTTGCCGAAGACCGGCCCAGGACGGAACTCGAACGCGCCGGTGCGCTGGTTGTAGATCGACGACCCAGTGATGTCGGCGGGAAGCAGATCCGGGGTGAACTGCATGCGTCGGAACTCGCCACCGATCGCTCGTGCCAGCGCCTTTGCGAGCGTCGTCTTGCCGACCCCGGGGATGTCTTCGATCAGCAGGTGGCCGTTGCACATGAGGGCGACAACCGCCATCCGAACGGTTTGCGTCTTCCCGACGATCGCCTTTTCGACCTCGGCGACGATGGCATTGGCGTGTGCGGCGACTTCCGAAACTTGCACGTTAGAATGAACCCCCGTTTCCTCGAGCCCTTTGACCGCGTCGTGCGCGATCGGAGCTTCTGAAACTTACACTACGTCCCCAAATGCTCGCCGGTGCCATGAGGTTCCTGGGAGCTGGCGAAATGCCCCGGGCCTACAAGCACTGAGGGCGCTGGATGCCTTGTGCCGGCGATGATCAACCAGTTCCCAACTGCCCTGAGGACGCCGGATGTTTTGTGCCGGCGGACAGAGCGCATCACGCCATCGGTAGGACCACATCTTGGAGGTGACACCCAATCGTGCCCAAAAATGGGAAGTCGAAGCAGTTCTCGACGAAGCCTGCTCGAACCGGGTTCATCGCGATGTAGCTCGCGTGCTTGCGCCAATCTTCACCGGCTCGCATGCTGTGGTCGTAGAAATTGGGCTGCCAGCCGGGCAAGCCCTTACGGAGCAGCCAGAGGCCTGACATGAGTTTGAACTTGGACATCGCGCTTAGGCTGTTCGATCCTGCCTCCAAGCCCATCAACATGACATGCAGATGGTCCGGCATGAAGCAGTAGATCGGGACGACGCATCCGAACTCCTCCGCAGCTCTCCGGAGATACGCCACCTGGGGCTCGACCACCTCCGGAGTGGTGAAGATCCGGGCGCGGTCGAAAGTGACCGCCTCAAAGGAGACAGTCTTCGTTCCGACGTAGTCCTGGAGAGGAAGCCGGTGCGGCCTCCCTGGCCTAGCCATGAGCCGACCATACCTTGATCCACTGGGTCTCGATCCCTGGTCTACGCGGGCACGAACCATCCCGCGCCCTCAGGGAATCTGTGGTATGTCTTGAGAAGGGAGAAGATCCCCCCAGTCCCATCTGCCCTGAGGGCGCCGGATGCATTGTGCCGGCGGTGGGCCCCGAATCTATAGACTCTGAGGGCGCCGGATGCCTTGTTCCCGGCGGTAGCCAAAGAAACAACCCCTCAGGGCGAATGGACTCGCTACAATGACATGTGGCTCGCGACGAGTGGTTCGAGATGAAGCGAGGGCCGGCCAATGCAGCGCGTCTGCGCGCGCTGGGCCCCGCCGAGAGTGACCACGACGGACTCGCGCGCAAAAAGCGCGGGAACATCTATCGCCTCTCTGCGCTGCATTACGAGTGGTCCGGCACCTCGTTTCCACCCGACTTGCTCCCGGTCGGACCAACCTCGGAGATCCTCTCGCGGCGCGCGCTCGGCAAGCTCGTTTCCGCTGGAATCCGCGGGCTGGGCGACCTGCCCGCCTTCGTTCGGCTCGCGGACGGCAGTTCCGCCGAGTACACCTTGCTGGTCGTGACGAACGAGGTTTCGTCGATCTGCTTCGGCCGGTCGGAGCGGCCCCCCGGAAGCCCGGCGCTTCTCAGCGAGCCACGGCTTCAAGGCCTCGATTCCGGGCTTGCGGACGCGTTCGTCCTGCCCTATGATTCGGGGCTGCACAACGTGATCGTGAGTTCGCGCTTCGTGGAAATCGCCCGCTACTGTGGTCTCTCGAATGCGGTGTTCGCTCCGGTCGAAGAGCTACAGCTCTTCGAC
>WBZR01001976.1_pt1 | contig 23052 bp, 15 predicted proteins | sample 5204231 | NCBI WGS metagenome assembly WBZR01 (sample SAMN12412403, study PRJNA552823) | activated sludge metagenome | isolation source: activated sludge from anammox sidestream of wastewater treatment plant... | place: USA: Virginia | collected 2017-08
AGCCGCGCTTGCCGGCGTCCGCTTCGACGCGCACGCGCACGGACACGGCCTGGGTGGTGGCGGGCGGCACCTCGACGATGGGCTCGGTGGCGAGCTGGATGCCTGGCAGGCCGGTCACCGCCAGGGCGAAGCGGCGCGGCTCCTCGGCCAGATTCATGATTTGCAGGCGATAGACGTTCTCGATGAGGCCGCCCTCGACTTCGCGCGCCAGCGTGGCGCGGTCGCGGATGACATCCACCTTCAGCGGCTGGCGCAAAGTCAGTCCCAGCGCGGCGGCGCCGATGATCGTCGCCAGCACGGCGCCGTACAGCAGCGTGCGCGGGCGCAGGATGTGGCGGAGGATTTGCCGGCCGCCCCAGTGCTCGGCCAGGGCGTGCTCGGTCGAGTAGCGGATCAGGCCGCGCGGATAATTCATCTTGTCCATCACCTGGTCGCAGGCATCGATGCAGGCCGAACAGCCGATGCACTCGTACTGCAGGCCGTCGCGGATGTCGATGCCGGTCGGGCACACCTGCACGCAGATGCCGCAATCGACGCAGTCGCCCTTGCCGGCGGCCTTGTGGTCGGCCTTCTTCGCGCGCCCCCCGCGCGGCTCGCCGCGCTCGGCGTCGTAGGTGACGATCAGCGTGTCGGGATCGAACATGACGCCCTGGAAGCGGGCGTACGGGCACATGTACTTGCAGACCTGCTCGCGCATGAAGCCGGCGTTGCCCCAGGTGGCGAAGGCGTAGAAGAAGATCCAGAAGGTCTCCCACGGCCCGAGTTGCCAGTGCAGCACCGCGCCGGCCAGGCTCCTGACCGGCGTGAAATAGCCGACGAAGGTGAAGCCGGTCCACAGGGCGATCGCCAGCCAGGCGGCATGCTTGGCCGCCTTGCGGGCGAGCTTGTCGGCGTTCATCGGCGCGGCGTCGAGCTTCATGCGCGCGACACGGTCGCCCTCGAACAGCTTTTCCACCCACATGAAGATCTCGGTGTAGACGGTCTGCGGACAGGCGTAGCCGCAGAACAGCCGGCCGGCGATGGCGGTGAACAGGAACAGCGCCAGCGCGGAAATGATCAGCAGGACGGCCAGATAGAACACGTCCTGCGGCCAGAACACCAGGCCGAAGATGTAGAACTTGCGCTCGACCAGGTCGAACAGCACGGCCTGGCGGCCATTCCATTCGAGCCAGCACAGCCCGTAGAAAATGATCTGGGTGACCCAGACGAGAATCCAGCGCCAGGTGGCGAACCGGCCGGTCACGCTGCGCGCATAGATCTTCCGGTGGGCCTCGTAGAGGGAAGCCTGCTTGATCGGAATGACCTTGGCGCCGGTGTTGTCCGGCTTGGGGGCGGGCTGCGCCATGATGCGGTTCTCGGCTGGAGGAAGATGCCCGGGGTACGCTTGTCCCCGGGCTTATTTCGATCGCGGCGGCATCAGGGTTTTCCGGCCGTGCCCTGCGACAGCCCGTAGACATAGGCGGCGAGCAGGTGCACCTTGGCTTCGCCGAGGAAGTCCTTGTGGGCGGGCATCCGGTTGGTGCGACCCTTGGAGATGGTTTCGATGAGGGTCGCCTCGGACGAGCCGTAGAGCCAAACCGAATCGGTCAGGTTGGGCGCGCCCATCGCCTGCATGCCCTTGGCGTCGGGGCCGTGGCAGCCGGCGCAGCCGACCGTGGCGAAGGCCTCCTTGCCGCGGGCGGCGCGCGCCGCGTCATAGGCCAGCTTGTCCGGCGAGAGCGAGCGCACGTAGTGGGCCAGGTCCTTGACGGCTTCCGCGCCCAGATGCGCATGCGGCGGCATGACGCCCTGGCGGCCGTCGAGGATGCTCTGTTCGATCTGCTCCGGCGCGCCGCCGTAGAGCCAGTCGTTGTCGGTCAGGTTGGGGAAGCCTCTGGCGCCGCGGGCGTCCGAGCCGTGGCACTGCGCGCAGTAGGTGAGGAACAGGCGCTCGCCCATCTTCCTCGCCTCCGGGTCGGCGGCAACGGCCTTCACGTCCTGGCTCTGATATTTGGCGAAGATCGGCGCGTACTGCGCCTCGGCCTGCTGCATTTCCCCGTCGTACTGGCCGCGGGAAGACCAGCCGAAGGCGCCCTGGTAGGTGCCCAGGCCCGGATAGGCGGCCAGATAGCCCAGGGCGAAGACCACCGTGATGTAGAACAGCCAGCTCCACCAGCGCGGCAGCGGGTTGTTGTACTCCTGCAGGGTCTCGTCCCAGACGTGGCCCATGGTCTCGGCCTGTCCGGCCGCGGCCGTGCCCTTGGCCTTGCTCTGCACCCACAGGAACACGCCGCAGCCGACGACGCTCACCAGAGTGATGAGCGCCACATACACGCTCCAGAAACCGCTGACGAAATCGCTCATGATGCCTTTCCTTCCGCTTTTCCTTCATTGTGCCGGCGAGCCTCGCCCGGCAGCGCGTCTTCCGTGAAGGGCAGGTTGGCGGCTTCCTCGAAAGCCGCGCGGCGCCGCCCGCTCCAGGCCCACAGCACGATGCCGATGAAGGTGATGAAGGCCACCACCGTCATGATCGAACGCATGTCGTTGAGGTCCATGGCTTACCTCTGCTTCAACGCGGTGCCCAGACCCTGCAGGTAGGCAATCAGGGCATCCATCTCGGTCTTGCCCTCGAGCGCCTGCCGGGCGCCGGCGATCTGCTCGTCGGTATAGGGCACGCCGATCATGCGCAGCGCCCGCATCTTCGCCTCGATGTCATCGGACCTGGCCGGACGCTCCAGGAAGGCGTAGGGCGGCATGTTCGATTCCGGCACCACGTCGCGCGGATTGATCAGGTGGGCGCGATGCCACTCGTCCGAGTAGCGTTCCCCGACGCGGTGCAGATCCGGGCCGGTGCGCTTGGAGCCCCACAGGAAGGGATGGTCATAGACGAACTCGCCGGCCACCGAATAGTGGCCGTAGCGCTCGGTTTCGGCGCGGAAGGGGCGGATCATCTGGGAGTGGCAGTTGGAGCAGCCCTCGCGGATGTAGATGTCGCGCCCGGTGAGCTGCATGGCATCGTAGGGTTTCAGCCCGGCCACCGGCTGGGTGGTCGATTTCTGGAAGAACAGCGGAACGATCTCGACCAGGCCGGCGACGCTGACCACCAGAATGCTCAGCCCGATCATCCAGCCGATGTTGCGCTCGATCAAGTCATGCGTGAGTTTCATTGCGTTTTCTCCCCGTCTCTTCAGGCGTGCTGGCCGGCCGGCGCCAGCACCGGCGCGTCATAGGGCTTGGTCCCGGCGACGGTCTTCCAGACGTTCCAGGCCATCAGCAGCATGCCGACGAGGAACATCAGGCCGCCGACGAAGCGGATGGCCCAGAACGGATAGGTAGACTTGACGGCCTCGACGAAGGCGTAGGTCAGCGTGCCGTCGGGGTTGGTGGCGCGCCACATCAGGCCCTGCATGACGCCGGCGATCCACATCGAGGCGATGTAGAGCACCACGCCGATGGTGGCGATCCAGAAGTGCGCGGTCATCAGCCTGACGCTGTGCATCTGCTCCTTGCCGAACAGCCGCGGCATCAGGTAATAGATCGAGCCGATGGAGATGAAGGCCACCCAGCCGAGCGCCCCGCTGTGCACGTGGCCGACGGTCCAGTCGGTGTAGTGCGAGAGGGCGTTGACGGTCTTGATCGACATCATCGGCCCCTCGAAGGTGCTCATGCCGTAGAAGGACAGGCTGGTGATGAGGAACTTCAGGATCGGGTCGTCGCGCAGCTTGTGCCAGGCGCCCGACATGGTCATGATGCCGTTGATCATGCCGCCCCAGGAGGGCGCCAGCAGGATCAGCGAAAAGACCATGCCGACCGACTGCGTCCAGTCGGGCAGCGCGGTGTAGTGCAGGTGGTGCGGGCCGGCCCACATGTAGGTGAAGATCAGCGCCCAGAAGTGCACCACCGAGAGGCGGTAGGAATACACCGGGCGGCCGGCCTGCTTGGGCACGAAGTAGTACATCATGCCGAGGAAGCCCGCCGTCAGGAAAAAGCCGACGGCGTTGTGGCCGTACCACCACTGCACCATGGCATCCTGCACGCCGGCATAGCAGGAGTAGCTCTTCGTCAGCGTGACCGGGATCTCGCAGCTGTTGACCAGGTGAAGCAGCGCCACCGTCAGGATGAAGCCGCCGTAGAACCAGTTGGCGACGTAGATGTGCGGCACCTTGCGCTTGACGATGGTGCCGAAGAACACCACCGCGTAGGCCACCCACACGAAGGTGATGAGGATGTCGATCGGCCACTCGAGCTCGGCGTATTCCTTGCTGGTCGTCATGCCCAGCGGCAGGGTCACCGCCGCCAGCACGATCACCAGTTGCCAGCCCCAGAAGGTGAAGGCGGCCAGCCCGGGCGCGAACAGCGGCGTGTGGCAGGTGCGCTGCACCACGTAATAGCTGGTGGCGAACAGCGCGCAGCCGCCGAAGGCGAAGATCACGGCATTGGTATGCAGCGGCCGCAAGCGCCCATAGCCGAGGAACTCGTGCAGGTTGAGTTCCGGCCACACCAGCTGGGCGGCGATGATCACGCCGACCAGCATGCCGACGATGCCCCAGACCACCGTCATCACGGCGAACTGGCGCACCACCCTGTAGTTGTACGTCGCTTGGTTGTCCATGGCGGAGGGCCTCACTTGGGAATGCGGATTTTTTTCTAATGGAAGGTTTCAGGATACCCCTATCGGACGAAAGGATACCTGTGAATAATCGTTTCCTGATTGATTCAGGTCAAAAATAACAGCTGCCAATGATTGATAATTATCAAAATATTGATAGGGGCATAAAAAAAGGGTGCGCAATGCGCACCCCAACCCCAACAGAGAGACAAGACTCCGGGCCCTGGTCGGGCCCAAAACCTTGGACGAAGTATGGATAAAGGAGGCGCAAAAATAATTGACATGGGTCAAATCGGGATCACTTCAGGGCGGAATCCCGTCCGCCGGATTCTTTCGCGCCCGCCTCCGACGCGCTTGCCGCGGCATCCCCGCGCGGCAGCGGACGGTCGTCGTCCATGAGCACCCGATAGCCCGGCCCTTCGAGGTCATCGAACTGGCCGCTTCTGACAGACCACCAGAACACCGCGCCGATCAAAAACACCAGCACGACCGACAGCGGGATCAGCAAATAGAGGATTTCCATCAGTCTTTTGCGCCCCCCTGCAAGCGCAGCGCATTCGCCACCACCAGCAGCGAACTGGCCGACATGCCGATGCCGGCCATCCAGGGGGTCACCCAGCCGGCCATCGCCAGCGGGATGGCGGAGAGATTGTAGGCGAAGGCCCAGCCGAGATTCTGCCGGACGATGCGCTGGGTGCGCCGCGCCAGGGCCATGCCATCGGCAATCGCGGCGGGGTTTTCGCCGAGCAGCACGATGTCGGCCTGCTGGCGCGCCAGCTCCGTGCCGCCGCCCATGGCGATGGACACCTGGGCCTGCGCCAGCACGGGCGCGTCGTTCACCCCGTCGCCCACCATCGCCACCACCGTCCCCTCGGCCTGCAGGCGGGCGATGAAGTCGTGCTTGTCCTGCGGCGTCATGCCGCCGTGCGCATCCTCGATCGCCAGCGCGTCGGCCGCCTGGCGCACCGCCTCGGCAGAATCGCCCGAGAGCAGCGTCACGCGGCAGCCCTGCTCGCCCAATCGGCGCACCAGCTCGCCGGCCCCGTCGCGCAATTCGTCGGCAAGGCGGAACACGGCAAGCCAGGCCGCCTCGTCGGCCAGCGCGACACAGGTGTCGCCGGAGGCAAATACCTGACCAGCTGCGGGCGGCAAGGGCCGTCCGTGCAGCGCGCCGGCGAATCCGGGCCGGCCCAGGCGCAGCCGGCGGCCGCCGAGCGCGCCCTCCACACCCTGTCCAGTCGTCGCCTGGACCGCCTGCACCGGCGGCAGCGGCGCCGCGGCGGGACACGCTTCGCGCAAGGCGGCGCCGATGGCATGTTCCGAGCCCTGCTCGAGCGCGGCCGCCAGCCGCAACGCTTCTTCCGGCGGCATGGCGGAGAGGGGCAGCGTCTCATGCAAACGCAACTTGCCCCAGGTCAGCGTGCCGGTCTTGTCGAAGACGAAATGCTCGGCGCGCGCCAGCGTCTCGATGGCGTGGCCGCGCGAGACGAGCAGCCCCAGCCGCGAGAAGGCGCCGGCGGCCACCGCCAGCGCCGCCGGCGTGGCGAGCGACAGCGCGCAGGGGCAGCTCACCACCAGCACCGAAACAAACACCCACAAGGCGCGCGCCGGATCGAGCTGGCTCCAGACAAGGCCGGTCGCCGCGGCCAGCAGCAGCAGCGCGGCGACGAACCAGGCGGCGACGCGGTCGGCCTGTTGCACCAGCCGCGGTTTTTCGGTGATGGCGCGCTCCATCAGGCGCACGATGGAAGCGAGCCGCGTCGCCTCGCCGACCTTCTCCACCCGCTGCACCAGCGGGCTGCGGATATTCACGGTGCCGCCGGTCAGTTCGCTGCCGGCACGCTTGGCGATGGGACGGCTCTCGCCGGTGAGGAGGGACTCGTCCACCTCGCTCTCGCCCTGCAGCACCCGGCCATCGGCGGGCACGGTCTGCCCGGGCGCCACTCGCACGCGGTCGCCCGGCCGCAGGTCCGCCGCCACCACCCGCTCGGTCTCGCTGCCGGGCCAGGCCGTCAAGCGTTCGGCGAACGCCGGCAGGGCGCGGCCGACGCGCTCGATCGCGCGCACGGAACGGTGGCGCGCCAGCATTTCCAGATAGCGTCCGCCCAGCAGCAGGAAGACGAACATCGTGACGGAATCGAAATACACCTCGCCTGCACCGGCCAGCGTCGCCCACAGGCTGGCGGCGAAGGCGGCGCCGATGCCCAGCGCCACCGGCACGTCCATGCCGACCCGCGCCAGGCGCAGGTCGCGCCAGGCATTGCGGAAGAAGGGGGCGGCGGAATACAGCACGACAGGCAGCGTCAGCGCCAGGCTGGCCCAGCGCAGCAGGCGCGCGATGCCGGCGCTCATCTCCCCCTCGCCGGCGACGTAGGCCGGCACGGCGTACATCATCACCTGCATCATGCCGAAGCCGGCGACGAACAGGCGCCACAGCGCGGCGCGGCGCTCGCGCTCGGCGATCTCCTCGGAGCGCGCCGCGTCGTAGGGATAGGCGCGATAGCCGATGGCGGCGACCGCGGCGAGGATGCCGGAGAGCCGGATGCGCCGCTCGTCCCAGCGCACACGGGCGCGCCGCGTGGCGTAGTTGATGTCCACCGCGACGACGCCGGCCTGGCGCGTCAGGTGCCGTTCGTTGAGCCAGACGCAGGCGGCGCAGGTGATGCCCTCGAGGATCAGCGAGGCTTCGCGCTCATCCCCGGAGAGCGGGCGCACGAAGCTTTTCTGCACCTCCGGGTGGTCGAATAAAGTCAGTTCCCCCAGGACGGCGGGCAAGGCTTCGCGCGGACTCTCCGGCAGCGCATCGCGGTGGCGGTAGTAGTCGTCGAGGCCGTGGTCGACGATCGCCTGCGCCACCGCCTGGCAGCCGGCGCAGCACATCGCGCGCGGCGCGCCGCCGATGGTGACGGAAAAGCGCGTTCCCGCGGGAACCGGCAGGCCGCAGTGGTAGCAGGCCTCTTCCGGTTTCGAGTTTCGAGTTTCGAGTTTCGAGTCGTTCACCGTCGGCCATCGCCCAACCCGAAACCCGAAACCCGCAACCCGAAACCGTTACTTGGGCTGCATGCGGATGGCGCCGTCGAGGCGGATCACCTCGCCGTTGAGCATCTCGTTCTGGATGATGTGCAGGGCCAGCGCGGCATACTCGGCCGGCTTGCCCAGGCGCGGCGGGAAAGGCACCATCTTGCCCAGCGCCTCCTGCACCTCCTGCGGCATGCCGAGCAGCATCGGCGTCTCGAAGATGCCGGGCGCGATGGTCATGACGCGGATGCCGGAACGCGACAGGTCGCGCGCGATGGGCAGCGTCATGCCGACCACGCCGCCTTTCGATGCCGAATAGGCGGCCTGGCCGATCTGCCCGTCGAAGGCCGCCACCGAGGCGGTATTGACGATGACGCCGCGCTCGCCGGCGGCGTTCGCCTGGCCGCGGCTCATCGCCTCCGCCGCCAGGCGGATCATGTTGAAGGTGCCGATCAGGTTGATGTTGATGACGCGGGCGAAGCTGGCCAACTGGTGCGGCCCCTCCTTGCCGAGGGTCTTTTCGCCGATGGCGATGCCGGCGCAATTCACCAGCCCGTTGAGTCCGCCGAAGCTGCTCACGGCGAGATCCACCGCCGCCCTGGCGCTGGCCTCCGACGAGACGTCGCACTCGGCAAAGCGCGCATTGGCGCCCAGCTCCTTCGCCAGCGCCTCGCCCGCCGCCTTGTTGAGGTCGGCGATCACCACCCTGCCGCCCTGCGCCGCCAGGGCCCGCGCCGTGCCGGCGCCCAGGCCGGATGCGCCGCCGGTGACGATGAATACGCTGTCCTTGATCTGCATGCGGATCTCCCGGTCAAAAGGAAATGGCCTGCCTCATCGCGCAAATTCGGCAAGCCATTGAATTTGTGGTGCTGCCGGCCGGAATCGAACTGGCGACCTACTGATTACGAATCAGTTGCTCTACCGACTGAGCTACGGCAGCAAATAAAAAAGAATTATAACGTATCCTGTTGACGTCCACCCAGAACTGACCCACCTGGAGGGGTAATTTTCATCCAATTTCCTGATTAGTGACAAACCTCAGCCAGCCGGATGATGGGGGCTGGACGAGGCCGCTCCCAGGGCGCGTTCATCAGCGCCTTCTTGAAGGCCATCGAGGCGGCATTGACCGCCTCCGCCGTCATCGGCCCGCTCACCAACTGGTCAATGACCTCTTTCGGGATGCGCGGCAGCTCCACCGCCGCTTTCTTCTTGCTCGTCTTGCTTGGCATACATGCTCCTTTCAGGCTTCATGATATGCCTCGCACACAAAAATCCGGACAGGCTCCGCCGATGGGTTGGATGACGAAAAACAGAGGGAAGCTCACTCTTACGCGAAGACCCATTTTTCAATACGCCCGATCAAATGCGGCGGCCTCGGGCAAGCCCGCCTGCTCCAAGAGTCCCGCCCGCTGCGCGCGTAACTGTTTGTTGTTTGGCTGCGCCGCAATCTGCGCTGAAAGGGCATGGATGGCGTCATACCACAAGCCTGCGCCAGCCAGTACTGCTGGTGAACTGGCCCCAGAAATTCCCACCAACGAGGAAGGCTGCTCCACCAGTTTGATGGCGCCACCGGAAATAATATCGCCCGAACGCTCGGCAGCATCTGGAATCAACGCCACAGTCCATTGGTACTCCATGCCACGCTTCAGTTCGATACCATGCTTTTTCAGATCAATTTCGTGGATTGCCGGCCCTTCGACTCTTTCGATAGGCAGCTCCAGCATCGGCTTCACGCCGCTCTCATCGATCAGGGTGATTTCCAGCCGGACTTTGGTAGGCTTTGAGATGAACCAGTAAAGAACCGGCTGCGCTGAAGTCGTGAGCCCAACATGATCCGGCGCGATCACCGATACGACTGGTAAAGCTTGACCAGTGCTTCGCGTGCTTCCGCCGACTCTGCGGCTGGGTGCCCCTCTGAAAGGGGGTGTATAGACAGGTGCAGTTGTTGCTTGTCTCTGGACTTGGGCCTTGGGCTGCGGTGACTGCGCCTGGGCTATCGTTGCTGCAAAAACGAGAAAAACAGCTACCCGAACGTTCATACCAGTCACTCCTTGGTCAAATGGTCGCTCGCATCCAACGCAATCCTGTCAGTGATGCGAAAAACGCCGATTTCGACATCCTTGCCTTTGAGGCGGACGCTGCCAATGCTATGCGCCGTAAACTGGCCACGCAAGTACGTCATTGTCGATTCACTGACAAGAATCCTGCAGTGTTCTCCGCCCGACAGATTGCCCCATCCCTTTTCCATGCTTTCTAGTCTGGATGCAATATTCACCGTGTCCCCTATGACCGTATATTCTAATCTTTTGCTGCTACCCAAACTGCCGGCGACGACCGGACCGGAATTGATTCCGATGCGAATCGCGATCGATGGCAGGCCGCGGATCGCCCAACGCGCGTTTAATACTTCAAGCAACTTGCCCATGGCGAGCGCGCAGTCGGTCGCCCTAATCGCATCTGCTACGATCTCCGCTTCACAACCACGCGGAAGCGGGGCACCAAAAACCGCCATGACTGCGTCGCCGATGAATTTATCCACCATACCGCCGTGCGAGATCACAAGGTCGGCCATTGCACCAGTATACTCATTAAGCCATTCCATCAGCTCTTCTGGCGAAAGGCGCTCCGAAATTGTGGTGAAGCCGCGAATATCGGAAAACAGTACTGTCACTTGCAGCCGCCTCGACAAAGGACGACCGCTGCCTGAGAGAAATGCCTCATGGTTTTTCCAAATGTCCTTCGCCACCTCGCCGGAGACATGGCGCGAAAAAAGCTGCATGAGCTGATCACGCTGACGCCTCTCCAAGACTGTCAAATAAGTAACATTGAGCAAGGCGGCGGTAGCCCAACCCAACGAAGGCGGAACAACCGGCACCCAAAGGCGCTGCTCCATGCCGACATGGCCTGCTGCGTAAATCGCCGCAATGCCAAAGACAAAAGCCAGGCCGAAACGGAGCGGATGGCGCAAACTGAACCCGACCATACCGCCAAGTGCGCAGCAAAGCGCGATCCAGATTGCCTCCTGCATCTCCGGCAAGGTTCGCAACGGCGGCACGCCATCTTCAGCCAGGCGCAGCAACTGGCTCGTAATATGTCCATGCAGGGTAATTCCATGCACTATTACTTCGGCATGACTGCCGCTACTAAAAGGAGTGGCAAAAAAATCTTTAACACTCTGGCCTGTAACACCGAAAATGACGATTCGGTCACGGAGAGCATCGGACGCAAGGCTTCCGTCCAGCACTTCCGACAGCGTGAATCTTTCGAAAGGAGCCGCCCCTCCCCAAAAATCCAGCAGGAACTGATATCCGGAGGCGTCCGCATCAACGTAAGCGCCGTCGTTTTGCTCGAGCGGCGGCAAACTGTGCAACCCCAGTCGTAAGCGTTGCGGATCATCCGGATCTGCCTCGACGCCGATGCCTCTTGAAGCCAGATAGAGCATGGCAAGCCGCAAGGCAAAACCAGTAAAAACATTCTCCCCATCGTCCAGGAAAAGAAGCCCGCGGCGAACGATATCCGCTCTGTCCAGTACCACGTCGGCAAAGCCGATACGTTCCGGCTCAAGAAAGGGCGGCGCCTGTATCTCTCCCATTTTTCCGTCGCCGACCTTATTGACCGCGACAATATTTGGAGAATTTGTCATGGTCCGTTTGAAGGCATCGTAACCATCTCCGCGCGGACGGTCGCGATACAGATCGATACCGATGGCCACCGGCTGTTGCCTCTCCATCTTCTCGATTACTTCCGCCAGCAGTCCATCAGATATCGGCCAGCCCCAACGGTTCATATCCTCGTCGCTGGCGCCAACCAGAACGACGCGAGTGTCGGCGGGCTTCTTCAAGGCTTGAGTACGCACGAAATGATCGTAGACGACCAGTTCGACGGTTTCCAGCCAGCCGAACAGCCGTGCCGAATAAATCAGCGCGAATGCAGCCACGCAAAGCATGCCCGCCACCAGTATTGGGGCTTTTAACAGGCGAACGGGATAGGCCATGCGCGCGACAACTACTGCCAGTTGCCGATCAGCAGGAAGGGCGCCCAATAGCCGGGGTGACGGTAGCGGGGATCGGCAAGCACCTTTCGCTGCGCCTCACGCAACGCCTCCGCCTTGCCGACCTTGCCAGTCGACATCTCTCGATAGAACTCCGTGATCAGCATACTCGACGCCTGGTCATTTACATACCACAGCGTCGCCAGCGCACTGCGCGCGCCTGCCTTGACCGCCATGCCGGCCAAGCCCAGCGCTGCGCGGTCATCGCCGGCGGCCGTTCGGCAGGCGCTCAGCGTCAGCAGATCGACTGATTCCTCCCGCATCCGGCTGAACTTGAGGTATCCCTCAAGGTTATCCATTGTAATCTTCCCGTCATAAGCCAGCAGGAAACTCTTCCGTGGATCGCTCTCGATCTGTCCGTGCGAAGCTATATGAACCATCGAGAAAGAAGTCTGGCGTAGCTCCTGCTCGAAGCGAGGAATCAGAAACTGCGCATCCTTCAGAGTTTTGCCGCCATACAATGATTGGACGACCTGCATCTCCGGCTCAACATAGGGCAAGGCAGGAAAACTTTGAACCGATTCGGTAATACCCCCCGACAATGTGCTGGTCCGCCTGCCCTCCCTGCCTGCCACACTCTCCACCAAACTAAGTCCTGGCGCCACGGCAATGGCGTATAGCTCTACGAGAAACTGCTTGCCATCGTGCAGGGCCGCCAAAGGAAGGCCGCGCAGAGGACCATCGGGAATAAAAACCAAGGTATGGATGCCCGCTGCGGTTATCAGGCCTTCGATCGGACCGATGAGACGAGTGTAGAGCGCCTTGGCATGTGGCAGATACTGGTGGGTGGTGCGTTTCTCGAGCAGGCGCCGCAAGCCAAGAACCTCCTCGCCGAGCCGACTGCCGTCAATGTCCAGGCGCACTTGGCGGATATCTCCCGACAGGCTGATCAACATCTCCACGCGGTCGGGCAGCAGGATCGGATAAAGAACCGCCGTGCCGGGGCCAGGATCGTCAAACGTCATTTTCTTCGACTGCGAGCTGGCAACGCATTCGTCTTGGAAATAATCTTCCAATTCCACCGTCTTCAATTGTTCTACGGAATTGCGCGCCTTCTCCAACCATGACTTGCTCTGCGACATCGGCACGGACGCGGCGCGGCGCAACAGCAGATCTGCATATTCCAGGTAAAGCGGTCCGACCGTATCGCGCCAGGATGCGCCAATCGCCCGAAGGTCGCTCATCAGGTCTGCACGCAGCACTTGCAGACTGGCAATGGCGCGCTCATAGGCCGCCATCGCCTCGTCACTGCGTTCAGCCCTGGCCTCCATCCGCCCGATCTGCCAATGCCAGCGAAAGAGCGCATCATGTGACTCATCGAGTTGCGCGAGAAAAAGGGCCCGTCGTATCAAACGCAAGGCATCGTCCTCGCGCCTCGCCGCTGCATAGAGCTCGCCGAGATAGCCTAGGGCAAAGGACTCCGCGCGCGAATCGCGCAGGCTCGACGCAATTCGCGCCGCTTCATAAAGCGATCGAAATGCAACTTCGCGCGCAGGTGTGCCCTCCATGCGCCTGCGATACTGGTTGGCGAGCTCAATGAGCAGAAAGACTTTTTCCGTCGAATCGGGCGACTGTCCAAGATGCACACGCGCCTCGCTCAACCACGCCTCAACTCGCTCCGGTCGGCCCGCGGAAATCATGGCCTGAATGGCATTAATCGTGGCTCGCGAGAACAAAAGCGGCTGAACGGCCGACTTGGCGGCATGGCGCGCGTTCTCGAAAACAATGAGAGCCTCCGCCGGCTTGTCCTCAGCCAGTTCCAAAAGCCCCAAGTCGTTAAGCAACGCCGATTCCAACGCAAAAAGATGCTGCGCACGAGCACCTGTCAGCGCTGCCTCCAACCGCGAGCGCGCTGGCCCTTTCTCGCCTGCCAACAGATACGACTTGCCTAGAGCGCCCTCGATGGCGAGCGCCAGCACCCCCCCCTTGTCGGCCGGCATTTCAACCGACAGTGCCTCAAGTTCTCTTAGGGCTTCGCCTCGCCTGCCTTGCATTTGGTATTGTTCGGCGACGACAAGACGTGCCTGAGGAGACATGACGGCTTCGGCCGCTGCAAGCCGCGGCATTGCTACGGACAGGCACAAAAACATCGCGCAGCAACAGGTCAATCGCTTCATGAGCGCTTTCCGCAGGCAAAGGCCATCCAAACGGGCCGCGCAACGACGCCAGGTTGCAGGAAGGCATCGTATCGACTCGGCTTCAATCCGCCCGGAGCTTGCGGCAACCCGCCCCGGCCAGCGCCGGTGAAACTGCTGGTCGCACCCATCCGTCCGGAACAGGCGTCACGCAGAAGCAGTGTTGTATCGAGATAGTTGCTGGGCAACACCATCAGCCCTGAGCCAACATCGACATTCGGTGAGCTGATCTCCACGCTGCCGTCGATGCCTAGCTCGGAAGAAGCTTCGATCCGGCTGTTGGTCGAGGCTACCAGCCGGTCCGTGACGATGCGGATATTGCCTCCATTCCCGCCATAGGCGTTCGCTTGAATCAGGCCTTGGTTAAGAACAACGAATGCTGGCTGTCCGATAGTAATGTTGCCACCGTTGCCCAGGCCGCCACCGACGGTGGTGGTAATGCTGCTTTGACTGAGCTTCAGCAGTTCGCCCACCGACAGGCTGATATTGCCCCCATCGGCCAAGCTGGCTCGCGTTGCGATTTCGGCACCGCCGCTGACGCGCAGCGTGCCGCTCACATTGATGGAAATATCACCCGCCCTGCCTGGGCCTGTGGATTCGGCATTGATGGTGGTAGCCTGGCCATCACGGCTTGTTCCGCTCAGGGTTAGCTGTCCGGCGTGAATGGTTATGGATCCGCCCGCGCCTGCATCGGCCGTGTCACCATATGCGCCGCTGGTAATCCCTGCGCCGTCGCGCAAAGTCACCGAGCCAGACCAGAGGTCAATATCCCCCGCACGCCCGGGGCCCTCGGTCTGGGTGCTGATCAGGCTCCGGTTGCGATCAGGACCGAGGCCGGAAACCAGCACTTCGTTCGCCAATATCCAGATGCGTCCCTCGCCACGAGCATTCTCTCCTTTCCCCAGAGACCCGCTCGCCACCAGCCCGCCATCGACGACCTCAAGCCGCGGCGACTGGATTGTAATGTCGCCGGCGTAGGCCGAACCCTCGGTGTTGGTGAAAACACCGCTGCGATCCACTGACTCCCCGGAAACATGGGCGCCGGCGATACGCAGCGTCTCGCTGGCTGTAATATCGATCTTACCCCAGCCCCCGCTGCTTTCGGAGCCGTAGGCGGTCGAGCTAATGGCGCCGCCATCGGATAGTTCGATGCGCCGGCCTTCGACCGCGATATTGCCCGCCGCACCGGGTCCGCTGCTGTCAGAGGTGATGCCGCTAGTGCGCTGTGCGGACTCGTTCACGCCGCTGATGAGGATATCGCCGCTTACCTGGATCTTGATCTCTCCACCGATACCGGCGCCAGCAGTCGTGCTGAAGGTACCGCTGGATAAAGCGCCTCCATCCAGGACCTTCAGGCTGCCCGACTTGAGAGTTATCCATCCGGCGTTTCCTGGGCCGGTCGTTTCTGCCACCACCGCCGAAGGATAACCCTGTGCTCCCACTCCCGAAATGAGCGTTTCGCCAGCAACATCGATCGACACGAAACCGCCCGCGCCTGCACCGCTCATCGTACCCGAAGACGAACTGTTGATCTGCGCGCCGCCAAGCAGCTGTAACTTGCCTGCCGACAGGGAGACATAGCCGGCGTTACCGCGGCCAACGGTATCGCTCATGATGCCGGTCTGGCTATCTCCCCCACCCTCCCCTGACAGTATGGCCTTCCCTGTCACGTCGATCGAGACATAACCACCCGAGCCAGCCTCCTCCATCTTGCCAAAGCTGCCGCTTGCAATTTGGCCGCCGGCGCTGATCTCCAGTTCGCCTGAATTGACCGAAATGAAGCCTGCCCAGCCGGGCCCGTTGCTTTCTGAAAAGAGACCGCTTGGCTGTCTTGCTCCATTCACACCGCGCCCGGAGATGGACAGCTTGCCGGTTTCGATCGAAATCATCCCGCCATCGCCGGAATTGGGCAGAGTACCGTGGGACGAACTCATGATCTGCCCCCCTTCACGCAAATCGACTCGACCCGCCTCGATATCGATGAATCCGGCATTGCCAGCGCCCACTGTATCAGCGGAGATAGTGCTTTTTTCGCCACTGGGCGCATTGCCCGAGACAGTAACCGCGTTGGTCGCTCGCAGTGCAATGTAGCCGCCCCTGCCGGCTCCGGTACCCGTGTAAAGGCTCGCATTGCCGATCTGGCCGCCCCGGTCGACGAGGATGCTGTCCGCCTTGATGCTTATGAATCCGGCGTCACCCAACCCATACGTGTTAGCCAAGATGCCGCTTTGTCGTCCGGAGGCATGCGCACCGTTCACCCTCAGTAGACCGGAGATATCGGCGTAAACGCTGCCACCATCCCCCGCTCCGGGCATCGTGCCGACGCTGGATACTCCTATGCCCCCCCCGTCCTGTAGAGTCAGGTTGCGGCCCTTGATGTCGATCAGGCCTGCCGCGCCAGTGCCGAGTGTTTCCGAAACCAGGCCGGTCGCATAGCCGTCACGGCCAACGCCAGAAATCAGAATATCCTCCACTGCCTCTACCCGAACGACGCCACCGGCGCCCGCCTGTGCAAAAGTGCCAAAGGTGTTGCTGCCGACCTGGAAGCCATCAAACAAGCTGATCGTTTTGCCGCTCAATTTCACGTTCCCCGCATTACCCCAGCCATCACTGCCTGCCACAACACTCCCGCTCAAGCCGGCATCGTCGAACCCCCTAGCGTTTATTGGGCCTTGCGAGACGATTGAAATATTCCCGCCATTGCCCGCCCAGTCTGTAGTACTGCGGATACTGCTGCCTTCGCTCAGCGCGGCCTCGCCCACTCCGACTGCGATGTTCGCGCCATCGCCATAATCCCTCGCAACGGAATAAATCGCGCTCCGGCTCATATCCAGCAACCCACTGGCCACCAAGGAAATATCGCCGGCAGTTCCTCCGCCATAGTTGAAACTGGCAAGCGAGGAGCGATCAAGGGTAATCTGGCCTCCGACAATGCGTATCGAGCCGGGCGCTGTCGCGCCCTCTCCTGCCGTCCAGATGAAGCTGTCGCGCAGACTTACCCTTCCGCCGTCTGCCGCAAGGAGTTCGATATTCCCGCCCCAACTCGTCAGTCCAGCACCATTTGTCACCAGCACATCGCTACCTGACAGCGACAACGACTTGCCCGTGCCGATGGCAAGCTGGGCGCCTTTCACTGCAATCGGGGCGGCGCGAGCCAAAAATCCGAAAACAGATGGATCGGCCGATGTCAGCGTACTGGCGGCCGGATAGGCGCTCGCGGAGAAGACGCCTCCATTGCCAAGGAAGAGATGGCTGGCGGTAGTGAAAAACGCCGAACCAGCGACATCAAGCTTGGCATTGGGACCGAAAACGATCCCGGCAGGATTGAGCAAATAAATATTCGCGCCGGGAATCATCGAGGCAATGCGCCCATCGATGGAAGACAGGTTGCCTCCCGTCACGCGTCCGACGATGTTCACCGCCGTGGCCGGACCGGAGAAAGTCGCCGATTCAGTCGCGGCCAGACTGAACGACGAGAAAGAATGAAACAGATTTCCGCCTACCTGGCGTCCTAGGTTGGCCCCGATGGCATAGTTCGGCCCGCTCAGCGTGCCGGCCAATCCCAGCGAACCGTCCAGCACCACGCCGCCGTGCGCAGTGCCAGCGAGAATCGCTGCCAGAGCCGCAATGGCCGCCGTCCTGCGGAGACTGACTTTCCCCGCGCTCATGTCCCCCTCCTTAGAAATGCTTCTGCAATACCAGCCGGAAATGAACGCCCCGATCTTGGGCATCGTCACCCGCCTGCATCGCGCGGTGCCGCAGGCCGGCCCAATACAGTTGTGCGTAGCTGTCTGGATTGATATCCCAGCGCACACCGGGGCCCGCTCCCCACAGCCCCTCTCTGGCGCCGCCCTTGTCCCAGACCTGGCCGGCGTCGGTGAACATGGCCAACGACAGCTGTCCGCCTTCCGGCTGTGCCGTCAGCCCCGGAAGGGGCAGGCGCGCGACGGGCAGACGCCACTCCATCGAGGCAACCCAGCCGCGGTCGCGAATCAGCCGACCCTCACGGAAACCACGTACGCTGTCCGCTCCGCCAATGGCGAATTTTTCCAGCGAGAGCAGCGCCGCGTTTGAAGCCTGGGCATCTGCTCGCAGGATCAATTGGGCATCGCCCTCGCCCAGGCGCCGCGCCCATTGCGCCTGAAACAGGGCTGCGGTAAAACGCGAGTCCGGCGTGCCATCGCGGTTAATCGTGGCGCCAAAAGCGTCCAGGCCACGACTGATCACGGCTCGTGCGGAGAACACCGCGTCGCGTTCGCGCGCGAGCCACTCCGCCGTCAGGCGCAAAGCAGACACCTCGCTGCGGCCGTTGCGCGATCCGGGAGAAAACGAGAAAGGCTCGCCGTCCAGACGTGTTTCCGCCTCGCGCAGCGCCAGAGCAGCGCCAAGGGTCAGGCTGCGCTGCAAGCTACGATAGACGGGATGCCGAAGTCCGACCTCGGTCGTCCGGGAGCGACTGTCTATGTTGAGAACATCGAAGGGTTGCTCGATCACGGCAGCATTGTTTCTTTCGTGGCGCAAGGTAGCCACGGTGTCTGCCGCGTTAATGGGGATCGAAACCTGAAGCGCATGGTCAGAAAGCCCGCGCGTCCTGCCCAATCGGAGCGTCCAGGCATCACCTCGCCCGGTCAGGTTGCGCATCGCGCCCAGCAATTCCAGCCGCTCCGATCCCACGCTGGGCGATCGGTGGTTGGCGAAGGCCAGGCCGATGGTATGTCGCGGGGCCTCGGTCACTGCGACGCGCAGCACGCCCGCGCCGGGGCGATCGCCAGGCGCCAGTTCGGCGTTGATGCGCTCGATCTGCGGATTCTGCAACAGCAGTTGCATGCGCTCCTGCAAAGAACCGACGTGCAGGGGGGAACCAGCTCCCAGCATCAACCGGGCACGGATAAAATCCGGATCGAAACGGTGCGATACCGTGACATCTATCTCGTCAAGCCTCCCCTCCATGATTTGGATGGCAATGACGCCGTCGCGCACTTCCTGGTCAGGTATTAATGCGCCCGAATTAACGTAGCCCGCTGCGACGTAACGCCGCGTCAGACGCAAGCGCAGCTCCTCCAGGTCTTCACTGCCAACGGGACGGTTCAGGTAAGGCTCCGCTTCCTTTTCCAGCTCGGGAGTCGAAAAGACGCTGCTGCCGGTAATTTCGAAGCGTCGCGGTACAATCCGCAATCCGGCGGAAAGCCGGCCAGCGGGAGGGGTTAGCGAATCAGCATCGGGCAAATCGAATCCGGGCACTGGGGATATCTGCTCCGGAGACGGCAAGGTCATTCCAGGCTGACCGATGCGGTCCGGAGGTGCCGGCACCATCTGACCGACGGCCGATCCGGAAAGGACGGCAAGCAGGATGACAAGCAGGGGCTTTATGCCCGAGGCACCGGAAAAATGAATCTTCACCCCATTGTCAAGCGAGACCACCTGCCGCTTGCCCCAGTCGTTCCTATTTATAAAATGATAGTATATTTGCCATCTCGCGAAAACCAGAGATAAACAACGAATAAATATCAGATAGTGTTAGCAGGCTGTTGAAATTCGCCCACGTGTAATCGAAACCAGCGTGTTATGCGTTATGGATATTGTGTTCATGATATCGGCGGGGTGAGCAGGATGCGCGGGACGGGTGCGATGCAGGAGAACCTCTTCACGGTGGCCAAGCTCGACGACTTCGTGCCCTCTGATCACCCGCTGCGCGCCATCCAGAGGCTGGTCAATGAAGCGCTCGGCGGTCTGAACGGTCTGTTCAATTCGATCTATGCCGACACCGGGCGCGAGTCGATCGCCCCGGAGAAGCTGATGCGGGCGCTGCTGCTCCAGGTGTTCTACTCGGTGCGCTCCGAGCGGCAGCTGATGGAACAGATGCGCTACAACCTGCTGTTTCGCTGGTTCGTCGGGCTGTCCATCGACGATGCGGTGTGGGACCACTCGGTGTTCTCCAAGAACCGCGACCGGCTGCTCGCCAACGCGGTGGTCGAAGCCTTCTTCGCCGAGGTGATGGCCCTGGCCGACCGGGCCGGACTGCTCTCCAAGGAACACTTCTCGGTCGACGGCACCCTGATCCAGGCCTGGGCCAGCCAGAAGAGCTTCCGACCCAAGGACGGCTCGAACGACCAGACGCCCTCGGGCGGCGGACGCAACGCCCAGGCCGATTGGAAAGGCCGGCCGCGCAGCAACGACACCCATGCGAGCACGACCGACCCCGATGCCCGCCTCTACCGCAAGAGCCACAACACGGCCTCGATCCTGTGCTACCAGGGGCACGCCCTGATGGAGAACCGCCACGGCCTGGTGGTCGGCGCCGTGCTCACCCATGCCGACGGCACCGGCGAGCGCATAGCCGCCCTGGCCATGCTCGATGCGGTGCCGGGCGATCAACTCAAAACGGTGGGTGCGGACAAGGCCTACGACACGGCCGACTTCATCGCCGCCTGCCGCAGCCGCAACATCACCCCGCACGTCGCACAGAACGTGTGCCGGCGCGGTGGCAGCGCCATCGATGCGCGCACGACCCGGCATCTCGGCTACCGGCTCAGTCAAACGATCCGCAAGCGCATCGAGGAGCACTTCGGCTGGGGCAAGACGGTCGGCAACATACGGCAGACACTGTTCCGCGGCTTGCAGCGGGTCGATCAGCACTTCAAGCTGACCATGACGGCGAGCAACCTGACGAGAATGGCCCGAATACTGTTCGCGGGGCCGCAGGGAGCAACGCCATGAGGCGGCAGAATGACGGCGGTGCGCCGCCTCACAGCGGTGCGTCGAGTGAAATGCCAAGAATTCAGCCTCGATTCGCATTCAAAAGTCTCATCACCGTGCCCGGATTCCGTGAAATTGGGCGAATTTCAACAGCGATTGCCCTGAGCGAACAGAATAAATATCAGATAGTTGCAAACAAAAGCTAATGTGCTATGCTAAAACTGTTTAGACCTCTGCACGGAGGCCCGAGAGTGCGGCTCGCCATGATGAATAGAACCATCCTTGTTCCCCTGCTACTGTCCGTGTTGCTGGGGGCCTGCGCCACGCCGCAAACCAAACCGCTGTCCAGCGGACACATTGACGCTAACAGCGTGCCGGCGGCCAAACCGAACATTCCGCAGCCGGTACAGCAAACGGCCGCCATACCGAAGCCCAAGCCCGCCGCCACGGCCGAGACCTACAGCGTCGTCGTCAAGGACATCAAGGTCGAGGAACTGCTCTTCGCCCTCGCCCGCGACGCCAAGCTGAACGTCGACATTCACCCCGGCATCCGCGGCACCGTCACGCTCAACGCCATCGACCAGACCCTGCCGCAACTGCTGAACCGCATCGCCAAGCAGGTGGACATGCGCTTCGAGCTGGACGGCCCCAACCTGGTGGTGATGCCGGACTCGCCCTACCTGCGCACCTACAAGGTGGACTACGTCAACATGTCGCGCGACACCACCGGCAACGTCGCCATCAACACCCAGATCGCCAGCATCAGCCCGACCGCCGCCGGCGCAGGCGGCGCTGGCGCCGCCGCGGGCGGCACCAGCGGCAACGTCTCCTCGACCAAGGTCGACAACGTCGCCAAGAACCGCTTCTGGGAGACGCTCGAACAGAACATCAAGGACATCCTGCGCGAAACCGACAAGGAGATCATCGTCAAGCGCCGCGTCGCCGAAGGGCAGGAACAGGCCGCCGCCGCGGGAGCGGCGGCCCAGCCGGGCGCCGCCGGCGCGGGAACCGGGGGGGCCGGCGCGCCCACCCAGATCCAGGTTCAGGTCGCGCCGCCGCAACAACCATCTACGGCCGCCAAGGAATACGAAACTCTGCAGGCCGCCTCGGTCATGATGAACCGCGAGACCGGCGTCGTTCTCGTGCGCGCCACCTCGCGCCAGCACGAGAAGATCCAGGAATTCCTCGACAAGGTACTCTCTAGCGCGCGCCGCCAGGTGCTGATCGAGGCAACCATCGTCGAAGTGCGCCTCAACCAGAATTATCAGCAAGGGATCGATTGGCAGCACTTCAGCCAAGGAAATGCCTGGACGGCCGTCGGTCAGGGCGGCACGACGCGCACCATCCAGATCAACCCAACCACGGGCGCCATCGAGGCAAGCACCGTCACCTCTTCACTACCCTCGGCAGTCGGCAATACGCTGTTCAGCTTGGCTTTCCGCCGCGCCGATTTCCTGGCTGCCATCAAGCTGCTGGAGACCTTCGGGACTCTGCGGGTGCTTTCAAGCCCCAAACTCTCGGTGCTGAACAACCAGACGGCCATCCTCAAGGTGGTCGACAATTTCGTCTATTTCCAGGTCAAGTCCGACACCAGCCAGGGGCAGACCAGCACGCTCACCAACCTCACCACCACGCCGCAGTCGGTGGCGGTCGGGCTGGTGATGGCGGTGACGCCGCAAATCAGCGAGAGCAGCTCCGTGCTGCTCAACGTGCGGCCTACTATCTCGCGCATCACCGGCACCAAGCGCGATCCGCATCCCGCCCTGACCATTCCAAACCTGGTGCCTGAAATCCAGACGCGGGAAATGGAGTCGCTGATGCGCGTCAATGACGGCGATATCGCCGTGCTCGGCGGTCTCATGCAGGATCAGGTGAACAATACCGACGATGCCGTGCCGGGCGTCTCCAAGATACCCGTCCTTGGCAACATTTTCACCTACCGGAACGACGCCAACTCCAAGACCGAGCTGGTGGTGTTCCTGAGACCGACCGTGGTGCGCGACTCCAGCATCCAGGGCGATTACAGTAGCTTCCGCAGTCAACTGCCGCGCGACGACTTCTTCGAGAACAAGGGCGGACTGCAGCCGGTGCCCGAGTTGAACATCGGGGGCAGCAAGCCGTGAGTCTCCTGATGGACGCGCTGAAGAAGGCCGAGGAGGCCAAGCGCCTGTCCGAAGCGGCGGCGAAAGCCGAGCCGCAGGCACAGCCCGCCGCCGGCCAGGCGGCGGCCGCCGACACGCCAGGCGGCCTGCCCGAGCTGCCTTCGCGCCTCGAGCTGCTCGACCACGAATTCCAGGCGCCGCCTGCGGAAAGGCGGGAACCCGCCATCGCGCCGGCGCCCTCCGCGCAAGCGCCGCAAGAAGCCCAGAAGCGCGCCGCGGCGCAGAACGTCTTCCAGGCCAAGCAGCCGGCGCCGAACCGCAACCTCCTCGTCTTCGGCGGCCTGGCCACCCTGATTGCCGCCGCCGGCATCGGCGGCTGGTTCTGGTGGCAATTGCAGCCAAAGGGCGGTCTGAGCGCTTCGCCTGCTACCTCCCGCTCGCCGGCGCCGCCCCCGGCGCCGA
>WBZR01001977.1_pt1 | contig 23052 bp, 19 predicted proteins | sample 5204231 | NCBI WGS metagenome assembly WBZR01 (sample SAMN12412403, study PRJNA552823) | activated sludge metagenome | isolation source: activated sludge from anammox sidestream of wastewater treatment plant... | place: USA: Virginia | collected 2017-08
CTTTGGCCAGCGTCAGCGCACGCTCCTGGAGATTGCGCTCGGCCAGGCGCGTCGAGAGTCGGATCTCCAAGGCCGTGGCGGCCGCCAGGACGCACACGACGGAGAGCACCAAGAGGACGATCAAACGCAGTCGGAGTGAACGCCAGGGAACGATCCGCATCGCGCGGGATGATATCAGTCCGCCGGCCCGCCTGATATGCGGTCGGGCCGGCGCGGCAGGCCCGTTCTGGGAGGTCACGGGGCGGAGGGCGTGGAAAGCGACGGGCGTTCGCCGCGGTAGACGTGGCGGCGGAAGAAGCTCGCGAAGCCTCCTCCGGCCACCCGCCGTACGGCACCCAGGAACCGTCCGGTGGAGACGGCACCGCCGTCGGCTGCGAGCGCCGTTACGACGTCGTCGAGGCGCCGCGCGTTCTCGGTCGCGGCGCGGATGCGGCGATCGAGCGCCCACATCACGAGGGGCGCGCTGTTGTTGCGCAGGGCGGGAAGCGCGCTGCGGGTGAAGTCGTGTCCCCAGACGCCGTGCTCGCCGAAGAGCTCGAGTGCGCGACGATACGCCTTCTCGGAGAGTGAACCGTCGCGACGGGGCAGCTCGATCGAGTAGTACTCCGCGAGCCCTTCGGTGACCCAGTGGGCATCCGACGCCGGTCGAAAGGGTGCGGCGACGTGAAAGAGCTCGTGCAGGTATGGGCTCGTGTGATCGCGGGATCGCAGCGGACGATCCCCGTGCATGTAGAACGACTCCTCGCCGCTGAGGCCGCCGCGCCACATCGGATCAGGGCCCAGCACCACGAGGAGGCGGGGCAGGGGGCGACGAAACATCGCGAGCATGGGCGGAAGGGCCTTCGCCAGCAACTGCACTGTCCGATCGACCGCGTGGGTTACGCCGGGAGCGCGGGCGATCGTCAGGGCCGTCGCGCCGATGGTGGCGTCGACGCGCTTCAGGCATCCGAGCATGAGCCAGCCGCGTGGATGATCGAAGCGCTGGTGCGGCGTTTCGACGACGTAGGAGTTGGGCCCGTCGCCGGGAAGGGCGGTGACCGACGCCCAGCCCCGAGGAAGTCGGAGGACGAGTCGCGCGCGTGACTCGGGGAACGGCTCGATGTCGCGCCGGAACACGACGCCGCTGCGAGGGAAGAAGGCGGTCGTCCGTGAGAGGATCCAGCCGTCGCCCGCGTAGCTGTCGTACCCCGTGCCGGGCGTCCGGCGATGGTCGACGTGCGCGATGTACTGCAGCTCGCCGTACGGTCCGGAAGGAACCCAGCGGACCTCGCCGCGTCGTTCTTCGATGGTGCCGCTCCCGGTGAAGTCCTCGAAGCGTCCCGGCTCGAATCGCAAGCGGATCCGTTCGATCTCGTCGATGCCGGCGAACGTCCAGCGCACCCTGGCGCGCGCCGGCTCCGCGGCGTGGATCTCGATCGTGTAGGTGACGCTGAAGGTCTCTCGCGTCGGGGGAGCGTCGGCGCCAAGCCGCGCCGGCATCAGGAAAGCGGTCGACACCAGCGCCGAAAACAGGCGCAAGACGTTCCGAAGCTTGACACTCAAGGTGCCGATTGATAGCCAAAACAATCTGTTATCGAATCTCAGGCACGTAGCTCAGTGGGAGAGCGCTTCCTTGACACGGAAGAGGCCGGCGGTTCAATCCCGCCCGTGCCTACCAAGACATCTTCGCCCGCGACGCGCATGAGCGCGGGCACCGTCCGCATCGCCAAGCCGACCGGGGAATTCGTGGACGTGGAGGTCGGGACTACCGTTGCGGACGCCTTGCGTGCTCTTGGCGAGCGGCGCGTCGGAGAGGTGATCGCCGCCGCGGTGGACGAGCACCTGGTGGACCTGTCCTCTTCGATCGGAGGCGGCGCGGTCGTCCGACCGGTCTTCTCGGACTCTCGCGAGGGCCTCGAGATCATCCGACATTCGACGGCCCACCTGATGGCGCATGCGGTGAAGCGGCTGTTCCCGGAGACCCAGGTGACGATCGGGCCGGTCATCGAGTCGGGGTTCTACTACGACTTCAAGCGCGAACGTCCGTTCACACCCGACGATCTCGAGCGCATCGAGCAGGTGATGCAGGAGATCGCGAGCGCCAACCTCGCGGTGGAGCGCCGCGAAGTGTCGAAGCTCGAGGCGATCGAGTTCTTCCGCTCCGTGGGCGAGGCCTACAAGGTCGAGATCATCGAGGGCATCCCCGATGATCGCGTGTCGCTTTATGCGCAGGGCGATTTCACCGACCTGTGTCGAGGCCCGCACGTTCCGTCGACGGGGCGCTTGAAGGCGTTCAAGTTGACGAGCGTGGCCGGAGCGTACTGGCGCGGGAGCGAAAAGAACGAGATGCTTCAGCGCATCTACGGAACCGCCTTCGCATCGCCGAAGGAGCTCAAGGCGCACCTCGCGATGCTCGAGGAGGCGAAGCGCCGCGATCATCGCCGCCTCGGGCGTGATCTGAACCTGTTCAGCTTCCATCCGGAAGCGCCGGCGAGCCCATTCTTCCACCCGAAGGGCGCGCTCGTCTACAACGAGCTCGTCGCCTACATCCGTCGTCTGTACGATCAGTTCGGTTATCAAGAGGTGCTGACGCCGCAGGTGCTCGACGTGGATCTGTGGAAGCGCTCGGGCCACTACGACAACTATCGCGACAACATGTACTTCACCGAGGCGGACGAGCGGGCGATGGCGGTGAAGCCGATGAACTGTCCCAGCCACTGCCTCCTGTACGGCATGGCGACGCGGTCGTACCGCGACCTGCCGATGCGGCTGGCGGATTTCGGACGCCTCCATCGGTACGAGCGATCCGGGGTGACGGCGGGACTCACGCGGGTGCGATCGTTCTCCCAGGACGACGCGCACATATTCTGCACGCCCGACCAGATCGAAGGCGAGGTCGGCCGGGTGATCGACATGCTGTTCCGCACGTACGATCTGTTCGGCTTCACCGAGCGTCGCATCTACCTCGGAACGCGTCCGGAGAAATCGACGGGAAGCGACGCGATGTGGGCGCGCGCGGAATCGACGTTGACGCAGGTGTTGCAGAATCGGGGCATCACGCACGAGCTGCACGCCGGCGACGGGGCCTTCTACGGGCCGAAGATCGATTTCTGCATCCTCGATGCGATGCGACGCGAATGGCAGCTCGGCACCATCCAGCTCGATTTCTCGATGCCGGAGCGGTTCGATCTCCACTACGTGAACTCCGCCGGCGAGGAGGAGCGACCCGTAATGATCCACCGAGCGCTGCTCGGCTCGATCGAGCGGTTCATGGCCATCCTCATCGAGCATTGCGCCGGGGATTTCCCTCTCTGGCTGGCGCCCGTGCAGATGCGGCTGGTGACGGTCACCGAAGACCAGCATGCGTATGCCGAGGACGTGCTCGCGACTCTGCGGGCAGCGGGTCTGCGGGCGGAAGCCGATCTCAGGAAAGAGAAGCTCGGGTTCAAGATCCGCGAGGCCGAGTTGCAGAAGATTCCGTTCGTCCTGGTCATGGGCGACAAGGAGGTCGCGACGCGTACGGTTGCGCCACGGCGTCGCGGCGCCGGAACGCTGGCGCCCGTCGGCGTCGCGGAGCTGATCGAGACGGCCATGACCGAGATACGCCCTGTCATGGGAGGAGGTGTCCCATAAGCAGCAAAGAGGTCCAGACCCGAATCAACTATCAGATCCACGCGCGCGAGGTCCGCGTCATCGACGCCGATGGAGGGCAACTCGGGGTGCTCGAGACCCCCGAGGCGCTTCGCCTCGCCGAGAGCAAGGAGCTCGATCTCGTCGAGATCGCTCCGACGGCGAGTCCGCCGGTCTGCCGTATCATGGACTACGGCAAGTTCCGGTACGAGAAGAAGAAGAAGTCCCAGGAATCCAAGAAGAAGCAGGTGTTCGTCACGGTCAAGGAAGTGAAGATGGGCTCGCGGACCGACGGCCACGACATCGACTTCAAGGTCGCGCACATCCGGAAGTTCCTGGAGCGGGGCCAGCGCGTGAAGGTCTCGGTTTTCTTCCGCGGCCGCGAGATCACGCACCCGGAGATCGGGCGCGACAAGCTCTTGGGTGTATTTGAAAAAGTGAAGGATCTGAGCAATATGGAGCTCAACCCGCGGCTCGAAGGCCGCAACATGTCGATGATGCTCCAACCGCGCTGAGCGACGGATCCGGGGCGAGGGGTACGATGCCGAAGATCAAGACTTGCCGCGGTGCGGCGAAGCGTTTCAAGACCACCGGGAGCGGGCGCATCAAGCGCGCCAAAGCCTACCGGCGCCACATCCTCTCCCACAAGGGAAGGAAGCGGAAGCGCCAGTTGCGGAGCGATGGCCTGGTCGCGATGGTCGATCACGAGAACATCAAGAAGCTCATCCCCTATCTCTAGGGCGCGAGCGAAGGGGTAGACGTTCATGCCACGGGTGAAACGAGGCACGAAGGGGCGGCAGCGTCACAAGAAGCTGCTGAAGCTCGCGAAGGGCAATGTCGGTGGTCGTCGCAAGGGGTACCGGCAGGCGCGGTCGACGGTCGAAAAGGGTCTCACGTACGCCTACCGGGATCGGAAGGTTCGCAAGCGCGAGTTCCGGGGGCTCTGGATCATCCGAATCAATGCCGCCGCGCGAACCCACGGCGTCACGTACAGCCGGCTCATCGCCGGTCTCAAGAAGGCGGGCGTCGATCTCGATCGGAAGGTGTTGGCGGATCTCGCGGTGCGTGATCCCGCCGCCTTCGGCGATCTGGCCAAGCTGGCCGTTGCCTGACGCCGTGACGGCCGATGCCGCGCAGCGTCGGCCCCTGTTTTCCGCCGACGCGCCCGGGTGCCGTCGCGTATGAAGGCGACACTCGAGGCGCTGGGTGCCGAGATCCAGGCGGCGCTCGATACGTGTCGGACAGATGACGATCTCGAGCGGATTCGCGTCGGTTACCTCGGGCGCAAGGGGCGGCTGACGGAGCTGATGCGCGGGGTCGGTGCGCTTCCCGCGGACGATCGGCCTGTCATCGGAGATCTCGCCAACCAGCTGAAGCGGCGGGTCGACGAACGGATCGAGTCGCTCCGGCGGGGGTGGGAGGCCGAACGGCGGGCGCAAGCTCTGGCGAACGAGCGCATCGACGTGACGCTTCCGGGGCGGGTCGGCGTGCATGGACACGTCCATCCGCTGACCGTCGTCCTCGACGAGGCGATCGGCATCCTCGTCGGTCTCGGATTCTCGGTCTACGAGGGGCCGCACATCGAGGACGATCACCACAATTTCACGGCGCTCAACATCCCCGCCGATCATCCCGCGCGCGACATGCACGACACGTTCTTCGTGGACGAATCGCACGTGCTCCGGACCCACACGTCGCCCGTGCAGATCCGTGTCATGGAGAACCAGGAGCCGCCGATCGCCGCTCTCGTTCCGGGGCCCGTCTACCGGCACGAGGTCGAGACCGTGAAGAACTCGGCGATGTTTCACCAGATCGAAGGATTCCTGGTGGATCGCCGCGTCACGTTCGGAGATCTGAAGGGCGTGCTGGCGCTCTTCGTGCAACGAATGTTCGGCGACGATACGCGCGTGCGGTTCCGGCCGAGCTTCTTTCCGTTCACTGAGCCCAGCGCCGAGGTCGACATCAGCTGCGTGATCTGCCGGGGCGCGCGCCGACTCCCGACGGGCGACCCCTGTCGCGTATGCAAGGCGAGCGGATGGCTCGAGATTCTCGGTTCCGGGCTCATCCATCCGGAGGTGTTTCTCTCGGTCGGGTACGATCCCGAGGTCGTGTCGGGCTTCGCGTTCGGGATGGGGGTGGAGCGCATGGCGATGCTGAAATACGGCATCACGGATATCCGGCTGTTCTACCAGAACGACCTGCGGTTCCTGCGGCAGTTCTGATCCGAGCGCGATCGTGAAGATCACGTTGAACTGGCTGCGCGAGCTCGTTGACGTCGTGCTGGCTTCCGACGAACTGGCCGAGACGCTGGTGATGGCCGGCCTCGAGGTCGAATCCGTCGAGGAGCGGCGTCCGAGCTGGACCGCGGTCGAGATCGCCGCCATCGAGGACGTGGCGCCGCATCCCAACGCGGATCGTCTCCGGCTGTGCCGGGTGCGCCGCGCCGCGGAGACGGTGGTCGTGGTGTGCGGCGCGAGCAACATGCAGGTGGGGGACCGTGTCGCGCTGGCGGTGCCGGGGACGGTCTTGCCGGACGGGAAACGCATCGAGCAGGCGGCCATCCGCGGCGAGCGATCGCACGGCATGTTGTGCTCGCTTCGCGAGCTCGGGCTCTCGGAGGACGATGCGGGGGGCATCATGATTCTCCCCGCCGATGCGCCGGTCGGCGCGCCGCTGGTCGGGTACCTCGGAGCCGAGGACACGATTCTCGAGCTGTCGGTGACGCCGAATCGGGGCGATTGTCTGAGTGTATTGGGGATCGCGCGCGAGGTTGCGGCGCTCACGGGAGCCTCGCTCCACGTGCGGAAGTCGTCGATCTCCGAGGGGGGAGCGCCGGCCTCGCGGTTCGTGCGCGTCGACGTGCAGGCCTCGGATCTCTGCCCACGCTACGCCGCACGCGTCGTTCGCGGCGTCCGCGTGGCGCCGTCTCCGCTCTGGATGCAGACGCGGCTCGCGATGGTCGGAATGCGGCCGATCAGCAACGTCGTCGACGCCACGAACTACGTGATGCTCGAGCGGGGGCAACCGCTGCATGCCTTCGACCTGCGCCGGTTGCGGGGCGCGTGCGTTGCGGTCCGGCGCGCGGGAAGCCGGCAGCGGTATGAAACGCTCGATGGACAGACACGCGAGCTCGCCGCCGACGATCTGGTGAGTGCGGATGCGGAGGGGCCCGTCGCCATCGCCGGAGTGATGGGGGGCGCGGATTCCGAGATCAAGCCCGACACCGTGGACCTCATCCTGGAGAGCGCCTTCTTCGTGCCGGAGACGGTCCGACGGTCGGCGCGGCGCCTCGGATTGATCACGGAGTCGTCGTATCGCTTCGAGCGCGGCGTCGATCCCGGCGGCACGCGGTTCGCGCTCGATCGCGTCACGGAACTGATCGTCGGCAACGCGGGTGGGCAGGTCGCGAAGGGCGTCCTCGAGGCGCGCGGCTCCGGCGGCCGCCCGCGCGCCGCGATCCGATTGCGGCCCGCCCGCGTCAACGCGTTGCTCGGAACGACGTTGAAGATCCCGGAGATGGAACGCCCCCTTCGTGCCCTCGGGGCCACGGTGTCCGGCCGCGGTCCGCTGGTGCGCCGGGTCGTTCCGCCGACCCACCGTTTCGATCTGCAGAACGAGGTCGACCTGATCGAGGAAATCGCCCGATTGATCGGCTACGACGCGGTCCCGACCTCGACGCCGGCCATCGGCGCGGGCGGACCGGGCCGTGGTCCGATCCACGACATCGAGCAGCGGCTGCGCGCGCGATTGGCCGGTGCGGGGTTCGACGAAGCGATCACGCTCGCGATGGTTTCGGCCGACGACAACCGGGACTTCGCGGGTCTTCCCGAGCTCACGGGTCCGTCGGTCGAGCTGACGAACCCGCTGTCGGCGGAGACGGCGGAGCTGCGGAGGAGCCTCTTGCCGGGCCTGCTGCGGGTCTACGCCGAGAATCGGCGTCATGGTGCGGCCCACGTGGCCGCATACGCGCTCGGCCGCGTGTTCTCGCGCGAGGCGGATCGGTACCACGAGGTGCAGACGCTGGCGCTGCTCCTCGCCGGCGCTCGGCCTCCGGAGTGGGTCGGCGGAACGTCCCGGCCGTGGGACTTCTTCGACCTGAAGGGGGCGTGCGAGGCGGTCTTCGCGGAGTTCCACATCGACGCGGTTCGGTGGGAAGCCTTGGGATCCGGCGCCAGGCATCTGCATCCCGGAAAGGGCGCGCAGATCGAGATCGGCGGAGTGTCGTGTGGGTGCGCCGGGGCGCTTCACCCGAATCTGCGCGCGGCGCGCGGGTTCGACGACGAGCTGTGGTTGGCCGAACTTGACTTGATGAGGGTCGTTCAGTACTGTCCCGGCCGCGTTATTTTTCGCCCACTTCCGCGATTTCCCGCCGTGTCGCGGGACGTCGCGGTCCTCGTTGACGAACAGTTCCCGGCGCGGCGAATCCTCGACGCCGTCACGGAGGCAACGGAGCCCTTGGTTGAAGAGGTGAGAGTGTTCGATCACTACACCGGATCACCCATTCCGAAGGGGAAGAAGAGCCTCGCGTACACCATCGCGTACCGCGCTTCGGATCGAACGCTCACGGACGACGAGGTCAATGCCACGCACGACCGACTGGTCGCACGGCTGGTCGCGCAACTACCTGTGGAGGTACGCCGGTGAACGACGGGATGCCAGCGGCGACGAAGAACGCGACGATGACCAAGGCGGACATCGTCGAGCGCATCTACGAGAAGGTGGGGTTCTCGAAGAAGGAGGCCTCCGAGGTGGTCGAGTCGATCTTCGAGATCATCAAGAGCCGCTTGGAGCACGGTGACAAGGTGAAGATCTCCGGTTTCGGAAACTTCGTCGTCAACCAGAAACGTCCGCGCAAGGGTCGGAATCCGCAAACCGGCGAGGAGATCATCATCACCGGCCGCAAGGTGCTCACCTTCAAAGCCAGCCAGGTCCTGAAGAAGACCATCAATCCTAGCTGAGCGCTCGTCGGCTCGGCGCGCGGGCGCGATCCGAGCAGGTCAGCGCTTGCCGCCCTTGGCGCGAGCGTTCAGACGAACGATCCGCGCCGGCCTCGTGTAGGTCCGCGGTCGTTCCTGCGTCATGAGATGCTCGTACTTCATGCGGAGCAAGGCATCTCGCATGCAGTCCGAGTCGATGCCGAGCGCCTCGCACACGTTGTTGAAGGAGAAGGGCCAGTTCCAATCGCGTGTCCGGATCCAGCGCTCCGCCTGTCTCGACAGCATCCGGGGCCGTGCGCGCGTAGTCCGGAAGTATTCCTGGAAGCAACGGATCGCGTCTTCGAGGATCGCGAGCATCAACGCCTTCTCGGGGGAGAAGTCGCTGTCGCCCCGCGGTCCGTCGAAGAACTGTTGCGGAAGGATGACGTCGGGCCCGAGCAGGTCGCTCAAGCTGTCGCGTACCGGAAGGCGACGCGGTTCGGCTTCGGTCATCATTTCGAGCGATGCGTGCTCGCCGGCCTGGCTCTCCATCATGGCGCGTCTCCTTTGGTCTCGTTCCCTCGCTTCGACGAGCAGGGAGACAGCAAACGACAGGCCAGTAGCGTGATCGCTTGCGCGTCCGCGTCGAGGCGCGGATTCGTGCGCCCGTTCGCACTACACAGCACTCTGCAACGCTACAAAGTTGACACCTGAGGCCGTGTCGATGCGGTCAAATGTGACGCGCGCGCGCATTCTGACCCTTGCCAACGATGACGCGTCGTGCTCCCCGGCGCGGGTCAGAATCGTGACGGCGTCATTTCTTGCGTGCCCGGAGGCCGCGTGGTACGCCCTCCGGGTTCGCGTGTCCCGCGGACACTCGGGGCGTGGCGCAGCCTGGTAGCGCACACGCTTGGGGTGCGTGTGGTCGCCGGTTCAAATCCGGCCGCCCCGACTCGATGAAGCGCCGCGGCGGGTCGTTGCCGGGAACCTCGCGCTCCCGGTCACGTCGCTGCGGCCGCCTTCAGGCCTCGCCTGGCTCGCATGTGTCGGATGACGTAGGTAGGGCTCGTGAGCGGGTGCGGGCAGGGGAGTGGCATGGTCATTCTGGTCTGCAACGACGATGGCATCCGGTCGGACGGCATCCAAGCCCTCGCGCGCGCGGTTGCGCCCCTCGGCGAGGTCTACGTCGTCGCGCCCGATCGCGAGCAAAGCGCGGCCGGGCATTCTCTCACGCTCCACCGGCCGCTGCGCGTCGAGGAGATCGCACCGCGCCAGATCGCCATCGACGGGACGCCGACCGATTGCGTGAACCTGGCGGTCTCGGGCATCCTGCCGGCGCGTCCGGGTCTCGTCGTGTCCGGCATCAACAAGGGCGCCAACCTCGGCGACGATCTCACGTACTCCGGCACGGTCTCCGCGGCGATGGAGGGGACCTTGCTCGGGATTCCGTCCGTCGCGATCTCGCTCGTCGGGCGCACGCACTTCGACTTCGGCCCTGCAGCCGAGTTCGCGGCCCGGCTCGTCGCGAAGGTGCTTGAACGCGGCCTGCCTCCCGACACCCTGCTCAACGTCAACGTTCCCGATCGCGCGCGTTGCGAGATGACCGGATGCCGTATCACGCGTCAGGGTAAGCGCCGCTTCGGCGAAGCGCTCGTCGAGAAGACGGACCCACGCGGTAAGAAGTACTATTGGATCGGCGGCGACGAGCTCGGATTCGTTCACGCGCCGGGGACCGACTACGCGGCGATCCTTGAGGGCGCCGTGTCGATCACGCCGATTCACCTCGATCTCACCCACTACCCGTCGTTCGAGGCGATGGAGCGGCTCGGACTGGATTGGCCATGAACTTCGCGCGGGCGCGGGCGCGCATGGTGGAGGAGCAGCTCGTGGATCGGGGTGTCTCCGATCTCCGCGTGCTCGCGGTGATGTCCGAGGTGGAGCGCCACCGGTTCGTCGCCGAGGCGCTGCAGCAACGCGCCTACGACGACAAGGCCCTTCCCATCGGCGAGCGGCAGACGATCTCCCAGCCGTACATGGTGGGGCTGATGACGCAGATCCTCGAGCTGCGCGGCGGCGAGCGTGTGCTGGAGATCGGGACGGGGTGTGGGTACCAGACGGCCGTCCTGGCGGAGCTCGCCGCCACGGTCTACACGATCGAGCGGCTCGCTCCCCTGGCGGCCGCGGCCCGTGCGACGCTCGCCGCCTGCGGCTACGCGAACGTCGTGACGCGGGTCGGCGACGGCACCATCGGATGGGCCGAGGAGGCTCCGTTCGACCGCATCTTGATCACGGCGGGGACCCCCCAGGTTCCACGTCCCCTGGTCACGCAGCTGCGCGAGGGTGGTTCGTTGGTCTTCCCGGTAGGGGAGGAACAATTGCAAACCCTCGTCCGAATTCGTAAAGAAGCCGAGGGGCTGCGCGAAGAGTATTTCGGCGACTGCCGTTTCGTGAAGCTGGTGGGACGGTACGGGTGGCGGGAGTAGCGAGAGCTGCGTAGGGCTCGGGGAGCCCGGGAGGCTCGTGTGGTGGAGTGGCGGGAGCGGTTGTGGGCGGGTCTCGGTCTCGGCCTCGTCCTGGTGGCGCTTGCGGGGTGCAGCCTCGGTCACGGCCGACCGCGCCCGGGAGCGAAGGGCGACGGGGTCTATCACGTCGTTCGCCGCGGCGAGAACCTCTATCGGATCGGGAAGGCGTATGGCGTCTCGCACACGGAGCTCGCGCGCGCCAACGCGATCGAGGATGCGAGCCGCCTCGAGATCGGGCAACGCATCTTCGTGCCGGGGGGAAAGCGCTCGCTTCCCGTGAACCTCATCACGCCCGAGCATGCCGCGACCGATCCGCCGCCGGCAGGCGACTTCCTGCAGGGTGCCGGCGTGTTCATCTGGCCGCTTGCGAGCGGCACCTTGACGTCGACGTTCGGCCCGCGTGGGCGGAGCTTCCACGACGGCATCGACATTGGCGCACCCCCGGGAACGGTGGTTCGTGCGTCTCGCGATGGCGAGGTCATCTACAGCGACGCGTTGCGCGGGTACGGCAACGTCGTCATCGTGCAGCACGCCGGAGGGTACGCGACCGTCTATGCGCACAACGAAGAGAACCTCGTGGACGCGGGCTCGAAAGTCCGACAAGGTCAGCCGGTCGCCAGGGTGGGACGCAGCGGGCGGACGTCCGGTCCGAACTTGCACTTCGAGATCCGAAAGGACAACGTCGCGCGCAATCCAATCTACTTCCTACCCAGCCAGACCGTGCAGCGCGCAAAGGACAGCCCGACATGACGGATGCAGAGCTCAAGACCTACGTTCGCGACATTCGTGATTTCCCGAAGCCGGGCATCGTCTTCAAGGACATCACGCCGCTGCTCGCGTCCGGAGGCGCGTTCCGGGCGGTCGTGGAGCGCATCGGCGACCGATATCGCGGCTCGATCGACATCGTTCTGGGAATCGAATCCCGGGGCTTCATCATCGGTGCGGCGGTGGCCTATCACCTGGGGCTCGGTCTGGCGCTGGTGCGGAAGCCTGGGAAGCTGCCGCACCAGACGTACGCGGCGCGCTACGAGCTCGAGTACGGGAGCGATACGCTCGAGATCCACCGCGACGCGTTCGGCAACAAGAGCCGCGTTCTCATCGTCGACGATCTGTTGGCCACCGGCGGGACCGCATCGGCGGCCATCGAGCTCGTACGGCGGCTCGACGGCGAGGTGGCAGGCTGCGCGTTCATCATCGAGCTGGCGTTCCTGGGCGGCCGCAGACGCCTCGAGGGGTCCGAGGTGTTCTCGTTGCTCACCTACACCGGGGAGTAGGCGCGGCTCGAATCCCGCATTGAGCCCTCGGCCGACGATTCGGTAGGGTGATCGTGATGCATCGCCATGGTCCCGCGGACGCCTCGCACGCGCGCGACGGTTCGTCGGCGTCCCGGGCTTCCCTGGCGCGGCGGACCGGTCGGCGCGCCCTGTCGGTGGCGCTGACGTTGACCCTCGGATTCATGGCGGTCGAGGTGGCGGGCGGCTGGATGACGAACAGCCTCGCGCTCGTCAGTGACGCCGCGCACATGTTTACCGACGCGATCGCCCTCGGCCTGGGCCTCTTCGGTCTCTGGATCGCCGATCAACCTCCGACCGAGCACAAGACCTACGGATATCATCGGGCCGAGATCCTGGTGGCGCTCGTGAACGGGCTCGTCCTCTGGCTGGTCGTCCTCGGGGTGTTCTGGGAGGCGTGGCAACGGGCGATGCACCCGCCCGAGGTGCACGGAGGCGGCGTACTGGGCGTCGCGACGATCGGTCTCGCGGTCAACCTCGTCGCCGCGTGGATGCTTTCGGGAGCGGCGAGCAGCAACGTCAGCGTGCGCGGGGCGATGCTCCACGTGCTCTCGGATCTGCTGGGGTCCATCGGAGTGATCGCCTCCGGGCTGGTGATCCTGACGACGGGGTGGAACGCCGCCGACGCCGTCGCCAGCATCATCATCGCGGTCCTGATCCTCGTGAGCTCGTTCGGCCTGATCCGGGAAGCCGTCGACGTGCTCATGGAGGCGGCGCCCCGGCACATCGATCTGGAGGATCTGCGCCGCACCTTGGAGGCGGTGCCGGGCGCCACCGAGGTCCACGACCTGCACGTCTGGAGCCTCACGACCGGTCACTGCGCGTTGTCGGCTCACGCGGTCGTGGACGGCACCACGACGAGTGACGTCGTCCTCGAGGAGATGAGCGAGCGTCTGGCGGCGCGTTTCGGAATCCATCACGTGACCATCCAGCTCGAAGTCAGAAGTCGTCGGCACGCCGAACCGGCGCACTGATGTTCCCCGCCGCAACCCTCTTCCTCGACGTGTGCGTCCAGCGCGAACTCTGGATCGGCGGCTCGTGGCCGCTCGTGGGCGCGGAGGCCGCGCAGAACGTGCTCCGACTCCTGGAGATCGCCGGCCCGTCGGCCGTTCGTCGGGGCCGCGTGCTCTGCCGGCACGGCCCGGACGGGTATGTCGCCGCAGCAGGGGCGCCCGTACACGGTCTCGACCAGGAAGCGGGGGTGCTTCCCGACGGCGCTCCTCCGATCGCGGTCGGCGGTGAGGTCGTCGAGAGTGGATGCGGGATGGCGCCCGATCAAGGCGCGCACGCCGGCAGCTTCCTCCGCATGACGTCCGGAATTCGCGATGCCGTGGTCTTCGGCGCCGGCATCGAGCACGGAATCGCGCACGTCGCGGCGGCGCTCTTGCGGCGGCGCATCCGGACCCACCTCGCGATCGACGCCTCCGGCACGGCGGACGAGGTCGCGGCGCAGGTCGTCGTCGGAGCGCTCAAGCGGCGTGGAGCGGACGTCGCGACGGTCGACGTGATCGCGCGTCTCCTGCGGCGACCGTGAGTCCAAGCGTTCACGCGTCCCGCGTCCCGCGTCCGACGACGGACAGCCGCACCCGTCGAAATTGACAGCGCGAGACGCGGCAACCTATTGTCCCGCGATGCCTCCGAACCCGAGCTTCAAGGCCATGATGAACGAAGTGGTCGCGTACGGCAGCTGCTGCGAATGCGGCTCGTGCGTTCTGGTGTGTCCCCACAACGTCATTGCCTACGTCGACGGGAAGCCGAAGCAGGTGGCCAAGGCGAGCGCAGCCTTCGACTACTGCGGCATCAGCGAGGGTATCGGTTGCGACGTGTGTGCGCAGGTCTGTCCGCGCTTGAACCCGAGGGAGTTCGAGCTGGCCGATCTGCTCTACGGGTCCGCGCAGCCATACCGGGGCGCGTTCGGGGTGTATCGCCGCATCGTGGCGGCGCGCGCCGTCGCGCCGGAGATCAGGGAGCGCGCGCAGGACGGGGGCGTCGTGACGGCGATGCTGCGATGGGCGTTCGAGCGCGGCGTCATCGACGGTGCGGCGGTGTCGGTGGCCGATCCGGCGCGCCCCGCGCAGCCGATGCCGAAGCTCGTGACCAGCGTCGACGAACTCATGACGAGCGCCGGATCCTGGTACACCTACTGTCCGAACAATCTCGCGCTCGCGGACGCCGACCGGCTCGGCGTCGAGAAGATCGCCTTCGTCGGGGTCCCCTGCCAGGTCACGCCGGTGCGGAAGATGCAGCTCGTGGACGCTTCGTATCTCGTCAACGGCCGCAAGAAGGAGAAGCACGTCGAGCGGCAGAGCAAGTTCCTGAAGGGATACGGGACGCGGGTGGCTCTCACCATCGGCCTGCTCTGCACGGAGGTCTTCACCTACGACGGCTTGATGGTCGAGAAGATCGAGAAGGATCTGGGGGTTCCGCTCGCGGAGATCAGGAAGTTCAACGTTAAGGGGAAAGTCCTGATCTACAAGAAGGACGGCGCCCTCGTGGAGATGAAGCTCAAGACCGCGCAGGAGTACGCACGGCCCGAATGCCACCACTGCGGCGACTTTTCGGCCGAGTTGGCAGACATCTCCTGCGGCGGCGTCGGAGCGATGGACTGGACGATCACCATCCTGCGCACCGCGCGCGGCGAGGAGATCTTCGACCGGATGGTGGCGGAAGGGATCTTCGAGGTCCGCCCCATGGACGAGTTCGAGAACTCGATGAAGGTGCTGCTGCGGCTGAGTAATCGGCAGCGCGCGCGCGTGCCGATTCCTCCCGGCTACGACGCGTCGCGCGTCCGCGCCGTCTGAGGGCGGCGTCGGCGGCGGCACGGTGGAGAGAGGCGGTGCCGCCGCCGAAGGCCAGGAGCCGGCGATCCGTAACGATCAGGGAGTCGGCGCGGGTGTCGGCACCGCCGCCGAGCATGCGCACGGCTCGAACTTGATCCCGCACTGGCCGGTCCGCGGGTTGCACTGATCGATCGTGCAGGTGTTGCCGTCGTCCGGGCAGGTCATGACCGGGCCGGGAACGCACGCTCCCGCCGCGCACTCGTCGTTCAGCGTGCAGGGATTGTCGTCCGAGCAGGGCGCGACGTTGGCGATGCCGCAGAGGCCCGTCGCCGGATCGCAGACGTCATCGGTGCATGGGTTGGCGTCGTCGAGGCACTGGCGTGGGGTTCCGCACTGGCCCGTCAGGAAGTTGCACGCGTCATCGGTGCAAGCGTTGCCGTCGTCGGGGCACGATTTGGCCGTGCCGGGCTGGCAGGTCGGTGGGTTCGAGAGGATGCACTGGGGGTTCGGGGTGACCACGTCCGGTGGGCAATCGGCCACCGTCGTACACGCGAGGCCGGCGCGCGTGCCGCCCACGCATGCGCGCGCCGTCGTGCCACCGGCACAGACGTCGTTCAGCGTGCACGGGTTGCCGTCGCTACAGGGCTGATCGTTGGTCTGACATTCGTTGACCGGCACCGGAAGGGTCAGATCGGCCTGACCTTCGGCGCTGTGCTCGCAGGTCCCGTCCTCCTTGGTGCACGTCTCGCCGAGGGGACAGTCGGCGTTCCCGTTGAAGGGATCGCAAATAAAGGTCGTGTGCACGGAGCAGGTGTGGATCGGATCGCATTCGAAGTCCGAGGTGCAGAGGCGATCGGGGGAGCCTCCGCCCACGCATCGCTGAGGCCCGGCCTCGGCGAAGATGAGCCGCGACGTGCCGCCGAAGGCGCCGGGATACGTGACGCAGACGTGAGCGACACCTGGGCGGTTCTGGATCGCCACGCCGGTCGCTTGCTCGAACGTGGTCAGGTCGCAGTCCGGATCCTGATTCGTCGCGCCGTTCCCGATCAGGATGCCGTTCGGCGGCGGCGCGACGCTGAAGGCCACGACGGTTCCATCGGGCACCGGATTGCCGAAGAAGTCCGAGACCGTCGCGGCGATCACCGTCGTGAGGGTGTTGTTGCCGTTGTTGATCGACTGGTTCGTCACTACCGCCATGCCGATGGCGCGCGGGATCCCGACGACCGGCGTGGCCGTCGGATGCGGCGTCGCAGTGGGTTTGGGCGTCGGTGTGCCCGCGTACGGAGGCGGCTGCCCGGGAGCGCGACGATACAGGTTCGCGACGAAGAACTGGGGCGTCGTGTTGGTGTTGCCGACGAAGTCGCCCGCGGACGAGAAGCCGGTGAAGACGTACGAGGACTGGGTAGGGAAATCCGTTCCGGCCGGTGTGGCGGTGACCTGCAACAGATTCTTGCGGTCGAACTTCGAGCCGCCGACCAGGGTGTAGACGTAGAGCTGGCGACCGAGTGCCTGGAAGTTGAGGAGGTCGGCGTCGGAGACGAACGCCACGCGCTTGCCCGCCGGGGCGAACGCCGGCCTGAAGCTGCTTGCCGGAGCGTTGGGCGTCAGCGACATCGTGAGCGGAGCGCGATTTTTGCGGATCTTCGACACCCAGACCTCGGTGACGACGCCGGGATTCGGTGCGCCGCGGACGGTATCGATCTCGTAGGCCACCTTCTTGCCACCCTGATCCAGGGACGGGTTGCGAGCGGGAGCCGGGTTGCCCGGCGGGATCTGTTGGAGCGCGGCGCTCTTGACCTCGAGCAGGTACACGTGGGGGACGCCGACCGCACCGGTGCCGAGCGGATCGCCGTCGGACTCGTAGGCGACGTACTTGCCGCCGGCGTTCTGGGACGCATTGCGGCCGCCGCCGATCGGCGTCAGGTTCCGCAGGCCGGGATTCGCCTGTCCGCTGGAGCACGGGAGGAACGGACAGGTCTGCCCGAGCGAGCGGAGGCTCCCCTGATAGACATTGGTCGTCGGGAGCGGCAGGCCGCCGTTCGTTCCGAGAACGTCCGCGTTCGACTCGAACAGGATCATCCGTCCGTTCTCGCTGACGTCCGGGTTGACGCAGTCGCCGTTGCAGCGCGTGACCTGCCGGATGCGTTGGGTGTCGGGGTAGTACACGAAGACCTGACGGTTCACGGAGCTCGCGTCGAAGGGCGGAAGGCAGTTGTGGCGCGGATCGCCGCACAACGTTCCGATCGCGTCGAAGGCGATGACGTTGCCGGACGAGGGAGTGGAGATCGACGGGTGGGCCGGGTCGAATCCGCCGCAGGTGATCTGCGAAAGCCCGAGGGCTCCACCGAGCACGCGCTCGATGTGCTCGTAGTAGAAGAGCTCGGGAGCGGCGTTGCCGGTGCCGAGGGAGTCGCCGCTCGCGACGAAGGTCCAGTTGTTCCCCCACACTGCGCTCTCGCCGACGGTGCCGCTGGTCTGCTGGGTGACCTGCGTGACGGGCGGGGACTGCGCGTGGAGCGCAAAGGAAAGCCGCGGTCCGGCCAATGCGGCGACGAGCGATGCCGCGGCGATGAGAGTCCACACTCGACGGCGATCCGTCATGTCCAAGACCTCCACGCTTCTGGATCCGTGATCACTGATTGGTGAGAATGACGCCGACTTCGGAGCCGCCGCGGCGACCGAACGCGATGTCGCTGCGATCGTCTCCATCGGAGTCGCGGCAGGAGACGGAGAGCGGCCCGTCTCCGACCGGGAACAGGCGTTCGTCGTTCCGCCAGGTTCCGTTCCCAGCACCGTAGAGCACCATGACGTCGTTGCTGCCGAGGCTCGCCACCGCGACGTCCCGCCGTCCGTCGTTGTCGAAGTCGCCGGCGCATACGGAGCGCGGGATCTCACGCCCGCGCACGTGTTTCAGGGTCGCAGCGGAGAAGCCGCCGGCGCCGTCGTTCATGAATGTGACGACGTTCCCGTAGTTGGTGGTCTGGGCGTCGATCATCTCGTTGGTGACGATGACGTCATCGAAGCCGTCCCCGCCGAGGTCGGCGACCGCGACGTCCGTCGCGCGCACGCCGCCGCTGTCGTAGTCGCTGCGGGTGTAGCCGCCCCCGGGCTGCGACAGAAGGACGCTGAAGGTGTTGTCGGAGCGGTTCGCCGTGACGATGTCGAGCACGCCGTCGTCGTTCAGGCGTCCGACGGCGACGCCCCAGGCGAGGTTGCCCACGGGGAAGCTGCCGAGTACGGCGAGGCCGACACCCTCGACGTTGATGAGCGGCGTCACGGTGCCTCCGGCCTGACCGCCAGCCTGGACGGCCACGAGGTCGTTGGTGCCGTCGCTGTCGATGTCGCCGGAAGCGAGCGCGATCAGGCCGAGGCCGCTGTTCGGGAGCGACGGCAGCCGAACCGGGGCCAGCGCCAGGAACTGGCGATTCGTCTGGTTGACGAAGATGCTGAGGTCGCGCGACGCTTCGTTGCCGATCACGAAATCGAGGAAGCCGTCGTTGTTGAGATCGAGGACCTCGACGTCGGAAGGACGCGAGCCGGTCGAGAGCACCAGGCGGCTGGTCGGCGAGGACGGGCCGCCGAACAGCACGACCGCGCGGTCGTCGTTGCGACTCACGCCGACGACGTCGGCGATGCCGTCCTGATCGAAGTCGGCCGTTCCGGCCGAGCGCGGCTCGCGTCCCACGGCCACGGACGAGGGCAGGGCCGCCGCGCCGAACTGACCCGCTCCGTCTCCGTAGAAGACCCGGCATGCCAGCCCGTTCTCCGACGAGCAGCTGACGATGTCCTGGTGGTCGTCCTGATCGAGATCGACGGCGAAGGGGTCGGTCAGCGGATCGCTCGCCGAACCGACGATCTCGCCTGCGGAGAACGACCCGGTCGCGCTGCCGCGAAAAAGGAGGGACGGAACCTTCTTCGATCCGAAGCTGGCGAAGAGGTCGAGCCAGCCGTCCTCGTCGAAGTCGGCGCCCGCCATCTGGGCGATGCGCTTGTAGGCTTTCGGAAGGGCGACCGCGCTCGGGCGAGTCGGCCCCGTCCCGTCGTTGTAGAGCACCGCCCAGCCGCCCCGGTATCCGGCCGCGAGATCCGGCAGTCCGTTGCGGTCGAAGTCTCCGGCGAGCAGGGGGCCAACGACGGGCAGCGTGACGGGCAGCGGCGTGGTCGTGAACGTCCCGTCTCCGAAGTTGCTGAGGAGCGTGACCGCGCCGCCGCGGGAAGCCTTCGAAACGAACGCCACGTCCGGGGTTCCATCGCCCGTGAAATCGCCGAGCGCGGCACCCGTCTTCTTGCGCGCCGTGCCGAGCAGTCGGATCTCACGGAACCGTCCCTGCCCGTCGGCCATGAGCCCGAGAACCTGTCCGCGGTCGTTGGCGAGGACGATGTCGTCCTTGGTGTCGCCGTCGAGGTCGGCGAACGCGAGCGACGGGACCAGCTTGCCGAGTTCGACGGCGCAGAGTTTGCTGCAGCCGTCGCGCGCCTTCAGGTTGCCGTCGTCGCACTGCTCGCCGGTCTCCAGAATGCCGTTGCCGCAGGTTCCCTGGCTCACCGGCGGTAGGGGGTCGTACTGACCCGCGACGGTCCCGAGCAGCATGGAGAGCTGGAGAGAGCGCCCGCGCGGCGCCTTCGTGAGGACCGCTGCGTCCGCGATGCCGTCGCCGGTCACGTCTCCGAGGGCGAGGGCCACGGGGACGTCGGAGATCGCGACCAGGGGACTCGTCGCGAGGGTCATCGGGTCACTCTGCTCGACGAGCCGGATCATCTTGCTGACACCGTCGGCCGCCATCAGCTGGGTGACGCTGGTGAGGGGATCCGTGGGATCGGTGAGCACCGTTCGGCTGACCACCGGGCCGAAGCCGTTGCTGACCGACTCGACGCTGACGATCGTGGGCAGATCGAACTGGCCCTGGCCGATCGCCAGGAACACCTGGGCGCTGTTGGTGTCGGAGGCGAGCAGCGCCAGGTCCACCAAGCCGTCGCCGTTCAGGTCGGGGAGCGCGATCGCTTCCGCGTCCGACGACACACTGAAGGCGTCGAAGAAGGCGAACTGGCCGGAGGGGCTCCCGAGGAACAGGGTGATGACGCCGTCACTCGAGAGGAGCGCGAGATCCGGGTAGCCATCCTGGTTCATGTCGGCGGCCGCGATGCCGCGACCACGGGTTGGGCGGCGCGTCTGGGTGAACGGGTTCGGGATCGTGTTGGTGCGCGTCGCAAAGCCGACGCCGTTTCCGTAGAGGATCACGACGTACGGGGCCGTGGCGCCGGCGACCGCGATGTCGGCATAGCCGTCCAGGTCGAAGTCGGCGACGGCCGCCGCCCGCGGGCTCTGGATGGGGGTCCGGACCCTCACGAACGGCGGCAGCGCGCTCGTGCCCGTGCCGAGCAGGATCGTGATGTCCTGGGAGGTCGAATCGACCGCGACGAGGTCGAGCCATCCGTCGTCGTTGAGGTCGGCGGAGATCAGCGAGGTGGGCGCGACACCGGCGGGGCGGGCACCACCCGGGGTGAACGTCCCGAGCCCGTCACCGAAGTAGAGCCCGATGTCTCCGAGACGGCTGACCGCCGCCAGGTCCACCAAGCCGTCCCCGTTGAAGTCGCCGCAGGTCGCCCCCGTCGGCTGCGAGACGTTGGTCTTCCCCCCTCCGAACTCGAGGTTTCCGTCGCCGGGGTTTCGCAGGATCACGACCTCGTTCGAGTTCTGTGCCGCGGTGACGAGGTCGGGGACACCGTCGCCGTCACAGTCTCCGACGGAGAGCCCTTTGGGATTGGCGCCTACGGGGTAGGCGCGCTGGCCATCGAACGAAAGCGTCTCCGCGAGGGCTCCCGGAGGAGAGGTCGCCATCGCGCAGAGGATCATCGCGAGAAAACATGATCCCACTCGGCCCCGGACGGCTCGCCGTCGCGACGGAGCCGCCGTGCGATGCTCGATAGCAGCTGCGATCGCCCCCGTGATCTCGGAGCAGGTGGACGCGATGTCGACTCCGATGGCGGATGGCGAGTGAGCGAATTCCGTCGGCACGAGGCGAACTTGAGCAAGACATGTGCCGGTGGATCTATTCGTTTGGAAACAGGAAAGCCTTCGCAGAAGTGCACGACTCTGCGCGCGTGCATGGGTAGGTCGCCGGACCTGTACACCTCCGATTGATCTCAAGAAATTACGCAGGAAGACTGCCATGTCGGACGGGGGCCTGGGGTGGGAGCGAGCCGGGCGCTCGCTCGGGGGATCGGCCGGAGGGTGGATCAAGAAAACGGGGCGGGACCCTCGTGGATCCCGCCCCGCTCACTCATGCGCCCTGGTGGCTCGGCTATTCCTGGACCTTCAGCTCCACGCGACGGTTCTGAGCGCGGCCGTCCTCCGTATCGTTGCTCGCGACCGGCTGCGACTCGCCGAGACCGCGCGTCGTCAACCTGCCTTCGGCGACGCCTTCCTTTACGAGGAAGGCTTTCACCGCCGCCGCCCGGCGCATCGACAGCCTCAGGTTGTAGTCGTCGCTGCCCTTGGCATCGGTGTGCCCCTCGACCGACACCTTGAGATGGCCGTTCTCCTTGAGGAGGTTGGCGGCTTCCCGAAGGATCGGTGCGGCGTCGGCCCGGATGGTGGCCTTGTCGAAGTCGAAGTTGACCCCGCGGAGTACGATCTTCTTCTGCACCACCGGCGCGGCGGCCGGCGCGGGCGGCGGCGGCGGCGGCGCGGCGGCGCTCTGGTCCCAGAGGCAGTGGCCGATGAGGGCGCCGAGCAGCGCCCCACCGACCGCGCCGGTCGCCACGGCCAGCGCCTTGTCCTCGTTGTCGTTGCCGATGTCGAAGGCGCCGGTGTTGTTGCTGGCGGCACCCGTGGCGATGCCGCCACCGACTGCGCCGACCACGCCGCCTCCGAGAGCTCCGTACCCCCACGGCTTCTGCATGCACGTGCAGCCGGCGGCGAACGCGACGAGCACGCCGCACGCGACCGTGAAACGCAGTCCGACTTTCATCAGCCACCTCCTGTATGGGTTCCGCGAACGGCCCCCGATACGTGAAGATCGGATTCAAAGTCAAGCAAACGCCGCGCCGGTGGATCGGGCCGGGTGGCCGCGCGGAATTTTGACCCACGAGGGTTTTTCGCTTGCCTTTGTGGAGCGTCGAGAGTATCACGCTCGGGTTTCGAACTGCCGGAACTCATTTCATAACAAAATAGTATCGATGATTTTAATCAGTGATCGTCGCGGCCGTCTCCGAAGTGAAGGCGCGGCGCCGGCGATCCCCGGGTCTTGTGCACGAGACTCTGAGCGGCGCGCGCAACTGCTTGAGCGCGCATGGCCGCGGGAAGTATCCCCAGATGTGGACAGTGTCGGATGTGACGTTGGAGTGGGCGGCGCATGAGGCGGGGTGGAGAGAGGAGGCGGCGCGCGAGGACGTGTAGGCGATGGAGGCATCGGGGTGATGGAATCCCTGTGGAACCAGACGTTGGCGGAATTGCGTTCCTCGCTGCCGCTGCCGGAGTTCACGGCGTGGATCGCGTGTCTCCGGTCGGCCAGGGGCGCCGACGACGGGCTGACGGTCGAGGCGCCGAGCGTCTTTCATCTCAATTGGGTGCAGCAGCACTTTCTCGACAGGATCCGTTCGACCGCGACCCAGCTCGCCGGGCATCCCGTGGCCGTCTCGTTGTCCGTGGGCTCGGGCATCCCGGTGCGCGACCCGATCGTCGCCGCATCGTCACCGCCGGTCATCCGGAAGAGCGCGGCGCCGGGGCATCAGGGCTTCACGTTCGAGAGCTTCGTCGTCGGTCCATGTAACGAGTTGGCTCACGCCGGCGCGCGCGCCGTCGTGGAGCATCCGGGAGGAGTCTACAACCCGTTGTTCGTCCACGGTGGAGTTGGACTCGGGAAGACGCATCTCGTGTACGCGATCGCCAATGCCGTACGTCAGCGCTTTCGCAACTATCGCGTCCTTTCGA
>WBZR01001979.1_pt1 | contig 23041 bp, 24 predicted proteins | sample 5204231 | NCBI WGS metagenome assembly WBZR01 (sample SAMN12412403, study PRJNA552823) | activated sludge metagenome | isolation source: activated sludge from anammox sidestream of wastewater treatment plant... | place: USA: Virginia | collected 2017-08
ATCGTTCTCCAGCATTATAAGGTTGAATCTGAATTCGCACTGAACGCAAAGAAAATCAAGCAGATCCCGCCGGTCGACTCCGTAATCAGGCCGGAATTTCTGAGATCAGTGGACGCTAAATTGACCGCAGGTTGGTAATTAAACGAATGCCAACAACCAATAGCATGCCATGAAATCCAGGCGCCAAAATCACACAATAACAACCACCAAGAGACAAACGCAAAGCACCAATCGAACCCAGCATGGCACTCCGATTGACAACCTTCCATCAATACGTAGTGCGATACCTGGAGTCATTGCCTTCAAACGTACGTCCCATTTCAAGACCGAAATTTGCGCATGACCAAAGATCAACCAAACACAAATATGCACGTCGATCACAATCTGCGTAGATCGCGATGCACAAACTTTGATCGACCCGAATTTAAATAGTCGACAGATCGATAGCTAGCCTGCAACCACTATTCACGATATCCTGTTGTGGATCAAGTACACACAATTCGAGCTATGCCACCAAACACTTATCATGTGTAAGCTTCGCCCTACAACCTTCTAGGCAAATCACATCGCTCTGCATCATTTGCCACTGAAACCACAAACTTACATCATCGATGAGCCAACTCATTGATAGCCAGACTTATGTTGGACTTGAAAAATGTTACATATTCGTATCAGGCAAAATTTGGAAGAGTTAATACGCCAACTATTCTCAACCTAAATGCGCACATAGATGATGGGGAGTTTATATGCATCCTAGGTCCAAGCGGATGCGGAAAAACCTCTCTACTCAACCTTATTGCCGGATTTGAAAGACCTGATTCCGGAGAAATAAGTATTCTTGGATCCGAGATAGATGGGCCAGGAGTGGATCGCGGCGTCGTTTTCCAATCAGACGACGCACTCTTCCCGTGGCTAACCGCGAGAGAGAATGTTGAATTTGGTCTAAAGATGAAGAATATACCTCCATCTGAGCGCAGGAGAATATCAGATAACTATCTCGATCTAGTGCACCTCGAAAAACATAAGGAAAAATATCCGTCTGAGCTCTCTGGAGGCATGAAACAGCGAATCCAGATCGCACGAGTTCTTGCGAATGCCCCCGCAGTCATGTTGATGGACGAACCGTTTGGCGCGCTTGACGCACAGACAAGAACAAAACTCCAAGACGATTTAATTGATATTTGGCAAGAAACGAAAAAAACTGTACTCTTTATCACTCATGATATTGCCGAATCGATCACTCTTGCTGATCGAATTTTCGTGATGGCCAAAGGCCCTGGATCGAACATCAGTAAAATCTTCAATGTGACCATGGATCGACCCAGAAACCGCGGGGACGTTGAATTCGGCAGGCTCTGGGAAGAGATCAATTCCTCTTTGCACCTTTAGTATCAGTATTTGAATCATGTGGACAAATATGATCGCCAAGAGATGGCCGGCGCTAGCATCTATCCTGTTTTTTTTAGTGCTTTGGCATTTGATCTCATCAAACTATTTCGAACCGGCATTTTTCCCAACCCCTGTGATTACATTGAAAGCCGCCTGGAAATTGCTTGTTGGCGGTGAATTATTTCAGCACATCACAGAAAGTCTAAGACGTATTTACATAGGTTTTGTTATTGGGTCGTTGCTCGCCATTCCCATTGGATTGATCATGGGGAGTAGCAGAATTGCAGAGTTGTCCCTTGATCCCTTTGTTCAATTCTTCCGGTTTGTTCCGGCTATTGCCTGGCTTACACCAATGGTTCTTTGGTTCGGAATCGGCGAAACGTCGAAGATTCTCATTATTATTTATACCACGATTTTTATCGTAATCGTCAATACGATTGCAGGGGTGAAGAATATATCAAAAAATAAGATGCGGGCCGCGAGTTGCCTTGGCGCAAATGACTACCAGAGATTCATTTATGTAACGCTGCCAGGATCAATTCCTTTCATTTTGACAGGGATGCGATTGGCTATGGGTAACTCCTTTGCCACCGTCGTTGCCGCAGAAATGGTGGCAGCAAAGAACGGCTTGGGATATCTTATTTTCAATTCCAGGCTGTGGATGGCTACCGATGATATTTTTGTTGGTATCATTTTTCTAGGCGGACTGGGCTTGCTAACCGACCTGTTCTTTAGGTTCGCGATTCAACGATTTGCTCACAATTATCAACACACCAACTAAAGGAAGCAAGATGAAAGACATCAACGCGGATCAATTGAATCACACTTCTATCTGGGATCTTGCTGACTGGAAGAGTTGCTTTGACCCCAAGGCATCTGCCCTATTCATCATTGATCCCCAGAATGATATTTTGAGTGAGCGCGGAAATATGAGTTATTGGGGCGTATGGAAGACGGCGGAAACATCGATGCGCGCTATAAAGACAACCGTTGATTTTTGTCGCGAGCACAAGATTCCTATTTTTTGGTTTAAATATACCAGGCCTCGGGGAAATGAAGCAATCTTTCCTGGAACCATCTCTTCGATTCGTATAATTGAGCAGAGAAAGAGGGTTCCCAACATTTTTAAAAACGATGATTGGGATACTGAATTTCATGATTTTTTTCTTGAACTTATCCGAAAAGAGGATTTCATAATCGAGAAGCCTTCGTCGGGTTGCTTCGATGGAACGATTTTGGACAAGGTTCTCCGTCAATTGGGAACTAGAGATCTACTTATTACCGGCTATTTGACTGATTTCTGCGTCAGCAATACAGCACGATCGGCGTACGACCGAGGATATGGTGCAATCGTTGTTGGGGATGCGTGCGGAACACGCCAGAATGGATTTCATGATGAAGCCCTGAAGCATTTGCATTGGTATTTTTCTCCTGTCATTAATTCCTCTGACCTTGAATCGCTTGTATTTCGTCGCTAAATTTCTTTATTCTCCTAAACGCATTCGGCTACATCTCATTTATTCTTTCGGGTTTTCAGATCAAAGCCGTATATTTGGCCATTTGATGGTAATCTCTGTTTGATTTTTTGACGTATCGATTATGTCTATGTTGTATGAGAATCTCGCCCTTTACATAGACGGCGAATTCATCCAGGGCGGCGGCCGGGTCGAGCAACCCGTGCTGGACCCCGCCACCGGCAACACCATCGGCCAGCTGCCGCATGCGACCCGGGCCGATCTGGATCGCGCGCTGGCGGCGGCCGAGCGCGCCTTCGCCACCTGGCGCCATGTCTCGCCGATGGAGCGCAGCGCCATCCTGCGCAAGGTCGGTCAGCTCAGCCGTGAACGCGCCAAGGACATCGGCCGCAACATCACGCTCGATCAGGGCAAACCACTGGCCGAGGCTGTGGGCGAAGTGCTGCGCTGCGCCGACCATTGCGACTGGCACGCCGAGGAGTGCCGCCGCATCTATGGCCGCGTGATTCCGCCGCGCACGCCGAACGTGCGGCAGTTCGTGCTGCGCGAGCCGATCGGCGTGTGCGCCGCCTTCACGCCCTGGAACTTCCCCTACAACCAGGCGATCCGCAAGATCGCCGCGGCCATCGGGGCGGGCTGCACCATCGTCATCAAGGGTGCCGAGGATGCCCCGAGTGCCGTGGTGGCCATTGCGCGGCTGTTCCACGAAGCCGGGCTGCCCCCCGGCGTGCTGAACGTGGTGTGGGGCGTGCCCCATGAGGTATCGGAGCACCTGATCGCCTCACCGATCGTGCGCAAGGTGTCCTTCACCGGCTCGGTGCCGGTGGGCAAGCAGCTGGCCGCCCTGGCGGGCAGCCACATGAAGCGCATCACGATGGAGCTGGGCGGCCATTCGCCGGTCATCGTGTGCGCCGATGCCGACGTCGAGCGGGCGGCCACCATGCTGGCCGCGTCCAAGTTCACCAACGCCGGGCAGGTCTGCGTCTCGCCCACGCGCTTCTACATCCAGGAGCCGGTCTGGGATCGCTTCATGGCCAGCTTCACCGAACTCAGCCGCCAGATCAAGGTCGGGCCGGGACTGGAGGCGGACACGCGCATGGGACCGCTGGCCCACGCGCGCCGCGTGACGGCGATGGCCGAGTTCGTCGAAGACGCTGCCGCGCGCGGCGCCCGCATCGAAACCGGCGGCACGCGGCTGGGCGAGGTCGGCAACTTCTTCGCTCCGACCGTGATTGCCGCGCCACCCGACGACGCCCGCATCATGCAGGCCGAGCCGTTTGGCCCCATTGCCGCCTGCGTCCCGTTCAAGGACCTGGACGAGGCCCTCCAGCGCGCCAACAGCCTGCCGTTCGGCCTGTCGTCCTACGCCTTCACCAGCAACACGCGCCACGCCCTGCAGATCCAGAACGGCCTGGAGGCCGGCATGGTCAACATCAACCACTTCGGCCAGGCGCTGCCTGAAACGCCGTTTGGCGGCATCAAGGACAGCGGCATGGGCAGCGAAGGCGGCAGCGAAACCTTTGACGGCTACCTGGTCACCAAGTTCGTGACCCAGATGGACTGACCCGCTTGCCTGCGACCAACACCGACGCGATGTCACACCCTGACTCCATCCACCAGAGGACCTTCCCCATGAAAAAATCGATGAGACAAGTTCTGAGCACCTCCGTACTGGCCGCCTGCCTGAGCGCTACGGCGACCTGGGCAGCCACCCCCGCCGACACGCTGGTCATCGCCCGCGACATTGGCACCATCCTCAGCCTGGATCCCCAGGAGGCGTTTGAAATCGCCCCGGGCGACGCACTCAACAGCCTCTACCTGCGCCTGGTGCAGCACGATCCCGCCGATTTTTCCAAGATCGTCCCGGGCGTGGCGCAGAGCTGGCAGGCCGCACCCGACGGCAAGCAGATCGTGTTCCAGATCCGCAAGGATCTGAAGTTCCAGTCGGGCAACCCGGTGACGGCCGAAGACGCCGCGTTCTCGCTGCAGCGCGGCATCCTGCTGGACAAGCAACCCGCCATCATCCTGCGCCAGTTCGGCTGGACCAAGGACAACGTCAAGCAGCGGGTACGCGCCGATGGCGACAAGCTGGTGCTGAGCTTTGACCAGCCCTACTCGACCGAGCTGATCCTCAGCGCGCTCAGCGCCGCCATCGCTTCGGTGGTGGACATGAAGCTGGTGATGTCCAACGAACGCAACGGCGATCTGGGCAACGGCTGGCTGCGCACCCGATCGGCAGGCGCCGGCGCCTACAAGCTGGTGGAATGGAAGGCCAAGGACGTGGTGGTGCTGGAGGCCTTCCCGGGCTTCAAGGGCGGCTCACCGGCCAAGCTCAAGCGCGTCATCCTTCGACACATCGCCGAGCCTGCGACGCAGCGCCTGCTGCTGGAAAAGGGCGATGTGGACGTGGCCTCCGACCTGAAGGCAGACCAGCTGCAGTCGATCAAGGGCAACGCCAACCTGAAGATGATTCAGATTCCGCGTGGCACCGTCTACTACCTGGCCCTCAACACGGCCAACCCCAACCTGTCCAAACCCGAAGTCTGGCAGGCGATGCGCTGGCTGATCGACTACGACGGCATTGCCAACAAACTGTTTTCCGGCCAGTACCGGGTCAACCAGTCGGCCGTGGCCAGGGGCACCCCCGGCGCCCTGACCGAAGAGCCCTACAAGCTCGATCCGGCCAAGGCCAAGGCCCTGCTGGCCAAGGCCGGCTTTCCAAACGGGTTCTCGATGTCGCTCGAAACCTCGGGTGCCAGCCCCTATCACGAAGTGTCGCAGTCGCTGCAGTCGACCTTCGCCCAGGGCGGCATCAAGGTGGAGCTGCGCATGGGCGAGCCGTCTCAGGTGATGACGCGCTACCGTGAGCGTCGACACGACGCGCTGGTGTTCGTCTGGGCGCCCGACTATTCCGACCCCAGCTCGACCCTGGAGTTCTTCAGCCGCAACACCGATGACTCGGACAAGGCCAGCAACAAAAATGCGCCCTGGCGCGCCCACTGGCTGACGCCTCAGCTGACCGCCGAGGCGGACAAGGCCTCGCACGAGGTCGATGACGCCAAGCGCATGAAGATCTACGCCGACATCCAGCGCAAGCTGCGTGACGAGTCGCCGTTCACCTTCCTGATCCAGAAGCTGGAGCCGATTGCCATGCGCACCAACGTGCACAACTACTCGGGCGCCGTCACGTTTGACTCCACGCCCTACTGGATGATTGAGAAGCGGTGAACCCGATGGCCACTGCAGCAGCCGACGACGGCGTCGACATCGCCCCACGCCGGCGCCTGCGCTCGGTGCGGCTGCGGCGTGGCCTGCGCTGGCTGGGTGCCACCCTGCTGACCTCATGCATCACGCTGTTCGGTCTGCTGGTGGTCACCTTCGCCCTGGGGCGCGTGCTGCCGGCCGATCCGGTGCTGCGCATCGTCGGCGATCGCGCCTCGCAGGAGCAGTACGACGAGGTGTTCCGCCAACTGCGCCTGGACCGGCCACTGACCGAGCAGTTCGCCGCCTATGTGGGTGACATGGTGCGCGGCGACTTCGGACTGTCGCTGGTCACGCGCAACCCCATTGGTTCGGACATCGCGCGCTACTTTCCCGCCACGTTCGAGCTGGCGACGGTGGCCATCATCCTGGGTGTGGTGTTCGGGATACCGATCGGCGTCGTCTGCGCGCAATACGCCAACCGCCTGCCCGATCACCTGGGCCGAATGCTTTCTCTGATCGGCTATTCGGTCCCCGTGTTCTGGCTCGGCATCGTCGGTCTGCTGGTGTTTTACGCCAGACTCGAGTGGGTCGCCGGGCCGGGGCGGCTCGATACCGCCTACCGCTATTCGGTGCCCGAGGTGACGCACCTGATGTTGATCGACACCGTGCTGGCCGGTGAATGGGACGCCTTCCGCAATGCCCTCTCGCACCTGGTGTTGCCCGCCAGCCTGTTGGGGCTGATCGCGCTGGGCTACATCGCACGCATGACCCGCAGCTTCCTGCTGTGGCAATTGCGGCAGGACTACACCACGGTGCTGCGTGTCAAGGGCCTGTCCGAAGCGGCGATCATCTGGCGCCATGCGCTGTTCAACGCCGCCGGGCCGGTGCTGGCCATCGTTGCGCTGACCTACGCCTACCTGCTGGAAGGCGCGGTGCTGACCGAAACCGTGTTTGCCTGGCCGGGGCTGGGCATGTACATCACCGATTCGCTGTTCGCCTCCGATGTGCCGGCGGTGCTCACCGCGACGCTGCTGGTCGGCGTCATCTTCATGGTCGTCAACATCGCCAGCGAAGTGATTCAGGCGGCGCTGGATCCGAGGTCACGTCTGGCATGAACCCCTCTTCCACCTTACGGCAATGGCTGGCTTCCGATACGCCGGCCACACGCACACAGGCCAAGCTCGGTGCCATCTACCGGCTGGCGCGCCGCTTCCTGACCCACCCCATCGGTGTGCTGGGTCTGGCCATGGTGGCCTCGATCGTGTTGGCCGCCGGGCTTGCGCCATGGCTGCCGCTTGCCGATCCGATCGCCCAGTCGCTGGATCAGCGCCTGCTGCCACCATCGGCCGCGCACTGGCTGGGCACCGACACGCTGGGTCGCGACATCCTCGCCCGCGTGGTGCACGGCGCCCGTCCGACGCTGGCCATCGTCGCCCTGGTGCTGGTGATCAGCGTGCCCGTCGGCCTGCTGGTGGGCGCCGCTGCCGGGCTGTGGGGCGGCTGGATCGATGCGGTGCTGATGCGCGTGGCCGACGTGTTTCTGGCGTTCCCGCGCCTGATCCTGGCGATTGCCGTGGCCGCCGCGCTCAGCGCCGGCCTGTGGACGGCGGTGATCGCCATCGCCGCCACGGGTTGGCCCCCCTACGCCCGCGTGGCACGCGCCGAGATCGCCGCCCTGCGCCGATCCGAGTTCGTGCAGGCGGCCCGCGCCATCGGCGTGTCACCGCTGCGGTTGCTGTTCCGGCATGCGCTGCCGCTGAGTCTGCCATCGGCCTTCGTGCGCGCGGCGCTGGACGCTCCGGGCATCGTGCTGATCGTGGCTGGCCTGGGCTTTCTGGGCGTTGGCCTGCCGCCGCCGCAGCCCGAGTGGGGCGCCATGGTGGCCGAAGGTCGCGCCATCGTGTTCGAGGCGTGGTGGGTGTCCACCCTGCCCGGCATCATGATTCTCTGGCTGAGCCTGGGCTTCAACTTCGTCGGCGACGCCATGCGTGACGTGGTCGACCCTGGCGTGAAGTGAGCTTCTCATGAACCACATCCCACGCGACAGCGCCCCTCCCTTGCTGGACATCGACAACCTGCGCATCAGCTTCCAGACCGCGCACGGACGCACCGAAGCCGTGCGCGGGATCAGCCTGCGCATGGGACGTGAGCGGGTGGCGGTGGTCGGAGAGTCGGGCTCCGGCAAGTCGATCACCTTTCGCTCCCTGTTCGGCCTGCTGCCGGCGACCGCCAGCGTGCGCGCCGACCGGATGCAGTTGCAGGGCCAGGACCTGCTGTCGCTCGATCGGCGCGACTTGCGGGCCATTCGGGGCCGGCGCATCGGCATGGTGGTTCAGGACCCCAAGCAGGGTCTGGATCCCTTGATGACGATTGGCAGGCAGCTGATCGAAATGCTCAGGCTGCATCGCAAGGTACCAGCGGCGGGCGCCTACCAGCGGGCCGTCGAGCTGCTGGCCGAGGTCCACATCCGCGATCCGAAGCGGGTCATGGGTCTGTACCCGCACGAAGTCTCCGGCGGCATGGCGCAGCGCGCGATGCTGGCCATGATTCTGTCGGCCGAGCCCGAACTGCTGATCGCCGACGAAGCCACATCGGCCCTTGACGCCGTGGTGCGCCACCGCATTCTGGATCTGATCGAGGAGCAGGTGCGCCTGCGCGGCATGGGGCTGGTGCTGATCAGCCACGACCTCGATCTGGTGGCGCGCTACGCGGACCGGATCCTGGTCATGTACGCGGGACGGGTCATGGAAGAGCTGCGCGGCGGCGAACTGAGCGCCGCGCAACACCCCTACACGCGCGGTCTGCTGGCCTGCCGCCCCTCGCTCGATCACCCGGGTCAGGATCTGCCGGTGCTGCAACGGGAGGCGTCATGGCTGCAGTGAACCCGCCCGCGCTGCGCATTGACCAGCTCATCGTGCAGCGCGGCAGCGCCCAGGTGGTCAACGGCGTGTCCTTCTCGGTTCCGCATGGCGGCAGCCTGGGTATCGTCGGCGAATCGGGTTGCGGCAAGAGCACCATCTTGCGCGCCGTCGCCGGCATCGACACGCAGTGGACCGGCCGGATCGAGATTGCCGGCCGGCCCATCGGGGTTCAGCGCTCGCTGGCCGACCGCCGGGCGATGCAGATGGTGTTTCAGGATCCCCTGGCTGCGCTCAACCCCAGCCACACCATCGACGAGATCCTGCGCGAACCGCTGATCGTGCACCGCATGCCCGATCAGGACGCACGCATCGTGCAGGCGCTGCAGACCGTGGCCCTGCCGCTCGCCGTGCGGTTCCGCTTTCCAGGGCAGCTGTCGGGCGGGCAGCGCCAGCGGGTGTGCATCGCCCGGGCGCTGCTGGTCGAGCCGCAGGTGCTGCTGCTGGACGAGCCGACCTCGGCGCTCGATGTGTCGGTGCAGGCCGAGGTGCTGAACCTGCTGTCGCGCCTGCGCCGAGAGCGCCAGCAGGCGTTCGTGCTGGTCAGCCACGACCTGCATGTGGTGGCCCACATGTGCGACCAGATCGCGTTCATGGTCGGCGGTCAGTTCACCGATGTGCTGTCACGCGATCGCTTGCGCGGCGCCACGCTGCATCACCCCGAGGCACAGCGGCTGCTGGATGCCGCACTGACGCACTGAGGCAGGCTCGACCCGACTCTTCGTTCCGTTTTTTGGAAAGTTAGTTTTCCATTTGTGAATTAACTATCATCGCCTCCATCTTCATGGAACGCCGCATCACATGACCCGATCTGCCTTCGACTCTGCCGCCGCGAGCGGCTCCGCTGCGCCGCTGCTGCCCCTGGCCGGTGTGCGCGTGGTGGAGTTCTGCACCACCGCGTCGGGCCCCTTCTCCACCATGCTGCTGTCGGACATGGGCGCCGACGTGGTGAAGATCGAGCCACCCACCGGGGACGGCCTGCGTCAGTGGCCGCCACTCAATCAGGGCTACAGCGAAAACTTTGCCTCGCTCAACCGCAACAAGCGCTCGGCCGTGCTCAACCTCAAGGACCCGCAGGACGTTGCGCTGGCGCGCCGGCTGATCCTGGAAGCGGACGTGCTGGTCGAGAACAACCGCCCCGGCGTCATGGATCGCCTGGGGCTGGGTTACGCCGCCCTGTCGGCCGAAAAACCGGAGTTGCTGTTCTGCTCCATCTCGGCCTACGGCCAGAGCGGTCCGCGCGCCAGCGAAGGCGGCTTCGACCTGACGATCCAGGCCGCGGCCGGGGTGATGAGCGTCACCGGCGAACCGGCGGGTGCGCCCGTCAAGTGCGGCGTCCCGCTGTCGGACTTCGCCTCCGGCCTGTATGCCGCGTTTTCCATCGCCTCCATGCTGGCGCACGTGCGCGCCGGCGGGCGCGGTGCCCACATCGACATCCCGATGTTCGGTTGCACCCTGGGCATTGCCGCGCTGCAGACCAGCGAATACTTCGGCAACGGCCGCAGCCCCGGCAAACTGGGCTCGGCCCACCCGCGCAATGCGCCGTACCAGGCGTTCCAGGCGCAGGACGGCTACTTCGCCATCGCCGCGGGCAACCACAAGCTGTGGCTGGACGTGCTGCGCGTGGTGCAGATGCCGGCACTGGCGGAAGACCCCCGCTTCCTCAGCACCACCGACCGGGCCCGAAACCAGCAGGCGCTCAAGGAGATCCTCGAGGAAGTGTTCACCCAGCGGCCGGTGGCGCACTGGATCGACGCCTTCAACCAAGCCGGCGTGCCGCACGCCCGCATCAACGACTACGCCGCGGCGCTGGCCGATCCGCAGACCGTCCACATGGGCTGGGTGCAGCCGCTGACGTTGCCCAACGGCCAGCAGACCCGCACCTTCGCTTCACCGGTGCGCCTGAACGGTCAGGGCTTCCCGATCCGCCGCTCGCCCCCCGAACTGGGGCAGCACACGCAAGAGATCCGCGCCGAATGCGCCCGATCGGAGGTGAACTGATGGCTGCCGAATCGCCCTTGCTGACCTTTGTCGCCGCCATGACGCGCCTGGTGGAGTCCGGGCCGGCCGACGAGGCCAGGCTGCTCGACGGTGCCCGGCCCCTGATGAAGGCCCTGGTGGCGCAGGACGACTGGCTGCCCGACGCCATGGCGGCTGCGCACCCCCAGTACTACCAGCAGCATCTGCTGTACGGTGACCCGCTGGATCGTTTTTCACTGGTCAGCTTCGTCTGGGGGCCTGGACAGAAAACGCCGGTCCATGACCACACGGTGTGGGGCATCATCGGCATGCTGCGTGGCGCCGAGTGCGCGCAGCGCTACACGCGCGATCACCAGGGACGGGTCACGGCCTGCGGCGCGGAAGAAACCCTGCGGCCGGGGGACATCGACGTGGTGTCTCCGACGCTGGGCGACATCCACGTGGTTCGCAATGGCCTGGAAGACCAGGTGTCGATCAGCATCCACCTGTACGGCGGCAACATCGGACGCATTGCACGCCACGTCTTCGTGCCCGAGACAGACACGGTCAAGCACTTCGTCTCGGGCTATTCGAATACGCTGTCGCCCAACCTGTGGGCCAGGCAAGCGGCATGAGCCAGCCAGAACTGCTGAGCCGGCGCGACGGCCCTGTGCTGCACCTGCAGCTGCACCGGCCCGAGGTCGGCAATGCGCTGTCAGCCGCGCTGGTTCAGGCGCTGACCGAAGCGGTGGATGCCGCCACTCACGATGCCAGCGTGCGCCTGCTGGTGCTGTCGGGTGCGGGCCGACACTTCTGCACCGGGTTCGACCTGTCGGACCTCGATCGGGAGACCGACGACAGCCTGCTGGCGCGCTTCACACGGGTCGAGCTGCTGCTGCAGGCCGTGCACGCCGCGCCGTTTGCCACGCTCGCGCTGGCGCATGGCCGCACCATGGGTGCGGGTGCCGACCTGTTTGCCGCCTGCGGCGATCGCTGGATCGTCGGCGACGCCGGTTTTGCCTTTCCTGGCGCCGCCTTCGGTCTGGTGCTCGGCACGGCGCGTCTGACCGAACTGGTCGGCGCGCCCCACGCCGCCGCGTGGATCGAAGGCGGCCAGCGCATCGACGCCGACCAGGCCCTGGCCTGCGGTCTGGCCACACGGCACATCGAGACCGAACAGATCGATGCCGAACTGGGTCGGTGGGGCGCCCGCGTGAACCGGCTCGACGCGCCCACCCAGCGCGCCATCCAGGCCGCCATCGCCGCCGGCCGCCGGCCACGTGGTGACGCCGGAGACGCCCAGGACCTGGCGCGCCTGGTGCGTTCCGCCGCCCGCCCCGGACTGCGCGACCGAATCGCCGCCTACCGGGCCGCCCAGCGCAAGGGCTGAACCCTCCTTCCCATCTCCTGCCGGATCGACATCGTGACCTCGCCCACTTCCAGCCACAGCCTCAAATCCCTGCTCAACCCCCGCTCGGTGGCCGTCATCGGCGCGTCCGAAGACCAGACCAAGTTCGGCGGCCGCCTCTACAAGACGCTGTTGCAGCACCACTACGACGGTGCGGTCTACCCCATCAATCCGACCCGCGACCAACTGTTCGGGCTCAAAACCTACCCCAGCGTGACCGACACGCCGCAGGCGCCCGACATGGTGGTCATGGCCCTGCCGCGCGACAAGGTCAAGGACGAGATCGCCGCCTGCGCGGCGCGCGGCGCCAAGGCCGGCATCATCATCACCTCGAAGTTCTCCGACGCCGGCCCCGAAGGCCTGGCCCTGGAGCGCGAGGTGGTGGCCACCGCCGCCGCGCACGGCATGCGACTGATCGGGCCAAACTGCCTGGGCCTGATCAGCCCTGCCAACAAGCTGGTGCTGTGCTCGTCGCCGGCGGTCAACGTACCGCAGCTGATCGAGGCGCCGATCGGCTTCATCAGCCAGAGTGGCGCCCTGATGGGCACGCTGTTCGACCGCTCCTACGGCATGGGCATCGGGTTCTCGCACTGCGTGTCGGTGGGCAACCAGGCCGACCTGGAACTGAACGATTTCGTCGAATTCCTGATCGAGGACGAACGCACGCAGGTGATCTGCAGCTATGTCGAAGGCATCAAGACGCCGCAGCGCTTCGTCGAGCTGGCGCGCCGGGCGCGTGCCGCCGGCAAGCCCTGGCTGATGGTCAAGGCCGGCGCCACCGACGACGGGCGCCGCGCCGCCTACTCACACACCGCCAGTCTGGCGGGCGACTTCGCCGCCCTCAAGGCGATCTGCGAACGCGAGAACGTGGTCCTGATGGACGACCCGCTGGACATGCTGAGCCTGGCCCGGGCCATGGTGCGCTATCCGCGGCGCCAGGTGCGCAACGTCGCGGTCTTCACCACCTCCGGTGGCGGTGGCGCCATCACGGCCGACCAGCTCTCGCGCGCTGGCGTCGGCCTGAGCACTTTCAGCGACGCCACCATGGCCGCGCTGTCCGAGCACTACTCCGAAGGTCAGGGCGCCAACCCGATCGACGTCGGCGGCCGCAAGCCGGACGCCACCAGCGACATCGGCGCCGTCACGGCCGAGCTGGCGCTGGCCGACCCCGGTGTGGACCTCGGCCTGATGGTGCTGACCACCGCGCCCGACGTGCCCGGCCTGACGCGCCAGATGGCCGACGGTGCCGACCGCCCGGCGGCCGGCGGCAAGCCGACGCTGTACGTCATGCTGCCCGGCCGCGTGGCGGCACCCGCGCGCGAGTTCCTGGTGCAGCGCAGCCTGCCCTACGTGGACACGCTGGCCGAGGCCATGGCCGTGCTGCGCGGCTGGAAGGCCTGGTCGACCTACCAGGAGCCGGCCGCGCCGGTGCGCCCGGCCGATATGGCCGCCACGCCGGTCCCCGCCGCCGGCACCCTGGGCGAAGCGGCGTCCAAGACGCTGCTGGGCCAGGCCGGCATCCCCGTCAACATCGAGCGCCTGGTGCGCAGCGCGGACGAAGCCGCAGAGGCGGCGGCCGAGCTGGGCTTTCCGCTGGTGCTCAAGGTGGTCTCGCCCGACATCGCCCACAAGTCCGACGTCGGCGGCGTGGCCCTGAACATCCTCGACCCTGACGACCTGCGCCGCCGCCTGGCGCTGATGCAGGCCAGCGTCGCCCGCGCTGCACCCGGCGCCCGCATCGACGGCTTTTCACTGCAGCGACAGGAAGCGGGCGAACTGGAGCTGATCGTCGGCGCCCGCCTCGACCCGCAGTTCGGCCCCCAGGTGCTGGTAGGTGCCGGTGGGGTGCTGGTGGAGCTGCTCAAGGACATCGCCGTGCTGCCCGCCCCCGTCGACGCCGCCAGCGCGCGCCGGGCGGTCGAGAACCTGAAGATCGCCCCGCTGCTGCGCGCCTACCGAGGTCGCGCTGCCCTGGACGTGGACGCGGCGGTCGACGTCATCGTCCGCCTGGGCTGGCTGGCGCACGATCTGGCCGGGTCTTCCGGGCGCGACTTCGAGATCGAGGTCAACCCCCTCAAGCTGCGGCAGCAGGGCCACGGCGCGGTGGCCGTGGATGCGCGGGCGCGCATCGCCCAGGCCTGATTCATTGTCTTTTCCATTCCCCAGCTTCAGGAGTTATCCATGGCGCAAATCACCATCGAACATCATGGCAAGGTGACCCTGTTCACCATCAACCGCCCGGCGCGCAAGAACGCCATCTGCAAGGACACGGCGCTGGAGTTGCAGGCCGGCTTTGCCGAATTCGACGCCTCCGAACAGCGCGTGGCGGTCATCACCGGCGCCGGCAACGACGCCTTTTCATCCGGCGCCGACGTCAGCAACCTGCCCGAACTGTGGCGCTGCATCCCCGGCTCGGGCTTCACCACCGATAAGCCCATCATCGCCGCCACCGCCGGTTGGGTGGTGGGCGGCGCCATGGTGCTGACCATGATGTGCGACCTGATCGTCGCCGCTGAAAACACCAGGTTCTCCTACCCCGAGGCACGCCTGGGCTTCACCGGCGGCATGATCGCCGGGCTGGCGGCGCGCATTCCGCACAAGGCGGCCATGGACCTGATGCTGCTGGGCCGCATCATGGACGCGCAGCGCGCCTACGGCATCGGCCTGGTGAGCGACGTGGTGCCGACCGGCAAACAGCTCGAAGTCGCCATGGAACAGGCCCAGACCCTGGCCGCGTCGGCACCGCTGGTGCTCACCACCATCAAGCGCTTCGTCAACCAGCACGTGCTGCCCAAGAGCCCGGCCGAAGCGATGTCGGAAACCCTGCGCCAGCTCAACGTGGTGCGCGAAAGCGCCGACATCAAGGAAGGCATGGACGCGTTCCGCGAAAAGCGCGCCCCGGTGTACACCGGGCGCTGAACCCGCACCACGGGCTACCCATCCGGGCCTCAGTCGGCAAGAATCTTCTTCTCAACCGCGATCTTCTTCCAGAGGTTCAGGTCGTCTCGCACGCGCCCGGCCAGTTCGGCCGGAGACAACGCCATGGAGGTGGCGCCGTCGGGCTCCAAGAGCACCCTCACCTCGGGCGACGCCGCAATCTGATTCAGCTCTCGGTTGAGGCGCGCCACCACCGGCGCCGGGGTGTTGCCGGGCGCAAACACGGTGACCCAGATGTCGGCAGTGAATCCGGGCGCCACACTGGACAGCGGCGGCAGGTCGGAGAAGGCAGGGCTCGCCTTCGCCGATGTGACAGCCAGCGCGCGGACCTTGCCCGACTTGATCTGCGCCACCAACGAGGTGTAGTTGGAAATCATCATGTCGATCTGCCCGCCGGCCATGTCCATCAGGGCGTTGGCTGCGCCCTTGTAGGGCACGTGCGTCATCCTGATGCCCGCCGCGTCCGACAGCATTTCGCTGGCCAGGTGGGCGATGGAGCCGGTGCCCGAGGAGCCGTAGGTCAGGCTGCCGGGCTTGGCCTTGGCCGCGGCCACCAGCTCCGCCGCCGACTTGATCGACGTGGCGGCGCTCACCGCCAGCAGCATCGGCCCATTGCCCACCATGGACACCGGCACGAACGCGGTGAGCGGGTCGTAGGGCAGCCTGGGCTGGGTGACGGCCGCCGTCACGAAGGTGGACGAACTCAGCAGCAGAACGGAGCCATCGGCCGGGCTCTTGGCCACGTAGTCGGAACCGATCACGCCGGCAGCGCCGGGCTTGTTCTCGACGATGACCGTGTTGCCCAGCCGCCTGGCCAGCAGCGGCGCCACCGCGCGCGCGATGGCATCGTTGCTGGCGCCGGCGCCGAACGGCACGACGATTTTCATCACGGCGGGCAACTTCGGCTCGGCATCGGTCTGCGCCAGCGCGAGCATGGGCAGGATGGCCGAGGCGATGAGCAGCGCGCGACGAGCAATGAAGCGTGGCATGAGTGTCTCCTGTGGGTGGTGATGGGTGAAAGGCCTCAGGCCGGAATCGGCAAATCCAGCAGCGGCGCGTATTGCTGGGCGCCAAAGATGTCGCCGTCGCCGGCGCTGCCGCTGGGGCGCTCGCGGTAGATGGTGAACTTGATCGCCAGGCCCGGCTCGTACTCGACGAAGTCGCTGATGCGCGCCGGATCGATGCGGTACAGCGCCGCCATCGACGCGCGGGTCAGCGCGCCCGAGCGCTTGACGCGCTCGTACTCGGCACGCTCGCGGAAGATGATGTCGAAGGTGATCTTGTTGACGCCCGCGTTCTTGCTGCGGATGGTCTTGGCCAGCTGACTCAGGGGGGTGGTGTTCATGACAGGCTCTCCAATCAGATTCCAGCCTCGACCAGGTGGGTCGAGAAAAGCGCCATCGGGTCATCGACCTCGATCGTGTGGTTGAGCGTCCACCGATACGCCGGGCTGGCGTGCAGCACCTCGTCCAGCGGGAACGCCACCGAGCCAGCGGTACCCTTCACATCGGGCAGGCGGGCGTAGAACATCTGACGCAGGCCGATCATGGTGACTTCCTCGGCCATCTCGCGCGTCGGCGCCACGCCCTGCACCATGATGCACAGCTCGTGCCCTGGCTGGTGGCGCAGGGGCTCCAGCGCGCCCATGACGCCGTCGCGGCCGTAGACGTTGTAGTGCAGCTCGTAGCCGGTCGCGCCGAAGCGCGCCTTCACCTGCTCACGCGCCCAGCCGATGACGGCATCCACGTGGGCGATGGTGTAGGGGTCGCGGATGCCGCACAGGCCCACGTAGCGTTCGCCCACCTTGCCGGCGCCCTCCAGCTTGACGCGCACGCGCTCGTCCGGCAGAAAGCGCGATCCGGTGATGCGGGTGGTGCGCTCGCTGACCTGTTCGTAATGGCAGTCGCTCATATCCAGCTTGCCACCGGCGAAGAACTCCTCGTAGGGGTTGGAGCGCTCGTACATCGCGTGGCCCGACACCGACGCGATGGTGCAGCGCTGCTGCGGGTGCATGGCGGTGGCGCGCACGTCCTGGTGCGAGATCTCGCCCATCACCGTTTCCTTGCCGCCATACGGCTCGGCGCAGAAGGACGCGCACTCCAGCACCTTGCCCAGGTAGTAGGCGTGGTCGGCCGCGAAGCCATGGTGCAGCGCCGGCGCGGCGAACACGGCCGCGTCGGAGCTGCGCCCGCCGATGATGACATCGGCCCGCTGCTCCAGCAGTCGCAGGTACGGGTGTACGCCCGCCATGGCCACGATGCGGTCGGTGGCGTCCAACTCGGCCGGCGTCAGGTCGGCAAAGCCGTCCAGTCCGCGCACCACGGCGCCCTGAGCCATGCGCGCGCGCAGCGCCTGAGGGTTGACCTCGGAATAGAAGTAGCCCAGCTTGAAGCGGGGCAGTCCGTGCTGGCGCGCCAGTTCCTGGATGATGTGCACGTACCGGTCCACGCGGCTGTTGCTGCCGGTGTCGCCGGCCGAGCCGATGACCATCGGCACGCCCAGCCTGCGGGCGGCCAGCAGCATGTGCTCCAGGTCGTGCCGCTGCCAGGACTCGGGGCTGGTCGAGGTGTCCGAGCCCAGCGGCACCGGCCCCACATCGTCGCTGCCAGAGTCGGCCGCGATGTAGTCGGGCCGCGCCGCCACCCCCAGCTCGAAGCTTTCCACGCGCAGCGGCGCAAACCCCAGGTGCCCGTTGGGGCAGATGATCTTGAGCGAATCCATCCTGCTTTCCTTGCGAAGGTCGTGAATACCTCGCCAGTCATGCAGCAAGCGTGCCAGCCCCGGCCGGGGGACGAATTCCTTGCAAATCAACAGCTTGCCATGCGGTCGCCTTCCGCGTCCACGATGGAGATGCGCGCATTTCACGCGCACGCGTGATTTTCACGCAGTTTCAGTCGACGCCTCGGGATCCTGACCGAGCTTCTTCATCTGGTGGCGCAGTGCGTGACGGCTGAGCCCCAGCGCGCGGGCCGCCTCGGCCAGGTTCTGTCCCGCCGTCCGCAGCGCGCCGTCGATGAGCTGGCGCTGGAAGCGCTCGGTGGCGGCGTGGTAGTCGGATGGCGCAACTTCGGCGGCCGCGGGCGCTGCTGGCTGCCCACGGGCCTGGCGCACGATGCGGTCGGGCAGGTGCTCCAGCCGCACGCGCTCGCCGTCCTCCAGCAGGCAGATGCGCTCCAGCAGGTTTTCCAGCTCGCGCACGTTGCCGGGCCAGGCGTAGCGGCGAAAAACGTCCTCGACCTCGGGCTCGAAGCTCGCCATCCGGCTGCCATGCAGGCGGTTGAACGCCTCCAGCGACGCCCGCGCCAGCACGAAGATGTCGTCGCCGCGCTCGCGCAGCGGCGGGATGTTGATGGCGACCACCTGCAGCCGGTAGTACAGGTCGTCGCGGAACAGCCCGGCCTTGACCTCGCCCAGCAGGATGCGGTTGGTGGCGGCGATGAAGCGCACGTCCACCTCGATCGGGCGAACCGCGCCCACGCGCCGAAAGCGCCGCGAATCGAGCAGCGTCAGCAGCTTGGCCTGCATCACCGGGTCGAGCTCGCGGATCTCGTCCAGGAACACCGAACCGCCATCGGCCGCCTCGATCAGGCCCGGCTTGTGGCCGAGAGCACCGGTGAAGGCGCCCTTCTCGTGCCCGAACAGCTCCGACTCCAGAAGCGCACTCGGAATCGCCGCGCAGTTGATGTCCACGAAAGGCGCTTGGCTGCGGCTCGACCCTGCGTGCAACATGCGCGCGACCAGTCCCTTTCCGGTGCCGGTCTCGCCATAGATGAGCACGGTCCGCGCCTTGCTGGCTGCCACCCGATCAATTAGGCGACGCAACGCCACGATGCGCGGATGTTCCCCGAGCAGCGTGGGTGCCAAGGGCCTGGACGGGTGCGCAGGATTCACGGTGGCAAGGATACCGCCGCGCGTCGCCTCGTGGCAGCAAAACCCTACGCCACGGGAAGCCGGCAAAACGCCGGCCAACAGCCCCCAGATTCTTGCATTGATTCCTGTTTTTATAGCTGTTCGCCAGCGTCGTATAAGGTCCAAAACCTCAAAGCACTCAAAGTCAGCGACCCGTACAGGCACCTCAGCGCCCTACCACAATCCGGTCAGCCATGAAGTCAGCAGCACCACGGCAGCAAAGACGGCCGCGCGCCAGGCCTTGCGGCGATAGGCCAGTGCCTCGTCCTGCATGCCCTCCATGCGGCCGATGGCCACTGCACGGATCAGGGCCATGACGAGATACAGCAGCGCGCCGATCAACAGCACGGCCAGCACGGTGGAAAAACGCATGGGGCAATCTGGGAGGGACGGGATGGCGCGATGATAGTCAGCCGCCCCGCCGCCCAGGTGCGCCGCTCAGGTGCGCCCCGGCACCCCGCGCACCAGGCCGGTGTCGATGGCGGCCTGCTCCAGCCGCCGTCGACCCGGGTGCTGCGCCGGACGGTGCATGCGCAGGTGCTGCAGGGCCAGCGCCAGCGCCTCGGGCCAGTCGTCGTGCAGCAGCCGGGCGCCAGCCTGTGCGGCCAGGTCGGGGGCGCAGGCGGGCAGCGCCGCCATCAGGGCCTGCTGGGCATGCTGGGCTAGGTCGAAGTCGGCGCCGGGGGCGAAACGCGCCACGAACCCGGCGGGCGCCAGCGCCACGATGCAGGCGCGCGCCGCCTCATCGTCCGACAGACACAGGCGCGGCCGGCCGCCGCCGATGGCTGCGTGCAGCACGGCCAGCGCCTGATCGCCCGACAGCCTGGCGTGCGCCGCGATCAGCGCCAGGGCGCGCGGCTTGTCGCGCACACGCCGCAGGTGGAACAGCTCGATGGCGCGCATGGGCGCAGTCGGTGGCGCTCAAACCACCACCGGCTCGGGCTCCAGGCGGATGCCGAAGCGCTCGTACACGCTGGTCTGGATGGCGCGCGCCAGGGTCATCACCTCACCGCCGGTGGCCGGATGCTGGCTGCCGCCCTGGTTGACCAGCACCAGCGCCTGCTTGTCGTAGACGGCGGCGTTGCCCATGCGCTTGCCCTTCCAGCCGCAGGCGTCGATCAGCCACCCCGCCGCCAGCTTGACGCTGCCGTCGGGCATCGGGTAGTGCACCAGCTTGGGGTCGCGACCGATGATGTCCTGGCACTGCTCGGGCGTCACGGTCGGGTTCTTGAAAAAGCTGCCGGCGTTGCCGATGACCGCCGGATCGGGCAGCTTGGCGCGGCGGATGGCGACGATCCAGTCGTGGATCTGGCGCGCATCGGGCGCGCTGATGCCGGTTTCCTGCATGCGGCGTTCCAGGTCCAGGTAGCCCAGCACCGGCCGCCAGGCGCGCGGCAGCGCCAGACGCACGCGCAGGATCAGCGCGCGCCCGGCCAGCCCGAAGTCGCCTGGCTGCGCCGGCGCGTGCTTGAACACCGAATCGCGATAGCCGAAGCCGCACTGAGCGGCGTTCAGGGTGAACAGCTCGCCGGTGGCCAGATCGATGGCGTCGAGCTCGTGAAAGCGGTCCTGCAACTCGACCCCGTAGGCGCCAATGTTCTGCACCGGGCTGGCGCCCACGGTGCCGGGGATCAGCGCCAGGTTTTCCAGGCCGGGCAGGCCCTGGTCCAGCGTCCAGCCGACGAAGTCGTGCCAGGGCTCGCCCGCGCCGGCCTCGACGATGGTGTGGCGCGCGGTCTGGTTCACCACGCGGCGACCCGGCACCTCGACCTTCAGCACCAGCGCGCGCAGATCGCCGGTCAGCACGATGTTGCTGCCGCCGCCCAGCACGAACAGGCCGGCCGCCGTCAGCCCGGCGTCGGCCAGCACGGCGCGCACCTCGTCCTCGCTGCGCACGCGCACCATGTGGGCGGCGCGCGCCGCGATGCCGAAGCTGTTGAGGGGCTGCAGGGAGACGTTGCGCTCGACGAACATGGGACAATTGTCGCATCCGGTATCTGCATGCAAAGGTAAGGCCATGCCCTCTTTCGACACGGTTTGCGACCCCGACATGGTGGAAGTCAGGAACGCGGTGGACAACGCCGCCAAGGAAATCGGCACGCGCTTCGACTTCAAGGGCACCAGCGCCGCCATCGAGCTGAAGGACAAGGAAATCACCCTGCTGGGCGACGCCGAATTCCAGTTGCAGCAGGTCGAAGACATCCTGCGCGGCAAGCTGACCAAGCGCGGCGTGGACGTGCGCTTTCTGGACAAGGGCAAGGTCGAGAAGATCGGTGGCGACAAGGTCCGGCAGCTCGTCAAGGTCAAGAGCGGCATCGCCACCGAAGACGGCAAGAAGATCCAGAAGCTGATCAAGGAAAGCAAGCTGAAGGTGCAGGCCGCCATCCAGGGCGACGCGGTGCGCGTGACCGGCGCCAAGCGCGACGATCTGCAGGCCGTGATGGCGCTGCTGCGCAAGGACATGGCGGAGTTGCCGCTGTCGTTCAACAACTTCCGCGATTGACGCACCCGTGGCAGCGCTCTGCACCCCCTGGCGCACCCTGCTGGCCGGCGCCCTGCTGCTGCCGACCTGGGCCGGGGCGCAGAACGTGTCGCTGCACGGGCTGCTGGGCCAACGGGCGCTGCTGATCGTCGACGACCAGGCCCCGCGCGCCGTGGCGCCGGGCGAAACGCACCTGGGCGTGCAGGTGCTGTCGACTGGCGACGATCGGGCGGTGGTGCGCGTCGGTGGCCAGCGCCTGACCCTGCGCGTGGGCGAATCGCCGGCCAGCGTGGGCGGCGCACCCGCGCCCGCCGGCAGCGACCGGGTGGCGCTGACGGCGGATGCGCGCGGGCATTTCTTTGTCGCCGGCAGCATCAACCAGCGGCCCACGCAGTTCATGGTGGACACCGGCGCATCGGTGGTGGCCATCGGTCAGGCCGAGGCCGACCGGCTGGGCCTGAACTACCGCGCCGGCCACAGCGTGACCCTGCGCACCGCCAACGGCAACGCGCCCGGCTGGGCGCTCAAGCTGGCCAGCCTGCGCATCGGCGACGTCACGGCCTACGAGGTGGACGCCGTCGTCACCCCGGCGGCGATGCCGGCGGTGCTGCTGGGCAACAGCTTTCTGAACCGCTTCAACATGCGGCGCGACGGCGCCACGATGCTGCTGGTCAAACGCTAGTGCGGCCTCCAGCGCTTGCTCAGCATGCGCCAGCAGCTATTGTTTCGATAGTAACGGTCAGGCCTGGGCGGCCGTCACCACCACCTCGATGCGCCAGGCCGGGTCGGCCAGGGCGGCCTGCACCGTGGCGCGCGGCGGCGCATGGCCGGGCACCACCCAGGCGTCCCAGACCTCGTTCATGGCAGCGATGTCGGCGATGTCGGCCAGAAAGATCTGTGCCCGCAGAATGCGCGTCCGGTCGCTGCCGCAGGCGGCCAGCTGGGCGTCGATCTGGGCCAGCACGTCGGCCGTCTGGGCACGGATGTCGCGGGCGCCGCCTTCGGGCACCATGCCGGCCAGGAAGACCACCCCGTTGAAGACTGCGGCTTCGGACAGACGCCGGCCCATGCCGTATCGTGTGATCGCACTCATTTCTTTTTCGATCCCAATCTGGATTCGGTGCCCGCCAGCAGGCGCTTGATGTTCTCGCGGTGGCGCCAGATCAGCAGCAGGCCCATGGCCAGCATGGCCCACAGCAGTGGCCGCTCGGCCGTCCAGGCGACGCCGTGGCCCAGCAGGTAGTAGGCCGGCGCAAACAGCGCGGCCACGATCGAGGCCAGCGAGGAGTAGCGGAAGAACACGGCGATGATGAGCCAGGTGACCAGCGTGGCCACGCCCAGCCAGGGCGCAAAGGCCAGC
>WBZR01001980.1_pt1 | contig 23037 bp, 21 predicted proteins | sample 5204231 | NCBI WGS metagenome assembly WBZR01 (sample SAMN12412403, study PRJNA552823) | activated sludge metagenome | isolation source: activated sludge from anammox sidestream of wastewater treatment plant... | place: USA: Virginia | collected 2017-08
AAACCCTCATTTTCCACCACAAGTTTACCTCTCCTGCTTCAAATATTCAACACTTTTATCCGATTCTTTTCGCCTTCTTCCCCTTGTATTATCAGCCTTCGGCTGGTTTTCGTTCAGACACTAAGTAGGGCAAACGGGATTGAGAAGGATTTCTGAATAAAGATATTTCCTTATGCTTTAGCTCAAACGATGACGACCAAACCGGCAAGGGGCTTAATTCAGCCCAATTGTTTCTCTCACCTGAATAGTATCATCCAGTGTACGCAGTTTATGGATAAGCTTATCTTCCACGAACAACCTGAATGTCACTCGCTGGTCGTCAAAATGGCTACTTAAAATATGGGCGTGTTCATGAAGATATGCAATTACTTTCCCATTGGCCGGGCTGCAGGTGATCTCCACATCTACAAAATTTCTTTCCAGTATTTCTCCGATCTTTCGTTTCAGACCTTCTATGCCTCGGCATGTCTTAGCGGAGACCATCATGCAATCCTTATATTGATTCTGAAGCAGGGGAATTATGGACTCATCTTTTATGGCATCTATTTTATTAAATACCATGACAGTCGGTTTCTTGTCGCATCCCAGCTCCGTTAATACGGCATTGACCGACTCGATCTGCTTGTGAACCAGGGGCGAGCTAATATCTGCCACATGGAGCAAGAGATCGGCATGTCGGGATTCCTCAAGGGTCGCCTTAAACGATGAAACGAGATGGTGTGGCAATTTCTGGATAAAACCTACTGTATCACTCACCAATATCTTTCTCCCTGTTTCCAATTTACAGACACTCGTCTTGGTATCGAGGGTTGCAAAGAGTTTGTCTTCTACAAAGGTATCGATCGACGTAAGGGCATTCATTAACGTTGATTTCCCGGCATTAGTATACCCCACGATGGACACCGTAAAAAATTCCTTTCGTGATGCGACTAACCGTTCCTGTCTCTTTTCGATTCCATGAAGTTTTTTCCTCAAGTCGTGGATCTTTTTTAACACGATGCGCTTATCGACTTCCAGTTGCTTTTCACCGGGACCTCTTGTTCCTATGCCACCCTCAATCCTGGAGAGGTGCGTCCACAGCCGTTTTAATCTGGGCCTGGTATATTCTAACTGGGCCAGTTCCACCTGCAGTTTTGCCTGAAACGTCTTTGCACGGGTGGCAAATATGTCCAGGATCAACTCACTCCTGTCGATTACCTTCTTTTCGATAACCTTCTCAAGATTTCTGACCTGCGCCGGAGTAAGGTCATCATCACAAATAAGCACATCGGCGTTAAAATCTTTTGAAATCCCGGAGAGTTCGGCTGCCTTTCCCTTCCCAATATAATACACAGGATCGATGTTTGCTCTTTTCTGAACTACCGTATGGACAACGGTTGCGCCCGCAGTTTCGGCCAACCGCCTAAGTTCTTCCAGTGGCGCCTCACTGTCAATACGATCCCCGGAAGCTATAACCCGGAAAAGGATGGCGCGTTCAGCCCGCACGGCAGATCCAGTTTCTTTCAGTTTCACGTATATCTCTTTTTATAGTTTTACCTTGGCACTTCAAGGTTGAATGTGCCAATGCATCATATTGTACTCTGAGAAAAGGAAAAGCCGATCCTGAAAAATACGTTGCCTATTGTCAATAGTTTATAAACTTTACCGGAATCTTAGGGTATGACACAAACAGAGAATAAACGGGTTAATTTTCCTATCCCATCCCCACCGAAGGTCATTTGAAATATGAGCGGATGTTCTCTGACAGTGAGATGAGTTGATCCAAGCTCAATACTTCACCCCTTATGCATTCATCAAGCTGCAGGCGCATGACAACACTTTTAATATGCTCTCTTGAAATGCCCGGCAATTTCAATTGTTCGAGGCTATTAAGCAATGTCTTCCGTCTGGACGTAAAGATGGCGTAAATGATCTTTTTGAAAAATGAATAGTCAGTTACTCTGCCTGCGTATTTTTCTTTATGAACAATTATCTTTACAAGAGCCGAATGAACCTCCGGCCGCGGCCAAAACACTTCCGGCGGCAATGTCTTCACGACCTCTACTTCTGAAAACAACTGTGTAATTACCGATAATATGCCGTATTCCCGTGTGCCTGGCAGTGCCGCCATCCGTTCAGTAATCTCCTTCTGAAGCATAAGAGCCATGATGGTGATAGGTAAATCACTTTCCAAAAGGTTAATAATTACCGGTGTACTGATATTGTATGGCAGATTGGATACCACCTTTATGTGGGCTTGGTTGTGATCCCGGAGCCAATTGTGTATTGAGAATGTAATATCCGGATTCAGTTTATGCTTCGTCTTTAAAATATCTGCATTAACCAGGGTTATGTTTTTATAGAATTTAAGTATTTCAGATGACAATTCAAAGAGCTTTTTATCCACTTCTACAGTAAACACATGTCGTGATCTTTCGGCTAAGAGTCTGGTCAACCCACCCGTTCCCGTACCAATCTCCAGTATGACGTCGTATTCCTTCAGGTCAGCAATGCCAGGAATGCACAATAAGATATTCTGATCAATGAGAAAATTTTGGCCAAATCGTTTGTTGGGAGCAATTCCCTTACGGGAGAAAATCTGTTTCAACACGGCAGGTGTGTGGGGAATGAAGTCTATTTTTTCTTGTGGCATGAATATCTCAATCTATAAAGCATACCTATAAATGTCTTTTATCGCGCAGAGACGTAAAGAAGTACAATTCTTTTAAACCTAACCCGAACCAATCGAAAAAGACAAAACCTAAAGCATAAAATTCGGGAATCAGCCCTGTCAGGGCTTTAAACTCTGACATGGTTAATTTTGTTCATATTTTTCGGCTATATGAAAAAACTGTTTATAATACCTCTTCATCTTCTTGTTGCCAGGCAGGGTCAACGATACACAAGAATTTCAAATCGCCATGCCCGATATTTTTAATATATTGTATTGAGTTGGGCGGGATATAAATGACGTATCCAGGGGAAACCTTTAAAGACTCATTGTCAATATGCATCATTCCTTCGCCTTCCAGGATGTAATATACTTCTGCGTGTTTTATTTTATGCTGGCGTGAAGTTTCTCCCCGTTTAACATGTGCATGCGCCAAACTATAACGAATTTTTAAATCTTCTTTGTCAGGATGCAAAATCTCACGAAGAATTGCATTATCCCCGGCAATAAATTCTTTGCAATATTTTAAGTCTTTTACAAACATTTTGACATCTTTACCGCCATCTTTATGGCCTCCATCATGGAACGTGGATTGGCAATACCCTTACCGGCGATATCATAGGCAGTGCCGTGGTCTGGCGATGTTCGGATAAACGGGATACCCAAGGTAATGTTTACCCCACTCTCAAAGGCATGCAACTTTAATGGAATTGCCCCCTGATCGTGATAGATAGCGACAATCACATCATAACTGCCCTTCAATGCCTTGTAAAATATAGTATCTGCAGAGACAGGGCCATCGCACTGTATGCCCTTTTTCTTTGCCTTTTCAATCGCGGGAATAATAAACTTTCTTTCCTCGTCTCCAAAGATGCCCTCCTCCCCTGCATGGGGGTTTAAACCACAGACGGCAATCCTGGGTTTTTTTATGCCAAAATATTGCTTGAGGTTGCTATCACTAATGATTATCGTCTCCAGAATATCATCAACAGTAATGGACAGTGGTACGTCTTTCAAGGCTATATGGGTGGTCACAAAGGCCACCCGTAGCTTTCCACCTGCCATCAGCATTACGACACGCTCAGCGCCGGAAAAATTTTTGAGCATTTCAGTATGTCCTGGGTAGCCATATCCGCCGAGATGGATAGCCTCCTTGCAAATCGGCGCTGTAACAAGGGCAGCGATGTGACCGCTCATGGCGAGATTTATTCCCCTGATTACGCATTGAACAGATAAGTCTCCACCATCAACTGTTGCCCTCTTCTGCTTTATGAGATTTGCCTTGAAATTACCTATAGACAGCAATGAAATTGACTGTTTTGAATTCTCAATTTCCGATAAATGAGAAATTACCCGATATTTTAGAGGTATTTTTAAAGTCCTGGACGTTTGCTCAAACACGTCCTTATTGCCTATAATGACGTAATTGGCAATCTTTCGGATGGATGGAGATTTTAACGACTTTAGGATTATCTCCGGACCAATCCCACAGGGATCACCCATGGTAATCCCCACCAGTAATTTTGATTTTTTGTCTTTTGACATTACAGAAATCCTTGTTCCAACAATTGCCTTTGGGCAACATCACTCTTTTCCCCTTGAGTATTTGCCAAAAGTCTTTTGATCCATTTCCCCATCATGTCGACCTCAATATTTACCAGTTCCCCCGCTTTCTTGAATCCCAGAGTAGTCGAGGCCAATGTATACGGGATCAATGCCACGGAAAAAGCGCCATCCACAAGATCGACGATCGTGAGGCTGATACCGTCTATGGCAACAGAACCCTTTTCAATCATCATGTCGGTAAATTTTTTTTCAACCACAAAGGATACAGTGCATTGCCCGGCAGTTTGTTTCTTTCCTTTTATAGTACCTACGCTATCCACATGACCAGTGACAAAGTGCCCTCCTATCCTGTCTCCCACCCGCAGCGCCCGTTCAATATTAACATTTACACCAGAGCGTAATTTCCCGATGATGGTTTTTTTCATAGTTTCACCGGAGACATCAAAGCTGACAACCCTGCCAGAGATCTCTTTTACCGTGAGGCATGTCCCATTGATGGCAATACTCTCCCCCAAAACAAGGTCATCGTAAAAGCCAGAAAAATCTAAAAACAGCTCTCCTCCACCTGTTTTCAGGGACAATTTTTTTACTGATGCTAAATGTTCAATGATGCCGGTGAACATAAATAATTTTGTCTATAGTTCAGAAGTCAAAAATCAAAGGTAAAAAATCGAAAATACATGTCAAAATTTAAAAGGTATCATCTTTGGTTTTTAATCTGTTTTTTGCACTTTAATTTTTACATTTTTTTCAACCCTATCCATACACTGCTAATCCCCGTCAATCATCTTGCCAAGGATAGTTTTCCCGGCCGTTACCTTTTCACCTACCTTAACCATCACCTCAAATTTAACCGATTCCGGGACAAAGACCTCTACCCGAGAGCCGAACTTGATCATTCCAAATCGCTGTCCCTGCTCAAAAACATCCCCTACCTTGCAAGCACATACGATGCGTTTGGCAATCTTGCCGGCAATCTGTTTTACAGCGATCTTTGTGCTGCTTCCTACGAGAGACAAACCCATCAGATTGTTCTCATTACTGCTAAAACACTCATCATCTCTGGCATCCAGGAATTTACCGTTTGTGTGTTTTATAAACTCAACTCTGCCATGTACGGGTACACGGTTCACATGTACATTCAATACCGACATAAAAATACTGATCTTGGTTGTGGCGCATTTCAGGTAATTATCCTCAAATACCGATATGACATGAGACACCGTCCCATCCGCCGGAGCTATAATAAGTTCAGAGCCTCGCGGGGTGCTCCTGTCCGGGTCCCGAAAGAAATTAAGCACGAAGGCTAGTACAAAAAGCGGAACAGGGACAATCCAGGGAAACAGTGCAATGGAAAATCCTATTCCAACAACACAAGGAATGCAGAAGATCAGTAATTCCCTGATCCCATATTTAGTCAATGGTATGTGCATAAAAATGTTTCCCTTTTATCCTATTTATCCGAGCTGCAGAGAAATTATTTAACGAAAAATTCATAAATTATATATACCAAAAAAGCCCTGTTTTTGCACCAAATAAGTTGCTATTGTATATCTTCCTCACGATCGTGAACTTGATTATAGGCTGGAAGCGTAGATATTCGCGGATCATCAACCCTTTTCCCCACCGTGAAATGGTACACTACCTGTTGTTCTGGTGGCGTCTTCAAAAAGGCGTGAACCTCATCATCAATAAACGCACCAATACCGGTGGCGTCAAATCCCGTTGCTGTGGCTCCCAGGTATAAGGATTGTCCCATGAATCCCGCCTCATAATGTATGTAGCGATATCCCCTATTGCCATACCTCTGCACTGCATAATCAAAATTGCTGATAAAACTTACGGTAAATGCCGAATCGCCGGCGATATCTTGATTTAAGCTCAGCTCTTTTGCCACACGTTGCATATCTCCGCGGGATAACAAAAGCAACTTTTTCTGTGTAACATCAAGACGGTAAACACCCTTTTCTAAACCTTCAACCCGATGAATATACAAGTATGGGATGATAAGTGGCGTGCCTTCGAGGGTAAGGTAATCAGCCTTATAAGGGCTGCACAGGAGGTGCATGAGAAAGCAAAATACATTGCCGGGTAGTACCGTCTTACCATCAAAATCAGTGGCGCTTCGTCTATGCCTGATCGCCCATTTTAAAGGATATTCAATTCCGGGCGTTGTTGCATCAATCTTAACATAGGAAGCATCCGGCAAACTTTCGCGGCTCCTTATGAGTAAACGATTCGTAACTGTCTCACAGGTGAGACCATGTCCCTTATCAATGAGGGGATAATTTACTTCCTGCCCGGATAGTCTGTTTATATGCGTTGAGGCGCCAATAGTACCATTTTCGACTTCTTTCTGATCTCTACCGATGACGGGTTGTTTTACATCTATCGCCAGAAATAAAAGAGGGTGTTCATCCGTCTTATCGAAACAAAGATGTCGGCGTATTTTACTATCATGAAACCCGCCGATAAACGCCACAAAAAGTCCCAATCCCCCTGCCGCTACACTAATCGAATACATGGCGTGTCCCAGATCCAAATAACAGTAACGCAGGGCACGTGATTGATATTTCCACGCCTCCCGCCAAAAGATGGTGTTTAATTGTATAATGATCGGAGGTGTTGGAGACGCGCCGCCCAGTGCCTGCCACAAAGAAGGAACTATATCACCAGCGACACGCTGTTCCAATTGATGAGTCTTGACAAAATAGTGATAGGCACCCGGCAGGACGTCTTTCACATCATGAACATAAACATGTGTCTCAGTGGGATGCAGGTCTCCGCTGCTGGGATTTACCCTCAGAGACCAGGGATCCATACCAGGAAAGGACTTCCATGCGCTGATAGCCAATGAATAATACAGGAGTGTTGACAACGTAACCAGACTAATCGGCTCATTTCTGTGTCCAACATTATCCTGAAAACAAATCCTGGATAATGGAATATCTATCTTCCCAAATCTGCTTCCCATGTCTACTTTTGGACAATCCAGATATGCACGAAAGGGATTGGGCTGATTAGCCCAATCAAGGCTATGTCTATTTTGATACAGTTTTTCCCAGCTATGCTTTGTGGCCTCGTGGTATTCCCGAATGGATTTCATTTAATCGTTTTGGAAATTCCATTAAGAGCACAAAATAATTTTAAATTCAGAATGAAAGCCGGATTCAATGGGATACATCCATTACAACTGATACCCTCGCCTTGTTATCATATACTTCCCGTATTGAAAAGTAGTCGAATTACCAACGATGATAATGGTCGTCATGTCAATAGGGTGAGAGGTCATTCTGCCAAGTGTCGTAATAATAACCGATTCATTAGTCCGGGACGCATCTTTCACGATGCCAACGGGGACAGATGGAGATTTGTACTGAAGGATAATATGGGCGGTTTTTTCAATCTGCCACTCTCTTTGAGAACTCTTGGGGTTGTAAAGCACAATAACAAAGTCCGCCGCCGCAGCACATTTTACGCGCCTTTCAATGGTCTCCCATGGTGTGAGTAAGTCACTCAGGCTAATGACGGCGTAATCGTGCATGAGTGGTGCACCCAACACTGCAGCAGCGGCATTGGCGGCAGGGATACCCGAAATAATCTCTACAGGCAATTCTACATTTTCCTGAGAAATTTTTTCTAACACTAGTCCGGCCATGCCGTAAACACCGGGATCTCCACTGCTGATAATAGACACGGTCTTTCCTGCCTGTGCTTCTTGAATTGCTAATTCTACGCGCTCAATCTCCTTCCGCATGGACGTAGCAATGACCTGTTTGTCTCCTACAATATCCTTTATCAGGTCAACATACAACTTATACCCTACAATTGTTTCAGAATTTTTTAATGCATCTAATGCCCTCTGGCTAATCTCGTCCCTCGCACCTGGTCCGATGCCTACCACATAAAGTTTTCCCGGGCAATGGCCACTGTCACCCCCGGATATTTCTGTTTTTTTAGTACTAATTGGGTCTTCCTTCCCGAAAGGAGCGCAGCGGGTTCACACACCCCCCACACCCCTATTTTTTCCTGAACAAAATTTGATTTACTATGTTCTCTGGCACATGTCTTAATTTCCTGCCTGGAAACGATCCTTAACGGAATATCCAATTCTTCCGCCGCTTGTAATAAACCGGGCTCTTCGGATTTAATCTCAATTGTGGAAAGGAGCCGGACGCGTTCCAACGGGAGGTTTATCCTTTGAAGGGCCTCGATAACGGATTGTTTTACCGCTTCTGAACTGATTCCCTTTTTGCAGCCGACGCCAACGATAAGGTCTTTCTGTGATTCGGTGCCGGTAGTAATTACAGCATCCGTATGCAGGATAGCTGCAACCCGATGGGCCAACCTGTTGGCGCCTCCTTCATGTCCTGAAAGTACGCTGACAACGAAACGACCCACATCGTCAACGACCACCACCGCTGGGTCTGAATATTTATCCCGGATATTCTGGGCAATCACCCTTACAACAATCCCGATAGCCATGATGAAAACAAGGCCGTCATATTGCTTGAAGATCCTATTCACGAGTTGTTGCAATGACTCTGAAAAAGGCGTAATCTGCGGAGGCATCTTATCCGTAGAATTGTTTCCTTCGATTATTTTCCTTAGCACGTAAGCTGAAGGTGGCGGGACAAAACCAACTCCAATTCTTCGTGCAGTTTTCAGCCCTTCTTCCGTTAATGCAATGATGGCTATATTCAAATCAGGATATAGATTTTAAGCGATATTATAAATTAATATCCTTTGACACTTCTGCCATATCAGTTATAGGAAGCTTTATGGATTTTTCACCCAAAAGGGCATCGACTACCTCTTGAGGCGCGCTCCGATAATTAAGCACTGCCGTTATTTTTAACGGGAACTTGGCATCCTGAGGAACCGCGCAAGCATAACGCTCTTCTTTCTGACCTTTGGGAGGAACTCGATTGTCAGACAGAATTTGTGTTGCAGACCATACATGAAGTGTTGGTTTTCCATCCTTATCACCAAACACAGTATGGTAAATAGGCGTATTGGGATCAACAACCCCTTTTCCATCCACCTTTCCGCTATGATAGAGATACTTTCCTTCTGCATCTGTGACCGAAACACTCAACCACATTTGCCGTAATTCAGTAAGTCCCGTTGGTAAATAGTGTCCAGCACCCGTATTTTTAATGATGACATTAAATTTGACCACATCGCCTTTTTTATACCCAGGAGCAATGGAAACCTCTAAGGTTGCAGCATTTTTCAGCCTATCTGTTGCTAGTTGCTTATTTACATCAGCACCAGACGGTAGTGAGAGTGAATTTGTACTTGCACCAGCAAAGTAGTGCGTCCATATATGTGGTCGCTTTTTCCCGCCCATAATTTCAGGAGATGCAAAACCGGGATTATCTGGCCTCTCAGTGCTGCCTGTACATGGGAAACCAGGGCGCTGTCTCATATGACAGTCCTGACAATGCACAGACGTCTTAGGATCGCCTGTATTGTACGGACTCTGTTCCCACTCGGTATACGTTTGTTCAATAGGAAGTGTATTTCCAGCATGTGATACATCGTGACAGCCTCCGCAAAACTCTGAACGGGTATGCAATTCGGAAAATTTACTGTCATGAATTGTTTGAGGACAATCGTCAAAAGGGCCATATTTTGTACCGCCCTCCATCGCATCAGCATTGCCAGGGCTGAGTATATAAGGGGCGTTTCCTATACCACTCGTTGCTTTAACAGAATGGCAAAAGTCACAAATAACACCCCCTTTTTCATTATCAGGCGATGGAAGATTTTCATCTCCACTACTATGGCCGATGGGGATGTGACAACGCACACATGATTCTATATTTCTTTTTTCTGACTCCCCGACTGCAGTCTTTTTCCCTACATTGTAAAGGGCTTGAAAAATTGGATTCCTCCATGCGTTTGCATGCGTTGAACCATTCCACATCTTATATATCTCAGGATGGCAAGCGCCACAAGATATCGGGCTAAAAAACTGACTTGTCTTTACATCCCCTGGCACAGTAATAGACGAATCCAGCATATTTTTAGGCCGTTTTTCTTCAGAAAGTTTTCTCGTAGGAGACCACTCGCGTGGATCGCTGGCATAAGAGACCTTTAAATTCACAACAATCAGACCCGCAAGTAAAAATAATGTGTATTTCACATATAAACGCATGATTATAAATATCCCCCCCTTAAATTAAACGAAGCTAAAAACAGACAAAAAAATTATATGAAAAAACATGAATTTTTAAAAGAAAATTTTCTCCTTGCGATTTTTTAGGCAATCAATAAAAAACACCAAAAAAAAAGAGGATAGACTTTTTTGGTCTATCCTCTTTTTAAAAACGCGCGTTGGAGTAATTATTTTTCTACGTTATTTCATTTTTCCTGTTTTATCCCTTTTTCAGCCTTTGCCATCTTTGTTGCTTTTATGGTTGTTTCTCCGTTTACTGCTACAAAGTTCTTAATCTTCTCGAATTTTTTGTCGCCCACACCACTTACCTTCCTCAAATCCTCAATTGCCTTAAAATTGCCATTATTTGTCCTATAATTTACAACTTCTGCAGCCAGCTTGGGACCAATACCTGGCAATACTGCAATCTGATCTTCGGTAGCAGTATTAACATTTACCTTCCCTTCGATCTCTGTGGCAGAAAAACAAATCCTTGTTTGGCTGACAAGGCCAACCATAAACATCAGTACAACTATTCCAAAAAATTTACGAATTGCATGCATAAGCTATCCTCCTTCCCAAAAAATTTTAAAATAATACACTCAAAGGCCCTTGTTCTAACAAACACACGTGTGAACTGTGAAATAGCAAAACATAAACCAAGAGTAAAAATAATGTCAATCTAGATTCACACTTTATCTTAAATACTGAAATCTTCACCGGTAATGTGACATCATAATTTCATTGATATGCAAAGGAGAGATATTTTCGCAGGGAAAGAGTAAAACAAAAAGGGACAGAAAAGCGGACAAGATTGTTAATAACGATACAACAATAAAAAAGGACATGCCAATTGGCATGTCCTTTTTCGTGGTTAAATTCTTCTCTCTACGTTAGCTTATTTCTTTTTATCCCGTAAGGATTCTATCACTTCATCAACAAGACCGTATGATTTTGCTTCATGTGACGACATATAAAAGTCACGGTCGACATCGGCTTCGACACGTTCCAGAGGTTGTCCTGTGTGTTTCACGAGGATTTCATTCAAAAATTTCTTCATACGCAGGATTTCTTCCGCCTGAATACTAATATCCGTTGCCGTACCTCTCATACCCCCCCATGGCTGGTGGAGCATGATACGGGTATGGGGTAAACCAAATCTCTTTCCCTTCGTTCCACCTGCAAGGAGGATGGCTGCCATACTGTAAGCCTGACCTATGCAAAAGGTTGCGACGTCGCACTGGACAAATTGCATGGTGTCGTAAATAGCTAAACCGGCGGTAATGGAACCCCCTGGCGAATTGATATAGATATTAATATCCTGATTCTTGTTCTCGTTCTGGAGGAATAGTATCTGCGCTATCACCAGATTGGACAAAGTATCCTCGATGGCAGAGCCAATAAAGATAATGCGGTCTTTCAGCAACCTCGAAAAAATATCGTAGTGTCTTTCGCCATAGCCGGTTTTTTCAACAACGTAGGGAACGAAAAGACTGCCATATGATATCTTTGGATTCAGAACGGGAAACTCGCCGTTTTCTAAATGCGACAAATACTCTTTATACACAAAAACTCCTTTATGTTTATTTTCCTTTGTCTCTTAATTTTGTGTCGTCAGGGCTATTCCTCTACCTTGGCTTCTTTAAGGAGGAAATTCACCACCTTGCTTTCACGCATATCATTCCGTAAGTAAGACAAATTTCCCTGCCGTTCCAACTGTTTACGAACCCGCGTTATATCCGTATTGTAAACTCGTGCAATATCGGCAATGCGCTGTTCGACTTCATTTTCAGTAACAAATATTTTTTCTTTTTCTGCAATCTGGTTCATAATTAGAGAGGCTTTTAGTTCTCTCATCACCGATTCTGCAGATGCATTTTTAATGTTTTCCGTCTGTTTTTGAATTTCCTCTATAGGAACGCCCCTGTTGAGCAAATCCAATTGATGTTTATACACCCTTTGGTCTGTATGATAACTCAGAAAATCCTGGGGTAATTCAAATTTTATCTGTTCTATAAGAACATCCAGTATCTGATTCCTCAGATCGTCTTCGACCCATCTTTTTTTATCAATTTCAACTCGTTTTCGTATATTGGATTTCAAATCATCCAGGGAATCAAAACCCATAGTTTTGGCAAAATTTTCATTAATATCAGGAGGAACTAGTCGTTTTATTTCTTTCACCGCAAGGTTTAACTTTGCATCTTTTCCACGATGCTCCTCTTTAATGAAATGCTCTGATAGTTTTACATCCATCTTACGCGCTTCACCGGATTTTGCACCCACTAATTTTACAACCAAATCTGACACAGGGGTATTCACAACTGCAACACCGTTTGCCACAATGACCTCGACATCGTCGTCCTCGAGTACAGTTTTCCCATCCACGTCTACCTTGCAATCACAAATAATTTGATCCCCCTTTTGCACAGTTTCATTTTTTACAACCGTCAATTGCGCCTTCCGGAGGGACATGTCCATTAACACCTTTTGCACGTCTTCGTCAGTTACAGATGCAGGCTTTTTCTTCAACTGTAAACCCTTGTACAGGCTGATTTCAAAGGATGGCCAGACCTCCATCGTCACGTCGAACGTAAGAGGTTTTCCCATTTCAAGTTCTATTTCACTGAATTTTGGATTACCTACGGGGTTTAGTTTGTGTGCATCCAGTGTCTTTTCATAACAATCGTTAACAACAGATTGTCTTACCTCGTCTTTAATCTGGGTACCAAACCGACTTTCAACCAATTTTCGAGGTGCGCGCCCCTTTCTGAAACCGGGTAATTGCACCGTATCACAAACCTCAACCGTCTTCTTTTCGAATTCGCTTTCGATTGTTTCTTTCGGTATTTCGAATTTTAAAATCTTTTTACAAGGCCCTGCATCTTCAATTGTTACATTCATTGTATTATTATCCTGCAATACGTTTCCGTTTAAGATAAACAAATGGAGCGGGTGATGGGGTTCGAACCCACGACATTCACGTTGGCAACGTGACGCTCTACCACTGAGCTACACCCGCTTCATATTCAAATTATATGTATGGTGCGAGAGGGGGGAATCGAACCCCCACGCCGTAAGGCACAAGATCCTAAATCTTGCGCGTCTGCCAATTCCGCCACCCTCGCCCAATACGGCAATTAGATAATTTCAGCACTTTGGCGGAATTCTCAATTCCACTCATTCCATCACATTTCAAAGAATGGGTGAAAGCGAGAGTTGCAACTTTAAACATCACTAAGGGGTAATAATAAATGGTGCGCCCTGAAAGATTCGAACTTTCGACCCACTGATTAAGAGTCAGTTGCTCTACCGACTGAGCTAAGGGCGCACTCCTTTTATCGCTTAAAAACCCGTTCAGGATTATTGATAACGCGCCCGGCAGGACTTGAACCTGCAACCGTTGGATTCGAAGTCCACCACTCTATCCAATTGAGCTACGAGCGCAAGATTTACACAAAATAACGTGTTAAGATAGCTCAAAAAATATACTTAAAACAATTCTATTTTATTTAATAATAAAGAAGTAAATTATAATCACTTTTTTAAAAAAGTCAACTGCTTTCCCCGATATCTATAGCAACAAAAATCGTGCAATAACTAGCCAACGAAAAGTATTTATATTCAATAAACAAATAAGTCCCGCCACAAAAGATTTGAAGCGGGACTCAAATTTGGGGTGAGCGACGGGATTCGAACCCGCGACCCTTAGAGCCACAGTCTAATGCTCTAACCAACTGAGCTACGCCCACCACAGCATAGGGAAAGCACTGAAGCTTGGAATATCTATATTTGGCGCGCCAGGAAGGACTTGAACCCTCGACCGCCGGATTAGAAATCCGATGCTCTATCCAGCTGAGCTACTGGCGCTTGAACTTCTGGGAATTATAACATTATTAGGCTAAATATCAACACATTTTTAAGCCATTTAGATTTGAAACGGTATTAATGTTGCCACTGACTCAATCGTTTTCCTGAGAGGCGTATTTCGCACATACCTCCAATTTTCGTCTTTTACTCCATGCTCCGGAGTAGTGATATTATTAACGATGGGAAGTCCCTTAATACCCTTTTTAAAGGTAAAGGCGCGTGTCCTGGAAGAGGCCTCGCCCATCGGAACGACATCCGCAAGGAATTTCACGAATACCTGCGTATCATCAAAAATTTCTGTAGTTGCCACCTGACCTGCCTTGAAGTTTCCAACGGTTGCATCGGGAACTGTCTCTGCAAGATTAATGCAGGCTAGCACCGCATCTTCTCCCACATGAATCGCGCTTTTCGGCACACCCACAATTACATCTTTAAATAGGGCATCTACAAATATCTTTTTAAAGAAATGTTTTGTACCTTCCAATGCATTATGCGGGGCATTTTCATTTTCTGGTGTATATTTGCCAAACGTGATCCCACTTGCTATATCTTTAAAAAATTTAATCAGAGTGCCGCCAAGTCCAGACTTCTTACCTTCTTGGACGTGGCCATCTTCTGCAACATATTTAAATGTTGCCCCAGTACCCATATCCTTAAAGATGTTTAAGAAATTTTTTCCGGCATCTCTGAGATCCTTTCCTACCCTTAGGTTAAATTTAGATTGATCCACGGAAGAGTCAATTAAACGGTTATCTTTATCCAAACTGAAATAATCCCCGCCTGGATTTAATAACAATTGATCTTCTTTGTATTTTTTAAATTGATCCCTTAGTGATACTGATGGCGTGTCTTTTTTTATATCCGCGTGTGCTACCTGTGACTCAAAGGCGTTACGTTCAAGCACGGAAAATGTACCTCCCTCAATCCTGGTGGTTACAATATCATAATTGTGTTTCTGTTCTAAATTTTGCCTTTTCAATTCATCATAAATGACATCTTTAAAGGAAGATATTCCTGTACTGTTATAAGCACCGAATTGAACACCAAAATCCGTCGGTTTTTTGCCTGTTAACACCTTGGATAGCTCTATCATGACAGACCTTTCCTGTAAAGACAAACGTATAAAAAGTGTCTTGCCGGTAAAAGTGCGCAAATGATATGCCTCCATGATGAGATTTGGCAGGCTATAGATATAGGAATCAATATTTTCCTAAGCTATGGCAAAGCTCACGGTTAGAAATAAGTTTATATACTGTAATTTAAACGAACCCCACAAAAATACGTTCAATAGTGGAATAAGTTTCCCGTTTTATGTTCAGTAATTGCATATACTATCCGACCGCTGCACAATTATTTCAAATTCATCTTCCATTTCAAAAAAAAGTTTTTATACTAAAATCAAATGAGTATAACAATAGAACTGAGCACCATGTGTTTTCATCGTGGCGATATCCTTGCAAAGATCAAAGAATGCAGGAATTTAGTGGAATCACATGGATATGAATTTGGCATTCAGTTACACAACACCGTCACAAGAGATTTGTTGAGCAAAATTAAAGGACTCGATATCCCATTTACTATCCACGCCCCGATATTCTCAGACTATTTCATTAATCTCGCAAACGATGATTTACCCACCGTCCTTGCTTCATTTCAAAATACTGCTTCTATCATGCACTCTCTAAGAAGCAACATTGCTTTATTTCACGGGTTTTTTATGACTGAAAAACCTGTTAAAAACGATCCCGCCAATTATGGCAAGGTATTGCGTGACGCCGTAGACAAAAAATACCGGTTAAACGATACCCGGGTTATGGACCCAAAATTCCTGGAAACGGAAGAATTCAGAAGTTATCAAAAGACCGTGAAAAAAAATATGACACTGCTCAGGAAAAGCTACCCATCCTTCACCCTTTGCATGGAAAATGACTTCCCCGGTATCGGCAATGGCAATCAGACGCCGGAACACTTAATATATCTCGATTGCCCAATCTGGCTCGATATCGGACACCTCTGGGCCTCTGCCATTTTAAATAAATTTGATTTTCATTTAGGACTTGACACGATTTGTAAGCGGTGTCACGTTATTGGTGTACATCTAAATACCAACAGAACTCCGCTGAATTGGGACTTTAAAAGGCCAAATGGTGATACACACTCGCATTTTTCGATAGAGTATGATATGGATATGGACAGGATTATCCGTATCCTTAAAAAAAATCAGATTACACACTATACCATTGAGATTGTAGATGGAAACATGAAAGATGTTGCCTTTCTTATTGAAACATATCAGTCAATTTGTCAATAAACTTGACAAAACAAAATTAATTTGTATTATCTTGAACTAAATAGCCATCCTCAACTGTTATATTTGTCCAAAAGTTCGTTTTAAGACAATTATTTAATATACTTTGAGTTGATAAATTGAAACCTATTTATAAAATTCTCATTGCTTCAGGCATTGCCATATTTACGTTCTTAGTTATCATGGGCCCATTGACTTATAATGCCCTTGCTCCCGCTATAAGATCTGAAATCATAAACCACTTAATTTCCGTCCGTGAAATTAAAAAGTTGCAAATTCAAAACTTTTTTTACGAAAGATACGGAGACGTTAATATACTTGCCAAAAGCCCACTCGTTGGCCAGAGTTTACCGCGATTCTCCAATGCCTTTAAGGCTGGCGGTTTTGACGATCCTGCTTACAAACAAGTAGATACCTATTACGGCCCCCTGCTCGAACATTTCCTCAGACAAGGCGGATATAACAACATATTCCTGGTGGACGCTGACGGAAATGTTGTTTTTGGTGTCAAACGGGAAGAATACCTTGGAACCAATCTGCGAACCGGTGAATACAGTACTTTTTCTATCGGGGAAGTATTTAAAGAGGGAATAAATAATATTAAATTCTCTGATTTAACATGGTGTGAGAATGCAAAAGATTTTATATTTATGGGAGCTGCGCCGGTATATGACATTTCAAACAGACTCTTAGGCGCTGTAGTTGTAGAGATACCCTATTCCAGGATTGATGTCATCTTATCCCAGACGGACGGACTTGGCGATACAGGCGAAATTTACATTGTAGGCGACGACAATTTTATGCGCTCGAAATCAAGGTTTATAAAACAAAATACCATCCTAAAACTCGAAATCAAGACAGTCGGTACGCAGGAGGCGCTTAGTGGAAACACTGATGTTAAAATTATACGAGATTACCGGAATATTCCCGTGCTCAGCGCATATACACCACTAGACAATCTTAAAGATGTGACGTGGATATTAATAGTAAAAATCGATGAAAAAGAGGCATTTTATCCTATCCTTGCCCTTAAAACAAACCTGATTATTATTGGCACTGTAATTGGCAGCATCACGGGTATCTACCTCTATTTTACACTTCGGAAAAAACGTGTAAAAAATAGTCCTTTAAAATCTTAACAGGATAGAGATAAATTGAATATTCGCGAAATTTTACACTTTCATTATAGGCAAGCTTTTCACTGACCGTATCTATTTCTTCCTGTTTCCTTCGAAGTTCGATATCTATTTTAGCCAGATTTAATTTATTCAATTCTTTGATTTGATTAAAATACGTTCTCTTCTCATCGTTGTTACAGCCTGCCATCTGCTGTATCAGCCTCTCTTTCTCGTTAACTCTCTTTGTAAATTCCGCATCACGTTGTATCTCTACAGAAGCATACCGCTCCGGATTATGATTCATGTCCTGAAGTTCATGGTGAAGCACTTGCAAAATCCCTGTAGCCACATTAAATGTATTTAATGGCAAAAACAGAGTGGTAGAAATTGTGACAAAGGCTGGAGGATCAATGCCGAAGAATTCTTTGATAATTTCGTCGGTAATCGTATCATATTTTGCCCCCCCCATCCCATGGATAAATATGTCTGAAAAGAACAGCCGGGAAAACATGGTTGTTGTAATTGCCCGCGGGCGTATCTTAATTTGGCCTTCTTTTAATGTCTTTAATCTTGCTATATTATCCTCGGCCTTGTCGCTTTTTCCAAGAGTAATCAAAACATCCACTCCATCGGTGACCTTTATAGACTCACCTTCATTCATCACGTAACCTCTTTTCCTTTGCGCCCCCTCTTTCCATATCCAAAATGGCAACTCAGCCAAATTCCCGGCAATTTTTAAGTCTGGAAGCGGATTTGCCTTTGAACGAATCTTGTGAATAATCCGGTATTCAACCAACTTCTCATTGTAAACTTTGGCAAATCGATCCGCCTCGTATAAAATGTGAAGCAAAAATTGATAAAACCCCTCCGTATCGCACATCCAGGAAACGGGAACTTCAAGATTGTCAATGCCAAAATCATCTTCCAACGCATACCGCGCAGCAGTTAATAAACCCACCATGTCAACACAGCCTTGACGATAACACTCCACGCAACGATCGATAAGTTCCTCAAACGTAGACTGCATAGCACTCATCGTCGTTTTCATCTTTTCAGCTAAGACATTTTTCTTAAGCAGGATTAAAACGTCTTCTTTGAATCGCAGTATCGCCCCGATGTTATCAAATACAATCTCTTCGTACGCCACATGGCTCTTACCCTCTACAAGCGCCACTTTCCGGGTAGTTGCTGGTCTTTCTGATAACATTGGTACATATATGAAACCCATATTACACGCGTCGTTGTCCACAATCAAATTTAAGCCAATACCACCCGTCTTGTTTGATACATAGTGCGTTAGATGATTCTTAATCCACACCCCGGGATAACACAGAATGGGCTCATGTCCCGTCTGAATAATCGGAATATTCCTGATTGTCTCGTAATCTAAATCTAACCCTTTAGCGTAAAATTTGTCTTGTGGTTTAGGCCGCGATGTGACTTTTTGACTACATTTTCGCGCGTACAGACAAGATCCAGGCCGGTCTCGTTGAAGTAACGATTTTATCCCCTCCGTATAATTTACTGCTGCACGCAACAGTTCTTCTCGGGTTTTATCTCGTAATACCTGAAAAGGAATGCCATTTATCCCGAATTTGTAATTGCGCACCTTTTGTCGATTTTCATGTACTAACTCCGGTATCCGATCTATTGCAGGATCAACAAAGATCTCTTTGTCATTTTTAGGGATTTTATAGGTAATATTTTTCATTGCCATTTTTTATCCATTCAGCTAAACATACAAAAACAACTCTAAAAGAGATGCTTGGGCAAGTGGTGAAACATCAGGCAGAAACCCGATCGGGCAGAGATATATTTGCCAACCAACCTACAGAGTTGATACTTCCGGAACTTACCACAACCAAGCGGCGTGTCTGATACGTAGCGCATATTTGCTTATGGTTGAACTTTATCAAAGAGACGCTGCAGGAAGATAATATAGATAAAGTTCTTGAATTTAAAAATGCGTAACACTTTCGTTTTTTGAAAAAAAGCATGATTTCTCAGCTATTTTACAACTCTGACAGGGTTCTGAAACCCTGTCAGAGTTAAACCAGCACACAGGATTTGTCTTACACCGTCACAACATTCAAAAAAATGAAAGTGATACAAAAATAGTAAATTCGCATTGCTGACTAATATGTGAGCTCTGGCCACGGTACTTCAGTGTCATCGGGCTTGCAGCGAATCATTAGCTCTGTACTCTACGACGTCGCCTTTCGGCAGAAGCAGTAGACGTACTTTTGCTCATTACCGACCGGTGTGTGATGAGACTCCCGCACGTGGCCAAGAAGCTGAAACTGCTCGCCAAACTCGGCGTGCAGCTCACTGGCGCTATAACGCATAACCGGTAGTCCACTGCATTTGGTAGGGCCATCTTCGGCAAACGTCGCAACGATAACAAGGCCGCCAGGCTTGACCGCTTGAAGCACTTTACTGACGTATCCGTGCCTCGCTTCCTCTGTGGTGAAGAAGTGGAACACGGCGCGGTCATGCCACACGTCGTAGCCGCGGTCCGGCAGGGCTGCTTCCAGGATGTCAGCCTCAATCCACTGAACCTGGTCAGCACGAGCGCCTAGCCGGCGTCTGGCCGCAGTCAAGGCCGTCCCAGACAGATCAAGCACCGTTAGGTGCTTGAAACCATTCGCCAGGAGGTCATCTACAAGGGTGGATGCCCCGCCTCCAACGTCTATTATTGATGCGGATTTTGGAATATGCGCGTCATGAATCAATTTCAACGATAGTTCGGCGTGTTCCTGAAACCAGCTGACTTCCGTTACAGCCTTGGTCGAATAGATCTTTTCCCAATGCTCTTTCGATTTCATGTCTTCCTTGGTATCAACGCTATGCCCTGGCGGTAAAAGCACGTCCATCCGCTGCAGGCAATGGTTTACACTACAGGTGATAATCGCCAGATGCTTCCGGCTGATAAAGAATCTCCTCAATGCTAATACGTTGCTTTCCTGCAGGCACTTTCCATTCGATGATGTCTCCTTTGGAATATCCAAGAATAGCAGTGCCTATGGGAGCAAGAACAGAGATCTTCCCTGAGCCTATGTCCGCATTACGAGGAAACACTAACGTGTAGGTCATTTTTTCGGAAGTACTTATATCACGAAGGACAACCTTCGAGTTCATGGTAACCACGCCAGCCGGTATATCCTTGGATGACACGACTTCCGCTCGAGACAACTCTTTTGACAGGGAATCCAGGTCTCTCATGTCTTGACCGCCAAACTCCTCAGCCACCGCAATCAGTTCTTCAAGCCGCTTTTTGTCAAATTCTGTGATGTATATCTTTCTTGTCTTCATCGTTATTACCTCCTAGAATTGGTGCACACTGTGTTATTAACATTTCTCCTTTTTAAACCAAAAAAACATGGTGAACGTCAAGCAAAAATATTTATGAAGACAAACGAAGCCATTATATACCTTAATCCAGCGATAACGAGTAAAAATAAGATTTGGTGAGCAAAAGGGATAGAAACAACACCTGAAACAACTCAAGAGCATGTGCAAGACTACTCCCCGTGTTTGCTGCACACGCAAAGCATGTTGCCTCTCTTCACCAAGAACAATAAAGTGCACACAGGGGAAACACTATCCCCACACCAGGAACGATTCCCTTTCATCGTTTGCAGAAGGAATATGCGACCCTGTTTCTCATCCACTGGATATGGCTCTATTCAGAGACGGAATCGCTTTCCACGCGTGAACAAAGTCATCCCACCACCGATGCATAGTCGACATCTTCATTCGTATCTGGCGCCCATTCGTGACTATCTTGGAGGCGATCAGCCCTATACACTCCGTATCCTCTTGATATGCTTCTTTCGGTACGGCTCCGGCAATACCAAATCCCGTATCCAGATCGACACGTTATAGGCCAACTGCGCACACAACAGATATGCCCAGTTCGCAAAAAACCCACCCATCGGAAGGTGTCTGAGAAACTCATTCATAAACCGACAAATCCTTTTCTCACACGTACCGCGCTTCGCATGGGCATTCATAAGTGTCTGAATATTACCCGTGCGATTGGTTACTACCGCATAGTAATACTAATTCGCCTTCATACACTAAAATACAGCCCAATGGAATCCTGTCAGCGATTGAATGATTTCTTTGTTATGTGTTATTGCAATCAGCGCCTTCATTAAGACCTTTTCCAACGCTCCCATCGAAGGCCAGAACCCGTTTTGGAGATAATTTTCACGAAGATGCTCCCACAGATGTTCTGCAGGATTGAGTTCAGGGCTATATGGGGGCTGAAAGATGATTCGAATATTCTCAAAAGTTTCAAGGTCTTTGGTCTTGTGCCAAGAGGCTCCATCCATAACCATTATATTTCTATAGTCTTTGTAGAATAGAGAAGACTCTCGCAAATAGAGAGACATCGTTTCCGTATTTGCACTGGGCAAGATCAGCGAAAAAGATTCGCCGTCCGCAGGACAGACAGTGCCATAAATATAGGTATACTCTCTGACTCGGTGCATGGGCACGATAGGGCGTACGCATGCTGGTGCCCAACAACGCACAGGATTACTCATACGGCCAAAGCGTGCCTCGTCTTGAAAAAACACTTTCAGCGGGCGCGTGTCTTCCGCTGCAAAGGTTCGAACGGAGGCTGCCACAATCTCTGGAAGTTTTTTTTAAACTCTTCCTGTGTTTCCGAATCGCTCTTGGGATGGCGTGGCCTGGGTTCAATTTTCCTCCACCCATGACGATGAAGGAGATCATATGCGTAATCTTTGGAGACTTCTGTCCCCAACTTTTTTGCGGCATATTCTCGAATAGTCTTGGCAATCACTATGGCTCCTTGCTCCCCTCTCTCCTTCAACTCTTCCAGTAATTCTTCCTCTTCATCCCACGGTAGCAACTCCCTCCTACGCCCACCGCGTCCTTGCAGTATAAAGACGTCTGGCCCCCTGTGATTATACTGATGCACCCACTGGTGTACGGTTCCTGTGCATACACCTACGAGTTCACCGACCTCTTCCGCTTTAAGTCCTTTGGTAATTGTAATATAAATTACTTGCCATCGCTGAAATTGCTGGCGACTTTCTGAAGATAGCATTCGCTTCTTTATCTCTTCTGGCTTCAAATGGCCAGCAACAATGGTATGTCTCATGACTATGCCCTCCCTTCAAAGTTTTAATCTCCGAAGGAAGTATAGCATGTATATTTATTATTTGATAGCGAATTAGTATAAAATGAGTTGTGCGGGGAGATTCTGGGTTTGCAAGGGAAGAGATCATGGGTTGGTGTGAAGCAAATCATGTGGACTATCTCTTTGGGCTTGCAAGGAACTCTCGATTATAAGAAGAGATACAGGACGAAATGGCAGAGGCAGGAAAACAGT
>WBZR01001981.1_pt1 | contig 23018 bp, 20 predicted proteins | sample 5204231 | NCBI WGS metagenome assembly WBZR01 (sample SAMN12412403, study PRJNA552823) | activated sludge metagenome | isolation source: activated sludge from anammox sidestream of wastewater treatment plant... | place: USA: Virginia | collected 2017-08
AGAAGCGGCTCAAGGCCGTGTCGATCGGCCAGGTCTGGCGGCCGGAGGGCGCCGTGGCGGCGCCGGCCGGCGACGCCTGAACAGGCGGCGCGGGCCGGCACAGGAATCGATCGTGGGGTTCCCCGTGAAGTGGCCTTCCGCGCTGCACGCGCGGGCAGCCGACCCGGACCGCCCCGGCAGGTGACGAGGACGCAAGATGGAGTTCTTCAGGATCCGGCGCGACATCCCCTTCATGCGCTACACGCTGGCGCTGAACGTGGCGTCGTTCATCACCTTCGCGCTGGCGGTGTTCTTCCTGGCGACGCGCGGGCTGCACCTGTCGATCGAGTTCACCGGCGGCACGCTGATGGAGGTGCAGTACGCGCAGCCGGCCGACATCGTGAAGGCGCGCGAAGCGATCGACCGGCTCAAGCTCGGCGAGGTGCAGGTGCAGAACTTCGGCACCTCGCACGACGTGCTGATCCGTCTGCCGCTGCGCGGCGCGGCCGACGGCGATGCGGCCGCGGCCACGCTCAAGGGCGATCGCCTCGCGGCGCAGGCCTTCGGCGCACTGTGCGCGGCCGAGCAGGGCCGCGTCGACACCAAGCAGTACACCACGCCGCAGGGCGAGCAGGTCAGCCGCGCCTCGTGCAGCAAGGCCGACGGCAGCGAGCCGGTGCAGCTCAAGCGCACCGAATTCGTCGGGCCCTCGGTCGGCTCGGAACTGGCGCGCGACGGCGCGCTCGCGCTGGCCGCCACGATCGCCGGCATCATGCTCTACCTGGCCTTCCGCTTCGAGTGGAAGTTCGCGGTGGCCGGCATCATCGCCAACCTGCACGACGTGATCATCATCCTCGGCTTCTTCGCCTTCTTCCAGTGGGAGTTCTCGCTGGCGGTGCTGGCGGCGGTGCTGGCGGTGCTCGGCTACTCGGTCAACGAGTCGGTGATCATCTTCGACCGCGTGCGCGAGACCTTCCGCAGGTTCCGCAAGCTGACGCCGCACGAGGTGATCGACCACGCGATCACGAGCACGATCAGCCGCACCATCATCACGCACGGCAGCACGCAGACGATGGTGCTGTCGATGCTGATCTTCGGCGGGCCGACGCTGCACTACTTCGCGATCGCGCTGACGATCGGCATCCTGTTCGGCATCTACTCGTCGATCTTCGTGGCCGCCGGCATCGCGATGTGGCTCGGTGTCAAGCGCGAGGACCTCGTCAAGCTAGGGGCCAAGGAGCTCGACCGCGACGATCCGAACGCCGGGGCGGTGGTGTAGAGTGACTTCGCCCCATCCAACCCGCGCCGGCCCCGGCGACCCAGACTGACATGGCCCTCGGCGCCTCGCCCGACACGCTCGCCGCCCAGGCCCGCAGGCGCTACACGGAGGAGCTGGTCAAGGGCCTGGTGGGCGTCGTTCAGAGCACGCTCGAGGCGGCGCGCGCGCTCGCCGACAAGCCCGCCGAGGCAGCCGTCTTCGCGCGCCGGCGCGACGTCTTCCAGGGCCTGCACGCCGGCGCCCAGGCCTGGCACCGCGGCATCGTCGGCGGGCTGAGGCACGCGCTCGGCGCCGGCTCGGTCGTCACGCGCAGCGACTTGCCGGCGGCGCGCAAGGAGACGCTCTCGCTCGTGCCCGACGACGCCATCGAGCTCGAGATCGTCACCTCGCGCCTGGCGCTGGCGATCATGGACCGCGCGTCCTGGGAGTTCGCCGACCTGCGCTCGCGCGTCGCCCACCTCGAGGGCCGCGGCGAGCTCGACGCGCAGGACCTGCTGCGCGCCCACGTGCTGGCGCGCATCGTCTTCGACGCCTGGCGTCTGGCGGGCCAGACGCCCGAGGGCTGGCGCGAACTGCAGGCCGTGCTGCACGAGGAGTTCGCACATCTCGCCGAGGAGGCCTACCACGAGACCAACCGCTGGCTCGTCGAGCAGCGCGTGCTGCCCGAAGTGGATCTGCGGCCCTACATCCGGCGCTCGCGCACGCACCCGAACGCGCAGCTCGGCTGGCAGGCCAGCGGCAGCGGGCGCGGCGGCTTCGACGACAGCGGCTATGCCGGCCCGGCTTCGGCGTCGGGCTACGCGGCGGGCCTGCCGGCGCCGCGCGCCGCGCGCGGCGGCTACGAGGTCGCGCGCCACGAAGTGGGCGACGAGACGCGCATGATGACGCGCGGCGCGCCGCTGGTGCGCAGCCGCGAGCATGCCGAGGCCGTGCTCGGACGCCTGAACCGGCTGGTGGCGCGCCATGTACCCGAGTTCGCCGCCTCGACGCGCGCCCAGCGCCTGCCGCAGGACAGCGCGCGGCCGCTGTCGCCGGGCCTGGCGCGTGCCATCGACACCGCGCAGCAGGGCATCCGCAGGCGCGTCGATTCGGCCAGCCGCCACGGCGAGCCGCCGGCCACCGCGCCGGCGCTGCTCGAGGAGCTGCACCAGCGCAAGCAGGCGCTGAAGAAGGCGGCGGCGACGCCCGAGGAGCGCGCCACCATCGAGATCGTCGCGTTGCTGTTCCAGAGCATCCTCACCGAGGAGCGCATACCGGCCAGCATCCGCGTGTGGTTCGCGCGGCTGCAAATGCCGGTGCTGCGCGTGGCCGTGAGCGAGCCCGACTTCTTCGCCACCGTCGACCACCCGGCACGGCGCCTGATCGACCGCATGGGCGCCTGCGTCATGGGCTTCGACAGCGCCAGCGCCGGCAGCGGCGTCGGCGAGGCGCTGGACAAGGAGGTCAAGCGCGTGGTGCAGGTGGTGGAGGCCTACCCCGATACCGGCCGGCGCGTCTTCCAGACCGTCCTCGTCGAGTTCGAGAAGTGGCTCGAGCATTACTTCAGCAGCGAGAACGAGGCCACGCGCAAGGGGGTATCGCTGGCGCAGCAGGTCGAGCAACGCGAGACCCTCGCCATCCAGTACACGATCGAGCTGCGCCGCATGTTGAACGAGGTGCCGGTGCAAGAGGGCGTGCGCCAGTTCCTGTTCCACATCTGGGCCGACGTGCTGGCCACCGCCGCCGTGCGCCACGGCGCGCAGGGCGAGCCGACGCGGCAGATGAAGCGCGCCGCCGCCGACCTCATCTGGAGCGCCAGCGCCAAGGTCACGCGCGAGGAGCGCGCCGAGGTCATCCGCAGGCTGCCCGGCCTGCTGAAGTCGCTGCGCGAGGGCATGGCCGCCGCCGGCCTCGACGCCGCCAGGCAGGACGAGCAGATCCAGCAGCTCAACAACTCGCTGGCGGCGGCCTTCACCGCGCGCGCCGCGGCGATTCCCGACGACCGCCTGCGCGAGCTGATGGAACGCCTGGAGACGGTCGAGGAGCTGCTGCCCGACGCCCGGAGCGTGGAGATCGACGAAAGCATGGTGCTCGACCTGTCCGACTACCGGGACGGCGAGCTCGAGGTGGTGCTCGACGGCGGCTCGATGCCCACGCCGGCGATGCTCGCCTGGGCACGCGAGCTGCAGGTGGGCAGCTGGTACATGCTCGATCGCGGCGGCCGCAGCGAGGCGGTGCAGCTGGCCTGGCACGGCCTGAAGAAGCAGCTGTCGCTCTTCGTCACGCCGCAGGGGCGTTGCGTGCTGTTCCAGCAGCACCGGCTGGCGAGCTATCTGCAGGCCGGGTTGCTGCTGCCGGCGCAGGACGAGGCGCTCACCGTGCGCGCCACGCGCAGCGCGCTGGCCAAGCTCGACGTCGACGTCTCGCGGCTGCTGAATTAGCAGCGGGGACGGGTTTCTCGCGCCAAGGCTCCGGGTCGGGGCTGCCCGCGGCGCGGGGTTCAGTGGATGAGGCGGTCCTGCGGATCGACGAACAGCTCGTCGAGGATCAGTGCGTCGGGCTCCTCGCCGTGGCTCCAGAAGACCATCAGCACGATGATCTTCAGGTCGTCGAGGTCGAGCGGCCGGCCGCCGGCGGCCAGCGCGCGGTCGATCACGGTCTCGCGCATCGGCGCGGGCAGCACGCCGGCCGACTCGAGGAAGCCGATGAAGGCGATCGACTCGTCGCCGAGCGCCTCGCGTTCGGCCTCGGTGTAGATGCGCAGGCTGCCCGTCCCGGCCGAGCCGGTGTGCGACTGCGCCGTGCTGGCCAGGCCGTCGAGCCAGTGCAGCGCGTCCCGGATCTCATCGCTCTCGAAGCCGACCGCGCTCAGCTTGCGGCGCAGCTGCGGCTCCTCCGGGCAGGCGTCGGGGCGCCAGTAGTTTTCGTACAGATAGACGAGTACCTGGAACATCGATTCACTATACCCGAGGGCGGCCCGGTGCGGCCTTGCTGCGCGGTCTCGGGAGGGGCGTGCCGGATCCCGCGGCCGACGGCGAGACGCAACGCCCGCGCGCCCTCACGGGTCGACAGCAGTACCTCACCGCGCGCATCGACCGGGTGCGCGGCGAGACGAGACGCCCGCGCGGCTCCACGGGTCGAGACCCCGCGCAGTGCGCATGGCAGGGCTCGCGCGCGCGAACGGCCGGCGCGGCGCGCCCGGACCTTCGCCGGCCCCTACGCGCTGCCGCGGCGCTGGAACAGTCCGCCGGGCAGCCGGGCCACGCGGCCGTCGAGCTCGAGCTCGAGCAGCCGGGCCGTCAGCTCGGCCGTGCTGCAGCCGGTGCGGGCCTGCAGGGCGTCGAGCGTCGCCGGGTCGTGCCCGAGCGCCTCGAGCAGCGGATCGGCCGGCTCCGCCGCGCCCGCGTCGCCTTGGTTCGCGGCCGGCGGCAGCACCGGCCCGGCCGTGGAGGGCAGCTCGTCGAGGATGTCGGCCGCCGACTCGACCAGCTTGGCGCCTTGCTTGATGAGTGCGTGACAGCCCCGTGCCTGCGGCGAGTGGATCGACCCCGGTATGGCGAACACCTCGCGGCCGGCTTCGGCGGCCTGGCGTGCGGTGATCAGCGAGCCCGAGTGCACGGCCGCCTCGACCACCAGCGTGCCGCGCGCGAGCCCGGCGATGATGCGGTTGCGCAACGGGAAATGCTCGCGCAGCGGCGGCGTACCCGGAGCGAACTCGCTCACCAGGGCGCCGTGCACGGCGATGCGCCGCGCCAGCGGCCGATGGCGCAGCGGGTACACCGGATCGAGCCCGTTGCCCAGCACCGCAATCGTGCCGGCCCGGCCCTCGAGCGCGCCTTCGTGCGCCGCGCCGTCTATTCCCAGCGCCAGCCCCGACACCACGACCAACCCCTGCCGGCTGAGCGCGGCCGCGAAGGCGCGCGCGTTGTCCAGGCCCTGCGCGGTGGCGTGGCGGCTGCCCACGATTGCCAGCGCGGGCTGGGCCAGCCGGGTGACGTCGCCCTCGACGTACAGCAGCAGCGGCGGATCGGCGGTCTGCAGCAGTTGCGTCGGGTACTCGGGCATGTCCAGCGTCAGCGTCAGGCGCGGCGCGACATCGGCAGCGGCGAGCCAGCGGCGCGCGGCCGCCAGGCGTTCGGGCCCGTGCGGCGGCGGCTTGGCGATGGCCGCGGCGACTTCGGCGCCGACAAGCTGGCGCAGGGCGGCGGCAGGGGCGCGCAGCACGCCCTCGGGCGAGCCGCAGGCGGCAAGCAGCCGGCGTGCACCGCCACGGCCGAGGCCCGGCGTCTCGAGCAGACGGAACCAGGCCTCGAAGTCCTCGGCGGCGGTTGTGCGCGGCGCCGATCCTGTGTGCGTATGAATCACACCGGGGCGCGATTCATGGGGTCACAGGCTTGCTCAGGGCTGCGTGAAGCGATCGCCGCGCGTCACCGGCTCCTGCACGCTCAGGATGAGGGCGTAGGACACGCGCTCGAACACGCGGAAGACGAAGAGCAGCCCGTGACGCTCGTCGGGCAGCTGCAGCGCCGTGCGCTCGCCCGGGGTCGTGGTGTCGACCACGCGGCGTCCGGCGCGCCACAGCGCCAGCACGTTGCCGCGTTCGATGCCTTCGCGCTTGCCGCGGTTGAGCGCCACCACCTGGTTCTGGCCGGCCGACACGCCCTCGCCGTAGACGGAGATGATGCGCCCGTCCACCGGGCGGGCGGGCGGATGCGGCACGTAGGCGACGAGCTCCTGCTGCGGCACCGGCGCGAGCCGGTCGCCGACCCCGGCCTCGAGCCGCGTGCTCGTGATGCGGAAGGTGGCCGGCACGAGCAGCGGGCCGGCCTGCTCGGGGCGCACGAGCTCGGCGGTGCCGACGTAGCGGCCCTCGTAGCCGAGCACGGCGCGCGTCTCGGGGTCGACCAGGGGCGTGAGCTGGCGGAAGACACGGAAGTCGCGCGCGCCGCCGAGCTCGCCGCGCACGTAGGCTGTCTCGCCGCGGGCCAGCAGCACATGGCCTTCCTGTGCGGCGACGATGCGCGGCGCCGTGTCGAGCTCGTTGTCGTCGAAAACGACCGCCTCGTTGAGGAAGGGGCCGATCAGGTGCAGCGGGATCGCGGCGATCGCGCCGTTGTCCAGCGTCTGCACGCGCACCCGCGGCGACAGCTTCACGGTGCCCGGCGGCAGCCCGTCGGCGGCGCCGGCCATGCGCAGCGTGGCGCGGCCGTCGCGTTTTTCCAGCACGAGCACCTGGCCCGGGTAGATCAGGTGCGGGTTGCGGATCTGCTCGAGGTTCATGCCCCAGAGCTCGGGCCAGCGCCAGGGCGACTCGAGGAACAGCGCCGAGATGCCCCACAACGTGTCGCCGCGCTGCACGGTGTGCGAGTCGGGCGCGTTGGGCGCCAGATCCTCGATCGGGATGCCGGCCTGTGCCACGCGCTCGGCCGTCGCGCGCCACTGCGGCAGCACCGGCCGGCCGGACTGGGCCAGCGTCGACAGCGGCAGGCTCGCAGCTGCCCCCGCGCAGAGCAAGGCGGCGAGGGCTTGGCGCCGCGCCGGCAGGGCGGCCAGCCCATCTCGACGATTGCATGGATCCATCAAGCGGTCTCTCCGGTGCGCTCTGGGCCGCCGCGCGGCGGATGCGAAAATCGAGCTTCCTGCACACACCCGGGCGCGGGCTGCACTGCGGGCTGTTGCGACCGCCGCCCCGGGCGACGCCGCAATGCTCATTTGGTTTCGCAGATTCTGCCCCTAAACCCTTGATGTCGCAATGAAACCTCCGTCACGATTGCACTCGCATCGGACCTGTTTCGCCGTCTGCGTTGCGAGCGCTCCACAGCTGTTGCGGGCTGTTTCGCCGACCCCATCTCCGGTTGCAGGCCTCCCCGACCGGAAAGACGCCGCCAGCCCGACATGCCGCAACTGACGATCCTGCGCTATCCCGACCCGCGCCTGCACACCGTGGCGCGGCCCGTGGCCGTGGTCGACGAGCGCATCCGGCGCCTCGTCGACGACATGCTCGAGACCATGTACGCTGCCGAGGGCGTGGGCCTGGCTGCGACGCAGGTCGACGTGCACGAACGCGTGATCGTGATGGACACCTCCGAAGCGCGTGACCGGCCGCTGGTGCTGATCAACCCCGAGATCGTCGCGCGCAGCGACGAGACGGTGGTGGCGGAGGAGGGTTGCCTTTCCGTGCCGCAGATCTACGACCGCGTCGAGCGTGCGGCGCGTGTCACGCTGCGCGCGCTCGGCCGCGACGGCGCCGGGTTCGAGCTCGAGGCCGAGAGTCTGACGGCCGTGTGCGTGCAGCACGAGATGGACCACCTCGTGGGCAAGGTTTTCGTCGAGTACCTGAGCGCCTTCAAGCGCGACCGCATCCGCAGCAAGATGCTCAAGCGCTCACGCGAAGAGCAACGCCGCGCGTGAGCGCTCGCTCACGTTCGTCAGGAGACCGATGAACGCGGGTGCCTGGCTCTCGCCCGTAACGCGCGCGGCCTTCGCCGGCACGCCCGAGTTCGCACGCGCTGCACTCGAAGCCATCGTGCTGGCCGGCTTCGACGTGCCGCTGGTGCTGACCCAGCCCGACCGGCCGGCCGGGCGCGGCATGAAGCTGCAGGCCTCGGCGGTGAAGCAGTACGCGCTCGGCGCCGCGCTGCCGCTGGCGCAGCCGCGCAGCCTGCGCCTGGACGGCCGTTTCGCCGCCGACGCCGAGGCCGCGCGCGCCTCGCTCGAGGCGGCGCGGCCCGACGTCCTGGTGGTGGCGGCCTACGGCCTGATCCTGCCGCCCTGGGTGCTGGCCCTGCCGCTGCGCGGCTGCCTGAACATCCACGCCTCGCTGCTGCCGCGCTGGCGCGGCGCTGCTCCGGTGCAACGTGCCATCGAGGCCGGCGACCGCGAGACCGGCGTCACGATCATGCAGATGGACGCCGGGCTCGACACCGGGCCGATGCTGCTCGAGCGCGCGCTGCCGATCACTGCCGCCGACACCGGCGCCACGCTGACGGCGGCGCTGGCGGCACTCGGCGCCCGGCTGGTGGTACAGGCGCTGCGGCAGCTCGACGCGCTGGTGCCGCGCGCGCAGCCTGCGGCGGGCGCGTGCTACGCGCACAAGATCGACAAGGCCGAAGCAGCACTCGACTGGCGTGCCGACGCCGCCGCGCTCGAGCGGCGCATCCGCGCGTTCGACCCCTTTCCGGGCTGCACGGCCGAGATCGGCGGGCAGACGCTGAAGGTCTGGCGCGCCGCCGTGCTGCCGGCCGCGGATGCGACGCCGGGCGCGCGGATCGACGCCGGCACGGGCCGCCTCGTCGTCGCCTGCGGCCAAGGCGCGCTCGAGCTGCTCGAGCTGCAACTGCCCGGCGGCCGACGCCAGCGCGCGCGCGAGCTGCTGCCGCGACTCGGCCTTGCCTGACGCGAACGCGCGCGCGAATTCCTCCAGCGCGCGCGATCCGAGACCTTGCGGTCTCAAGCCCGACCGGCGCGGGTCGATAACGAAACCAGCCCCTCGCCGCCCGCCATGCGCCGACACGTCCTCGCCCTGCTTGCTGCCGCCTTGCCCTGGCTGGCCGGCTGCGATCAGCTCGGCATCGAGTCGGCCAGCCAGGTGGCGGCACGACGCGAGGCCGAAGGCAAGGCCATCGGCGGCGCCTGCCGCCACGCCGCACGCTCGATCGAGGCCTGCTACGAGCAGAACAAGCGCGCCGACAAGGCGGCCGTCTTTGCCGGCTGGCGCGAGATGAACGACTACATGCGCGAGAACAAGCTCGAGGCGATGCCGGCGCCGGACCTCGAGCCCGCGGGCCAGGCCCATGCCCAGGCGGGCGCCGCGCAGGCCGCGCCGGAGGACAAGGGCGGGGACAAGGCGGCCGACAAGGGCGCCGAGAAGGGCGCCGAGAAGGCAGCGGACAAGCGCGGCAAGCCGGCCAAGGTCGCGGCTGCTAAGACCGACGACGGCCACTGACGGCCACTGACGGCCACTGACGGCCACTGACGGCCGCTGACGTCGGCGCGCGTCCGGCGGCAGCGCCGACAATGCCTGCGTGAGCGTTCCCGCCGCCGCGCCGCCGATCTGGCGTCACCCAGAATTCCGCCGTGGCGCGCCGACATGGCCGGCACGGCGCTGGGCATCGGCGCCTGGGGGCTGATCACCGGCGTGGCGATGGCCCGCAGCGGACTGCCGCTGGTGCTGGCGCTGTCGCTGCTGATGTTCGCCGGAAGCGCGCAACTGGCCGTGCTGCCGCTCCTGGCCGGCGGCGCTCCGCTCTGGGTCGCCTGGGCCACGGCGGCCTGCGTGAACCTGCGCTTCCTGATCTTCGGCACGATGTGGCGGCCCTACTGGATGCAGCGCACGCTCGGCGAGCGACCACGCTACCAGCCCATTTCGCCGTCGACCTGACCTACGTGCTGTTCATGCGCCGGGTCCCCGAGCCGCGGCCGGTGTCCGAACAATGGCCGTACTTCTGGGGCGGCGCGGTCACGAACCGGCTGGCCTGGCAGCTGCCTTCGCTGGCGGACATCGTGCTCGCCGGCCTGGTGCCGCTGTCGTGGGGGCTGGGCTTCGCCGGCACGCTGGCGCAGCTCGGCGTCGCCTGTTCGCTGCTCACCGACCGCGCCACGGCAGTGGCGGGCGCCGTCGCCGGTTGCGCCGCGGTCGCGGCCTACGCGCTGCCGCTCGAGCTGAACATCGTGGTGGCGATCGCGGCCGCGCTGGCCCTCGGGTTGCTGCTCGATCCCGGGCGTGAGACCGGCTCTCGTGCGGCGGCACCGCTCGACGACCGCACCTGACGACGGCGCGTGCGATGGGATTCGTCGAAGGCACGATCCTGGTCGTCGGATTGACGGCGATCACGCTCGGCACGCGCGGCCTGTTCTTCTTCACCGAGCGCGAGCTGCCGCTGCCAGGCCGGCTCTACCGCGGGCTGCGCTGCGCGCCGCTGGCGGCGATGGCGGCGGTGGTCGCGCCCGAGCTCGTCATGACCGACGGCCGGCTCGTCGCCACGATGCTCGACGCGCGCCTGTTCGGCGCCGCGGCCGGCGCGGCCTGGTACTTCCGGCGCCGCGGCATCCTCGGCACGATCGTCGTCGGCATGGCGGTGATGCTGCCGCTCAGGCTGTGGCTGGGCTGGTAGCCGATGGCGGTGCGCGCCGCGGCCGCCGCCGCCGCAGCGACGCCGGTTGATCACGGTCCACTTGGCGCGCGCAGCGCTGGCCGAGAATCGAGCTTGAACCGTTCCGTCCCACCCACGCATCGAGCCCGTTCATGAACATCCTGCGTTTCGCCGATCTCGTCTCCGCCGGCCGCGTGCGCGGCCAGCGCGTGTTCATCCGCGCCGACCTCAACGTGCCGCAGGACGCGAGCGGCCGCATCACCGAGGACACGCGCATCCGCGCCAGCCTGCCGTGCATTCGCATGGCGCTCGACGCCGGCGCGGCGGTGATGGTGACATCGCACCTGGGCCGCCCGACCGAAGGCGAGTTCAAGCCCGCGGACTCGCTCGCGCCGGTGGCCGCGCGCCTGGCCGAACTGCTCGGCCGGCCGGTGCCGCTGCGCGCCGACTGGGTCGACGGCGTCGAGGTCGCACCGGGCGAGCTGGTGCTGCTCGAGAACTGCCGGCTCAACAAGGGCGAGAAGAAGAACAGCGAAGTGCTGGCGCGCAAGATGGCCGCGCTCACCGACATCTTCGTGCACGATGCCTTCGGCACGGCGCATCGTGCCGAGGCCAGCACCTACGGCATCGCGCAGTTCGCGAAGGTGGCCTGTGCCGGGCCCTTGCTGGCCGCCGAGATCGATGCCATCAGCAAGGCGCTGGCCAACCCGAAGCGGCCGCTGGTGGCCATCGTCGCCGGCAGCAAGGTCAGCACCAAGCTGACGATCCTGAAGAGCCTGGCCGGCAAGGTCGACGGTCTGGTGGTGGGCGGCGGCATCGCCAACACCTTCATGCTCGCTGCCGGACTGCCGATCGGCAAGAGCCTGGCCGAGCCCGACCTGGTGGCCGAGGCGCGCGCAGTGATCGAGGCGATGAAGGCGCGGGGCGCCGAAGTGCCGATCCCCGGCGACGTCGTCGTGGCCAAGGAGTTCAAGGCCGACGCGCCGGCCACCGTCAAGGCGGCGGCCGAGGTCGCCGCCGACGACCTGATCCTCGACATCGGCCCGGCGACGGCCGCGCTGCTGGCCGGGCAGCTGAGGGCGGCCGGCACCATCGTCTGGAACGGCCCGGTCGGCGTGTTCGAGTTCGACGCCTTCGCCCACGGCACCGAGACGGTGGCGCGCGCCATCGCGGCGAGCAGCGCGTTCAGCATCGCCGGCGGCGGCGATACGCTGGCGGCGATCGCCAAGTACGGCATCGAGCGCGACATCGGCTACATCAGCACCGGAGGCGGTGCCTTCCTCGAGGTGCTGGAGGGCAAGACGCTGCCGGCCTTCGAGATCCTGGAGCGGCGCGCGGCCGGCTGAGCTCGCGACGCTTGCCGTCGCACGGGCTCCGATTCCCTGCGCCACAGTCGAAACAGCCGCCGCCGCACGCGTGCGCCGGCGGCAGCCGTTCGGGCGTAATCTCCGCTCCGCTGCCCACGACAACAGGAGACGGGACGTGCACCACAACGGCAATCCGCTCACCCCGGCCGAACAGGCGCTGCGCGACGCGGCGCTCGAATACCACCGCGCGCCGACGCGCGGCAAGATCGCCGTCACGCCGACCAAGCCGCTGTCCAACCAGCGCGACCTGTCGCTCGCCTACTCGCCCGGCGTCGCCTACGCCTGCCTGGCGATCGAGGAGGATCCGCAGCTCGCGGCCGAGTACACCAGCCGCGGCAACCTGGTCGGCGTCGTCACCAACGGCACGGCGGTGCTCGGCCTGGGCGACATCGGCCCGCTGGCCGGCAAGCCGGTGATGGAGGGCAAGGGCTGCCTGTTCAAGAAGTTCGCCGGCATCGACGTCTTCGACATCGAGCTTGCCGAGCGCGACCCGGACAAGCTGGTGCAGATCATCGCCGCGCTCGAGCCGACGCTGGGCGGCGTCAACCTCGAGGACATCAAGGCGCCGGAGTGCTTCTACATCGAGCGCAAGCTGCGCGAGCGCATGAACATCCCGGTGTTCCACGACGACCAGCACGGCACGGCGATCATCAGCGCGGCGGCGCTGCTCAACGGGCTCGAGCTGGTGGGCAAGGACATCGCGGCGGTCAAGGTGGCGGTGTCGGGCGCCGGCGCGGCCGCCATCGCCTGCCTCGACGTGATGGTCGATCTCGGCGTGCGGCGCGAGCACGTCTTCGTCGTCGACAGCAAGGGCGTCGTGCGCGAGGGGCGCGAGGACTTCGCGCGTCTGGACGAGAGCAAGCTGCGCTACTGCCAGAAGACGGCCGCGCGCACGCTGGCCGAAGTGGTGGTGGGCGCCGACGTCTTCCTCGGCTGCAGCGCGCCGGGCGTGCTCACCGGCGAGATGGTGCAGACGATGGCGGCCAGGCCCATCATCCTCGCGCTGGCCAATCCCGAGCCGGAGATCCGCCCCGAGCTGGCCAAGGCGGCACGCCCCGACTGCATCGTCGCCACCGGCCGCAGCGACTATCCGAATCAGGTCAACAACGTCCTGTGCTTTCCGTACATCTTCCGCGGCGCGCTGGACTGCGGCGCGAGCAAGATCACCGAAGCGATGAAGCTGGCCTGCGTGCGCGAGATCGCCGACCTGGCCAAGGCCGAGGTCGCCGACCAGGTGGCCGGCGCCTACGCCGGGCAGGAGCTGCGCTTCGGCCCCGAGCACATCATCCCCAAGCCGTTCGATCCGCGCCTCATCCTGCGCATCGCGCCGGCGGTGGCGCAGGCGGCAGCCGAGTCGGGCGTGGCCACGCGCCCGATCGTCGACCTCGAGGCCTATCGCCAGCAGCTGCTGCGCTTCGTCTACCAGACCGGCATGTTCATGCGGCCGGTGTTCGCCATCGCCAAGGCGCGCCCGGCGCGCGTCGTCTACGCCGAGGGCGAGGACGAGCGCGTGCTGCGTGCCGTGCAGGTGGTGCTCGACGAGCGACTGGCCAAGCCCATCCTCGTCGGGCGGCGCGAGGTCGTGCGCCAGCGTGTCGAGCGCGCCGGCCTGCGCCTCGAGATCGGGCGCGACTTCGAGTTGTGCGACCCCGAGAGCGACCCGCGCTTTCGCGAGTACTGGGAGCTGTACCGCGGCCTGATGGCACGCGAGGGCGTCACGCCCGAGGTGGCCAAGGCGGCGGTGCGGCGCAGCAACACGCTGATCTCGTCGCTGATGCTGCGCCGGGGCGAGGCCGACGCGATGCTGTGCGGGCTGGTCGGCCAGTTCGATGCGCACCTCGAGAAGGTGCGCGACGTCATCGGCCTGAAACCCGACGCGCGCACCTTCGCCACCGTCAACGCGCTGATGCTGCCGCAGTACACGCTGTTCCTGGCCGACACCTTCGTCAACGAGGAGCCCGGCGCCGAGGACCTGGCCGACATCGCGGCGATGGCGGCGGCCGAGATGCAGCGCTTCGGCATCCCGCCCAAGGTCGCCTTCGTCTCGCACGGCATCTTCGGCAGCAGCAAGCGCGCCAGCGCGCGCCGCATGCGCGCGGCGCGCGACCTGTTCGTGCAGCGCATGCCGCACATCGAGTGCGACGGCGAGATGCACGGCGACGCCGCGCTCAGCGAACCGGTGCGCCGCGGCTACCTGCCCGACAGCACGCTCGGCGGCAGCGCCAACCTGCTCGTGCTGCCCAACATCGACGCGGCCAACATCCTGTTCAACGTGCTCAAGGTCACCGTCGGCCACGGCGTCACCGTGGGGCCGGTGCTGCTGGGGGCGGCGCGGCCGGTGCACATCCTCACGCCCAGCTCGACCGTGCGCCGCGTCGTCAACATGACGGCGCTGGCGGTGGCCGACGCCGCCGCGGCGGCGGCATAGCGCGGCGGGCTGCGGCGCCGCGCGTCGCCTGCGCGTGCAGCGGCGGCGGCCGGATAATGCGCCGCCCCAAGCCTCGCGACCCGCCCATGACCCGCGCCACCAAGATCGTCGCCACCCTCGGCCCTGCATCGAGCGCGCCCGAGGTGCTCGAGCGGCTGTTGCGCGCCGGCGTCGACGTCGTGCGGCTGAACTTCAGCCACGGCAGCGTGCAGGACCACATCGCGCGTGCCGAGCTCGTGCGTGCCGCCGCCGGGCGCGTGGGCAAGACGGTGGCGCTGATGGCCGATCTGCAGGGCCCGAAGATCCGCGTCGGCAAGTTCGCCGGCGGCAGCGTCAGGCTCGAGGCGGGCGCGCGCTTCGTGCTCGATGCGGCGCGCAGCGAACCGGGCGACGCCGGCGCGGTGGGGCTCGACTACAAGGAGCTGCCGCGCGACGTGCGCCCCGGCGACACGCTGCTGCTCAACGACGGGCTCATCAAGCTCGCCGTCGAGGACGTGCACGGCGAGCGCGTGGGCACGCGCGTCGTCCTCGGCGGCGAGCTCGGCGACAACAAGGGCATCAACAAGGCCGGCGGCGGGCTCACCGCGCCGGCGCTGACGGCCAAGGACATGGAGGACATCAAGACCGCGATGGCCTTCCAGGCCGAGTACGTGGCGGTGAGCTTTCCGAAGAGCGCCACCGACATGGAGATGGCGCGCCAGCTCGCCAACGTCGCCGGCGAGGCCTGGCGCCACAAGCCGGCGATGATCGCCAAGATCGAGCGCAGCGAGGCGATCCCGCAGCTCGAGGCGATCCTGCGCGCCAGCGACGGCATCATGGTCGCGCGCGGCGACCTCGCGGTCGAGGTCGGCAACGCCGCCGTGCCGGCGCTGCAGAAGAAGATGATCCGCATGGCGCGCGAGCACGACAAGGTCGCCATCACCGCCACGCAGATGATGGAGAGCATGATCCTGGCGCCGGTGCCCACGCGCGCCGAGGTGAGCGACGTCGCCAACGCCGTGCTCGACGGCACCGACGCCGTGATGCTGAGCGCCGAGACGGCCACCGGCCGCTACCCGGTGGAGACGGTCGAGCACATGCACCTGATCGCGCTCGAGGCCGAGCGCGCCGAGGACATCGAGCTCGAGTCGGACTTCGTCAACAAGCAGTTCGGCCGCATCGACATGGCGATCGCGATGGGTGCGCTGTTCACCGCGCACCACCTGGGCTGCAAGGCGATCATCGCGCTCACCGAGAGCGGCAGCACCGCGCTGTGGATGAGCCGGCACAACATCAAGGTGCCGATCTACGGCCTGACCTCGCAGCCGAACTCGCAGCGGCGCATGGCGCTGTACCGCAACGTCTGCCCGATCCTGACGCCCAAGGTCACCGAGCGCGAGGCGGCGCTGGCGCAGGCCGAAGCCCTGCTCGTCGAGCGCGGCGTGCTCAAGCCGGGCGACACCTATGCCATCACCTGCGGCGAGCCGATGGGGCACCCCGGCGGCACCAACATGCTCAAGGTCGGCGAGGTGCGCTGAGCGCGCTCGCCGCGCGCTGCCTACGCCGCGCGCCGGCTCCCCGCTGCCCGCTGTCGGCGGCGCTCAGCCCGCTGCCGCAGCCTGCAGCATCGCCGCCACGCGCGGGCCGGCGGACACCGGCACGAGGGCGACCTCGGGATGCGCGCCGCCGAACACGCGCAGCAGTTCGTCGGCGAAACCGTGCCCGATCGCATCGATGCCGGCGAAGTCGAGTTCGACGCGCCGGAACTGCGCCAGGCGTGCGACGACGCGGCGCGCGTCGGCGCGCGACGCGAGCAAGCCGCTGCCGGCGGTGAGCAGGCCGAGCGGGACGCGCGTCGTCTCGAAGCCGTAGCCGCGGCCGTCCAGACTGGCCGCGCGCAGCACGCCGTCGAGCGTGCGCGGCGTATCGAGCGCGATCGCCAGGTAGACCGAGGTGCCGGCGCGGCCGGCGAGCGCCGTGCCGCTGGCGTGCCATTGCCCGGGTTGCCAGGCGCGGCGCTGGAAGCCCGCGCCATCGGCATGCACGTCGAATACGTCGGCCAGCCGCGAAGTGAAGCACAGGCCGCGGCCGCAGTGCCGCGCGGGCGCGCTCGTCAGCTTGCCCTTGGCCAGCTCGAGCATCGCCAGTGCCGGCTCGTCGATCGCGCAGTGGCGCGCGACATGCCGGAACAGCCCGCAGCCGTCGTCCGAGACGAGCAATTGCAGCTGCAGCGGCGTCTGGCGCAGCGACACCGTGAGCTGCGTGCCGCCGCTGTGCTCGACGGCGTTGTCGACGAGCTCGGTGAACGCGTGCTGCGCCATGCGCTGCACTTCGGCCGGCAACAGGAGGCAGGGTGCGAAGTCGCGCCGCCAGGCCTGGTCTTCCTGCAGACCGGCGAGGGCATAGCGCACGACGACCTGGCGCAGCGCGCCGGGGCGGTAGCGCCGCCGACGCGGCGTGCCTTCGACGCTCAGCCACTGCGCAGCGGCGAGCCGCTGCAGCAGCCGGCCGGCAGCGCGCCGGCCGATGGCCAGGCGCTGCATCAGCAGCTCGGGCAGCGCCTGCGGCTGCTGCAGCGCGGCCGCGGTGATCCACTGCGTGAGCGGCGCCAGGTCGATGCGGTGCGGGCGGGCCATGGTGTCCTTCCTGCGGCCTTGCGGCATGCCCGGCCGCTCGGTCTCGCCCGCGAGTGTGGGCCGCGGCGCCGATGGCCGGCGCAACGAACAGCGGTATGGATCGCGGTCAATTCGCCGCCGAGGCCGCGCCGGTAAAATTAAGAGTTGCTGCCGCTTGCCCGCGCGGCCACCTGTCCATCCCACTCTTGCCGGAGCCCGCCATGCCTCTCGTCTCGATGCGCCAGCTGCTGGACCATGCCGCGGAAAACGGCTACGGGATCCCGGCTTTCAACGTCAACAATCTCGAGCAGATCCAGGCGGTGATGTCGGCCGCGGCCGAAGTGGGCGCGCCGGTGATCCTGCAGGCCAGCGCGGGCGCACGCAAGTACGCCGGCGAGAGCTTCATCAAGCATCTCATCCAGGCTGCTGCCGAGGCGTATCCGCAGATCCCGCTCGTCATGCACCAGGACCACGGCACCAGTCCCAAGGTCTGCGCCGGCGCCATCGAGCTGGGCTTCGGCTCGGTGATGATGGACGGCTCGCTGCTGGAAGACGGCAAGACGCCTTCCGGCTTCGACTACAACGTCGACGTCACGCGCAAGGTGGTCGAGATGGCGCACAAGGCGGGCGTCACCGTCGAGGGCGAACTGGGCTGCCTGGGCAGCCTCGAAACCGGCGAAGCGGGCAAGGAGGACGGCATCGGCGCCGAGGGCAAGCTCGACCACAGCGCGCTGCTCACCGACCCGGAGGAGGCGGCGCAGTTCGTCAAGGCCACGCAGCTCGACGCGCTGGCCATCGCCATCGGCACCAGCCACGGCGCCTACAAGTTCACGCGCAAGCCCACCGGCGACATCCTGGCGATCAGCCGCGTCAAGGAGATCCACGCGCGCATTCCCGACACGCACCTCGTGATGCACGGCTCGTCGTCGGTGCCGCAGGAGCTGCTCGCCGTGATCAACCAGTACGGCGGCCGCATGAAGGAGACCTACGGCGTGCCGGTCGAGGAGATCCAGGAGGCCATCAAGCACGGCGTGCGCAAGGTCAACATCGACACCGACATCCGGCTGGCGATGACCGGCGCGGTGCGCAAGTTCCTGGCCGAGAACCCCGAGAAGTTCGACGCGCGCGAGTGGCTCAAGCCGGCGCGCGAGGCCGCCTACAAGGTGTGCAGGCAGCGCTATCTCGAGTTCGGCTGCGAAGGCCAGGCCGCGAAGATCAAGCCGCGCACCTTGGTCGACATGGCGCACAGCTACGCGCGCGGCGAACTCGTGCAGCGGGTGCAGTAGAGCGGCGCGGGCGGACCCCGGCCGCTGGCCCGCTGCCGGCGTCAGCCGCCGCTACACGCCGTCGAGCACGCCGTCGAGGCGGTGGTTCTGCGGGCCGCGGCTCGCGACCTTTGCGGCGCCGAGGCGGTTGCCCAGCGCCAGGCAGCGCGGCAGCGGCCAGCCGCGCTCGAGCCCGTAGAGCAGCCCGGCGCGGAAGGCGTCGCCGCAGCCCGTGGGATCGACCACCTGCGCGGCGGCGACACCGGCGACATGCGAGCGCTCGCCCTGCACCCACAGCGCGCAGCCGTCGGCGCCGAGCGTGACGACGACGCCCCTGAGGTTGGGCCGGCGCGACATCTCCTGCAACGATTCCCCGGTGCGTTCCTCGAGCAGCCGCGCCTCGTAGTCGTTGAGCGCGAGCCAGCTCGCCATGCCGAGCAGCGCGCGGTGCTCGCTGCCGTCGAACTGCGGCAACTGCTGGCCGGGATCGAAGACGAAGGGGACGCCTGCGGCGTGCATCTGCGCCGCGTGCTGCCACATCGCGTCGCGGCCGTCGGGTGCGACGATGCCGATCGCGATGTCGTCGCGCTGGCCGCGCGCGGGCACGGCGACCTTGTGCGCGTGGCTCATTGCCCCCGGGTGGAAGGCCGTGATCTGGTTGTTGTCGCGGTCGGTCGTGATGTGGCACTGCGCGGTGTGCAGTTCGGGGTCGCGCCAGACGAGCGAGGTGTCGGCGCCCCAGGACTCGAGACGCCGCAGGTACTCGCCGCCGTCGACGCCGAGCGCCGCCAGCACCAGCGGCCGCTCGCCGAGCAGGTGCAGGTTGTAGGCGATGTTGCCGGCGCAGCCGCCCCATTCGCGGCGCAGCGTCGGCACCAGGAAGCTGACGTTCAGGATGTGCACCTGATCGGGCAGGATCTGTTCGGCGAAGCGGCCGCCGAAGGTGGTGATGGTGTCGAAGGCGAGCGAGCCGCAGATCAGCGCCGGCATGGGGACTCCGCAGTGCGGCCGCGCATGCGGCGCGGCCGATGGGTTCAGGGGTAGAAGAGCTCGATCGTATAGCCCGACACCGGCGCCGCCGCGATCTCGAGCGTGGCCTGCAGCGCGAGCTCGCCGCCGCCGGCCAGCGTAGGCGCGCTGGCCCCGAGCTCGGCCGCGCGCAGCACGCGCCGTGCGATCGGCCGGCCCTGCAGGTCGGTGAGCGCGAGGTCCAGGGCCGGCAGCGCGACGTCGAAGCCGCGCTGGTTGCGCAGCGCGATGCTGAGCCGGTAGAGCGCGGTCTTGTCGACGCGCACGAGACCCGAGCTGTCGACCACCAGCGCGTCGATCGCACGCAGCGCAGCGACGCGGCAGCCGAGCACTCCGCAGGCCTGCACCAGCAGCGGGCGCAGCGCAGGCCAGCGCGCGGCGGCGTAGTCGCGGTAGGCGTGGAGCCACTGCGCCGCCAGCAGCGCCAGCGCCGCGGCAACGGCGGCCAGCAGCGCCGCCCGCACCCCCGGGCGGCGCCAGCGCGCCGCGCGCTCGGCTGCCCGCACGAACGAAGGCGGGCCGGGCGCGAGCACGGGTCGCTCGCCGGCGACAAGGTCGTCGGGCGCGCGCGTGGCCGGTGCCGGCTCGAGCGCTGCGGCGAGCGCCGCATGGACGGCTGCGTCGGCACCGCCTGCGGCCGCCGCCTGGGCGTCGCCGCGCGCGACGTCGGCCATCGGGGGCACGATGGGGGTCTGGCTGCCGCGCGACACGGCCGCGTCGAATCCGAGCTGCGCTTCGGGGCGGCGAGCCTGCGCGGCGACGGGGTCAGCGGACGCGGCGTCGGGCTGCCCGCCGTCTGCGCGGCGCCCATCGACATCGACGTCGATGCCGGCTCCGAGGCCGGCTCCGATGTCGGCTCCGATGTCGGCTCCGATGTCGGCTCCGATGTCGGCTCCGATGTCGGCTCCGATGTCGAGGGCGGGACCGCCGTCCAGGCCCGGCCCGGAATCGGCCGGCACCGGCTCCGGCGCCTCGGCCGCCACCGGCGGCGTGAACGCACGGTGCACCTCGATCGGTGCGCGCCTCGCTTCGCCGGTGTCGGGGTCGACCAGATGCTGCGCGGCGTTGAACACCTCGGCGCAGCGCCCGCAGCGCACCCAGCCCTCGGAGACGCGCAACTGGTCCTGCACGACCTTGAACAGGGTCTGGCAGTTCGGGCAGCGCGTGGCCAGCGTCATGCCGCGACGCCGGCGCGCCGGCCTCCCATCAGGACCCAACCCTCCTCGGCATCGAGCACGTCGATGGCCAGGTGCGGCGCGTAGTCCGCGCGCAACTCGTCGGCCTGGCGCTCGAGCATGCCGGCCAGCACCAGCCAGCCGCCGGGCGCAACCAGGCCGGCGAGCAGCGGCGCGAGCAGCCTGAGCGGCATCGCCAGGATGTTGGCAAGCACCAGTGCATACGGCCCCTGTGCGGCGTCGGGCGGTGCGACCTGCAGCGTCACTGCGTTGCGCCGGGCGTTCTCGGCACAGGCGGCGAGCGCGAGCGGATCGAGGTCGACGGCGTCGACCGCGCGCGCACCGTGCAGCGCCGCCGCGATGGCGAGGATGCCCGATCCGCAGCCGTAGTCGAGCACGCGCGGCCAGGGCGAGCGAGCCTGGGCGTGCAGCGCGATCCAGCGCAGGCACATGCGCGTCGTCGGGTGCGTGCCGGTCCCGAAGGCCTGACCCGGATCGAGCCGGATCACCTGTGTGGCGCCGGGCGGCGGCGCGTGCCAGCTCGGCACGATCCAGAACGACGCACTGATCGCCACCGGCGCGAACTGCGACTGCGTGCGCCGCACCCAATCCTCGTCCGGCACCGGCGCGAGCGATGGCGGCTGCAACTGCGCCGCCCAGGGGCCGGCCTGCAACCGCGTGGCGGCGGCCTCGGCCGCCCGGGCGTCGGCGAACAGCGCGCGCAGCGTCGAACGCTGCCAGCCCGGCCCTGGCGCCGGCAGGCCGGGCTCGCCGAACAGCGGCCGCTCGTCGTGCGTGCCGGCGTCGGCGTCCTCCACCGAGACGGCCAGCGCTTCGAGCTCGTCGGCGAGGGCGTCGGACACCGGTTCGACGAGCGCCTCGGGCACGCGCAGCACGAGCTCGAACACGGGCGGCGCACCCTAGGAGCGTGGGCGGCAGAAATCCGGCCCCGCGCCGTGGCGAGTCGCGGGGCCGGGCAAGGCGCGCGCGAGGCGCGTGGTGCGTGGCACGCAACGAGCGTGCAGCACCGCCCGGCGCCGCGCATCGCCGCGGCCCGAAGGGTCGGCCCCGGCTGAAGGCCCATGCGGCGTTGCGCCGCCGGCCCGGGCGTCCAGCCCGGGCTGCGCGCCGCGTCTTGCCCGGGCCTTCAGCCGGGGCCGACGCGGGGCTGGATTTCTGCTGCCCACGCTCCTAGCGCCGATGCTGGGCGAGCCAGCTTTCGAGGTAGTGGATGCTGGTGCCGCCTTCGACGAACTTGGCGTCGGCCATCAGCTCGCGGTGCAGGGCGATATTGCTCGAGATGCCCTCGAGCACCGTCTCCGACAGCGCGATGCGCATGCGCGCCAGCGCCTGCGCGCGCGTGTCGCCATGCACGATGATCTTGCCGACCATCGAGTCGTAGTTCGGCGGCACGGTGTAGTTGGTGTAGATGTGCGAGTCGACGCGCACGCCGGGCCCGCCCGGCGCGTGCCACAGTGTGATGCGCCCGGGACTGGGCGTGAACTTGTAAGGGTCCTCGGCGTTGATGCGGCACTCGATGGCGTGGCCGCGCAACTGCACCGCGCGCTGGTTGAACGGCAGCTTCTCGCCGGCGGCCACGCGGATCTGCATCTGCACGATGTCGATGCCGGTCACCAGTTCGGTGACCGGGTGCTCGACCTGCACGCGCGTGTTCATCTCGATGAAGAAGAACTCGCCGTCCTGGTACAGGAACTCGAAGGTGCCGGCGCCGCGGTAGCCGATCTTTTTGCAGGCGGCGGCGCAGCGCTCGCCGATGCGCTCGATGACGCGCCGCGCGATGCCCGGCGCCGGCGCCTCCTCGATGATCTTCTGGTGGCGCCGCTGCATCGAGCAGTCGCGCTCGCCGAGCCAGACCGCATTGCGGTGCGCGTCGGCCAGCACCTGGATCTCGACGTGGCGCGGGTTTTCGAGAAAGCGCTCCATGTAGACGGCCGGGTTGCCGAAGGCAGCGGCGGCTTCGGTGCGCGTGGTCTGCACGGCGTTGAGCAGCGCCGCCTCGGTGTGCACGACGCGCATGCCGCGCCCGCCGCCGCCGCCGGCGGCCTTGATGATGACGGGGTAGCCGATGGTGCGCGCCTGGCGCAGGATCTCCTTCGGATCGTCCGTGAGCGCGCCCTCGCTGCCGGGCACGCAGGGCACGCCGCTCTTGATCATCGCCTGCTTGGCCGAGACCTTGTCGCCCATCGTGCGGATGCTCTCGGAGCTCGGGCCGATGAAGACGAAGCCGCTCTTTTCGACGCGCTCGGCGAAATCGGCGTTCTCCGACAGGAAGCCGTAGCCGGGGTGGATGGCTTCGGCGTCGGTCACCTCCGCGGTCGAGATGATGGCCGGCATGCTGAGGTAGCTCTGCGCGCTCGGTGCCGGCCCGATGCACACGGCCTCGTCGGCGAGCTTGACGTACTTGGCCTCGCGGTCGGCCTCGGAGTAGACGACCACCGACTTGATGCCCATCTCGCGGCAGGCGCGCTGGATGCGAAGGGCGATCTCGCCTCGATTGGCAATGAGGATCTTCTTGAACATGGTCACTCGGCTCGATCGTCCTTCTCAGCGGGCTGCGCCGGCTGCCGCGCGTTGCGGCTGTGCCGCCGCGCCAGCGGCGCGGTCGCTGCGGGCGGCGATCGGGGGCGCGTTGCGCACGGCGTCTCGGTCACTCGATGGCGAACAGCGGCTGCCCGAATTCCACGGCCAGACCGTTTTCGACCAGAACCCGCACGACGCGGCCGGAGACATCGGCCTCGATCTCGTTCATGATCTTCATCGCCTCGATGATGCAGACCGGCTGGCCTTCGACGATCTCGTCGCCGACTTCG
>WBZR01001982.1_pt1 | contig 23015 bp, 16 predicted proteins | sample 5204231 | NCBI WGS metagenome assembly WBZR01 (sample SAMN12412403, study PRJNA552823) | activated sludge metagenome | isolation source: activated sludge from anammox sidestream of wastewater treatment plant... | place: USA: Virginia | collected 2017-08
CGAAATTTTTTTTGAAAGCATCGATAGTCATGCTTTTGAGTGATTCATTCATGGTGATATGAATTTAAGTCTGGTGATTAAAAAAAGATTTACGTGGTGAAGGTAGGGAAAAGAGGTTGGATTGGCAAGGGGTGGGGTGGGGAAAATTGAAGTAGGCAGGAAAATAATAATTGTAAAATTTGGCTACACGGGGCTTTTGGGCAAATGTTAATATTGAAAATTCTTGTAAATAGTGGTTATTAAATTGCAATTGCTCGATAAAGGTTTTAGACACTGGTTTTATGGCTATTATTTTTCTACCTACTTCAGAGTTCCGCCCCGTTATGCCCCCTCCCCAAATTCCAAGTAGGTAGCAAAATAATAATCTAAAATCCAGAAACCACAAGCATTTCGAGGTAATTAAAAATTCAATACCTGCTAAATTTCGTTAGATTTTTTTCAAGGTCTTTACAAAAGCCAATACCAGCTTACTGAAAAACTATTATTTTTCTGCCTACTTCGACTGCACCCCCCTCTCAACTTCACATCGCCCCCAGATCTATACCTACAACCTGCCGCCAAGTTGAGTAATTTGTTGATATATCTTAAATCAAGCCGACTGAGCAATCGTCTGGAAGAGCTTAAAATTGCCGAGGTAGAAAAATTGGATAATTCTGAAATATTTGTTATACCTTTAGACTGTTGCATATTTAATATAAATCTTGCTTTTGTTTGTAACAGACTCAAAAATAAGCATTTATAATATATTATGCAGCTTTTTTATACTATATATTTACTTATTTATCAACATTATATCAACTCCGAAATTTTAGTTAACTCTTTTATACCTTTCAGGCCTTTTCTACCTTTATCCTGATATTGACATCATCCAGCAATTCCACTTCCTCTCCGTCATTCGCCTCAAGGATGATATTGTCTGCCAGCACTTCATTGGCAATGTAGTCACCGAACATAGCCACTGCTTCCCTTGTCATTTCTATTGGTTCAACCTTTATGTTGATCCTGTCAGTCACCAGGAAGTCGCTGTTTTTGCGTATATTCTGAATTTTGTTGACCAATTCACGCGCTATACCTTCTGCTTTCAGCTCAGGTGTGATGGCTATATCCAATGCGACGGTGATCTCGTTGTCCACGGCGACGAGCCATCCGGGAATGTCTTCCGAAGTGATGATTACATCTTCGAGAGTCAGATCATAATTACCATCGGGAGTCTCAAGTACATAATGGTTTGTTTGCTCAAAATGCCTGATATCTGCCTGTGACAGATTCGTAATGACATTCTGTGCAAGCTTCATTTGCTTGCCCAGTCGTTTTCCGAGTGTCTGGAAATTAGGCTTTGCCCCTTTTTTGATCAATCCTTCCGTATCAGAAGTGACAAGCAATTCCTTGATATTCAGTTCTGCCTTTATCAAATCGCTTACCGCATCTACTTTTTCCTTGAAATCTATGTTTAACGCCGGTACAATAAGTTTCTGCAAAGGTTGGCGTACACGGATTTTTTCTTTTTTACGTAGAGAAAGACCCAATGATGAGATACGCTGTGCATATTCCATTCTCTTTTCGAGATCCGTGTCGATGACGTCCGTATTGACTTCGGGGAAGAAGGCAAGGTGCACCGAATCGTGCCTTTCAAGTCCGGACCCGCTATTCAGGTTGCGATACAGCCAGTCTGCAAAGAATGGGGCTATAGGAGCGATGAGTTTTGAGACAGTAGTCATGCATTCATACAATGTCTGATATGCGGCTACCTTATCTTCCGTGTATTCACCCTTCCAGAATCTTCTTCTGCAAAGGCGGACATACCAATTGCTCAGGTTTTCATCGACAAATTGTTCTATTTTACGGCCGGCATTGGTTGGTTCATAATCTGACAGCAATTCCCTGACTTCCCGGACAAGAGAGTTGAGTTTGGAGATGATCCAACGGTCTATTTCCGGTCTCTTTTCCAAAGGCATGTAAGCTTCTGAAAATGTGAATCCGTCGATATTGGCATACAGAGAGAAGAATGAATAGGTATTATACAAGGTGCCGAAAAATTTCCTCCTTGCCTCGTCGATTCCTTCCAGGTCAAACTTAAGATTGTCCCACGGTTGTGCATTGGTGATCATATACCAACGGGTGGCATCAACTCCATATTGATCCAATGTCTTGAATGGATCCACAACATTACCCTTCGACTTGGACATCTTCATGCCGTCCTTGTCCAGTACAAGGCCATTGGAGACTACATTTTTGAAGGCGACACTATCAAAACACATCGTAGCTATGGCGTGAAGGGTATAGAACCAACCCCGTGTCTGATCGACGCCCTCTGCGATGAAGTCTGCCGGGAAATTAGCCTTAAATTTTTCAAGGTTTTCAAACGGAAAGTGCCATTGGGCATAAGGCATCGACCCTGAGTCAAACCACACATCGATAAGATCCGGCTCCCGGTGCATCGGTTTGCCGTGTTTGCTGATCAATACAACCTCGTCAATGTAAGGTCTGTGCAGGTCGAATCCTTCCCTGTAAGTCAAATGTCCGTCAGGGTTGACTGTAAAGATGGCGCCCGGCTTTTCCTGTAAAGTAAAGATGCCTGCCTTGAAAGCTTCCTCGGCTTTTTGCAATAATTCTTCCTTGGAGCCGATGATGATTTCTTCACTACCGTCTTCTGTTCGCCAGATAGGTAGCGGTATTCCCCAATATCTTGAACGGCTTAGATTCCAATCCAGTACATTTTCCAACCAAACGCCAAATCGCCCTGATCCGGTATGTTCCGGCTTCCAGTTGATAGTTTTATTGAGTTCTGCCATTCGTTCTTTGGCAGCAGAAGCCCGTATAAACCAGCTATCTAAAGGATAATAAAGCACGGGTTTGTCTGTCCTCCAACAATGAGGGTAGTTGTGCACAAATTTTTGTACGTTGAATGCTTTATTCTCCTGTTTCAGCAGGATGGCAATGTCCACATCGACATCCTTGAAATTTTCACCTTCATTTTTATAATCCTTGACGTATCGTCCGGCAAATGGGCCGACTTCATCCGTAAATTTACCCTGCCTGTCCACAAGGGTGAGACTACCAATGCCATTGGCCATGGCTGCCCGTCGGTCATCTGCGCCGAAGGAAGGAGCTATATGTACGATACCGGTACCGTCAGTCGTTGTAACAAAGTCGCCTTTGATTACGCGGAAGGCATCACCTTCATCCGGTTGGGCGTATGGCAACAGCTGTTGGTATTTGATAAAAGTAAGTTCTTTACCTTTGTATTCACCAACAATTCTGTAAGGTAGCAGTTTTTGGCCTGCTTGATAGGTCATTTCAGCCTCTGCTCCCTCCGCCTTGAACCAGGATGGCACCAGATCGGCAGCCATAATGATGCTTTGTGGAAGTGCAGTATAGGGATTGAAGGTCTTTATCTTGACGTAAACGATGGCATCACCTACAGCCAGAGCGGTATTGGAGGGCAGCGTCCACGGTGTAGTCGTCCAGGCCGCAAAGCGAACATCTTCATCCCGGGTCTCAAACAAGAAGGCAGCATTAGCATCGTGGATGACCTTAAACAATGCGACTATGGTCGTATCCTTCACTTCCTTGTATGCACCCGGCAGATTGAGCTCGTGTGTAGAAAGCCCTGTACCGGCAGCCGGAGAGTAGGGCTGTATGGAATACCCTTTGTACAGGTAATTCTTCGTATAAAGCATCTGGAGCAGATACCAAACGGTTTCGATATAATTGTTGTCAAAAGTAATGTAGGGATTGTCCAGATCCACCCAATATCCCATCCTTTGGGTAATGTCATCCCAACGATCCTTAAATTTCATGACCGTGTCGCGACACTTAGCGTTATAGTCTTCGATGGATATAGACTTGCCTATGTCGTCTTTGGTTATGCCCAACTCTTTTTCGACATTAAGTTCAATAGGAAGGCCATGCGTATCCCAACCGCCTTTTCTTTCGACCTTCTCGCCCAACATCGTATGAAATCGGCAGAAGATATCTTTGACAGTACGAGCCATGACGTGGTGTATTCCCGGTTGGCCATTGGCACTTGGTGGGCCTTCGTAGAAGACAAATGGCCTGGCGCCATCACGCTCGGAAATGCTTTTCTCAAAAATGTTGTTGACCTGCCAAAACTTCAGTATTTCGCTGTCTATCTCCGTCAGGTTCAGTGATTTAAACTCTTTGTATGCCATGAAATAAATTATATTTGGAAAATAAGCCGCAAAGATATAATAAATTAGGCTTATTTGGGGAACTTATGATTAAGGGAAGAGGTAAGAATGACAAAATATTAAAATCAACTCATTGGAATATTCTGTCTTATAACGATTCAAATTGAAGCCATTATAATTTGCTTGTGATAGGATACATTACTAACCCCTTGAAGATTGACTACAAGTTTAATACCTTGGTCAATAATTATAAAATCTATTTTTGGACAAAATTGGATGACACTATAAATTGATTTATCACGCCAAAATAAAGGGTCAATTTGTGCTTTAAAAAACCATTTCCATCCGCAGGAAGAAGGAAATCTTGCACTAATCTTGCATATCCTATATCTATTCCAATAGATAAATTCTTTTTAATCTTAAGATTATATTCCAATCCAAAAGAATATTCATCATCCGGTGTGTATTTATGACCATTTTCCCTTAAATGACTTGCCAAAAATGGATTTATAAAACCAAGACGCGTATCGGGATGCCCAATGCCATAAGACGTATATACCTTAATAGAATTGTTCTGACAGAAGGTCGGTACAGACAATATTAAGAGGAAGAATATAAAGAATACTGTCGATTTCATAGCTTGATGATTTTTTGTGAAATAATTTGATTGCCATTGGCTATATCCTCCTCTCTCACCTGATCAAAATCAACTTCCGGTTGCAATAAGTAATTGATGTCATACTCCACCGGAAAGTATATATATTCTTCACTGTTTTGATACGGAGTTAAGTGCCTGGTCAATACCTGAGCATTCATTTGAATACTGCAAATCATTACGCAACTAAAAAGATAAAATGTTTCAGGTAAAATTAATTTTTAAAGTTTAAGATATCCTATATACCTGAATAACGCTTCATTATGAATAAACGTTGGTATTATGTTTGAAAAAAGATAGAATATGGATAATATTATTTTTATAATAAAATATTAATCAGATAATCAATGACGTATGTATTATATAAAATAATTTTTCCAAAGGAATCGATTGTTCTTAGAAATTTTCTCAACTAAAGTCTTGGAGTGTCAGCTTGTGAGCTTGCCAAAAAGGACAATTCCCTAAATAAGTTCGGGATAACGGCGGTTGCGTGCTTGTTTTGCCGTTTTAAAGTTCCAGTAATATAGGATAATGAGGTTTTACATTTTGGAGATGCTTTGTTGGAGCTTTGCTTTGTGGAATAATGCAGGCTGAAGTGATTGGTGAAATTGGTTTACAGGTATTTTAAAGGTGGCAAACCTTTGTGGGATACGTTGCCTTATAAAGCGACCCCCGAAACAAGCTCGATATGACGCCAAAGGTAATCTTGGACTGCTTTTTGAACCTTATATCTTCAAAAACCGCCTCATCCCAATGACACGGTTGTTGTGTTTTAGCACCAAAAAATAAACACCACGAGATAGCTTAGCGACCTCCAGATGTCGGGACGTATTAGCGCTTGATATTATCGTATTGCCCTTGGTATCCAAAACCTCCACAAGGTCAGGAGTTATGTTGCCCTGTATTTCCCACGATAATATATCTGAAACGGGATTGGGCATGATTTTCAGGGTATTCTCACGGACGGCTTGATAAGAACTATTGGTTGTACAATTGACTTGGTTAAAATAGTTGAAGAAACTTTTCAAATAGGTAGGTGTGATCATTCCATCCTCACCACCGGGATTGTCACCCATCCTTACTATGACCATATTTTGCGAAGGAATGACACAGATGACCTGACCATTTTTGCCCAATGCACATACCATATCATCCGGAGCATTGGGGATAACCGATCCGGGGAAGGTAAATTGTACCGAAGGAAGCATAAATCCTGACTTGCCATTGAGCCACCAAAGGTATCCATACGATGGATTGAGATTTTGTGACGTATTAATCATCGATTGGAAATAGTCCGGATCTTTCATGACGTCGTTGCCCGCCCAGACTCCTTTGCCCAACACTAACAGACCATATCTCGCCATCGACCGAACATTGGTAAAATAAAGTTCTCCATAAGATGAGCTGGTCCACAAGCCTTTCATGCCGATAGGGACGGCTATGTTTTGATTCAGGAAGTTGTTGATGTTCTTTCCGGTGATTTTTTCGACAACATCTATAAGCAGGCTATATACACCTGTATGGTAAGCCCATCTGGTGCCTGCGTCGGCCTTATATTTAAGACATTCCGGAGTGTTACAAAACAAATCAGGGGTTTGATCATCCAGCCCGGAAGTCATGGTAAGAAGATGTCTGATCAGAATCTTGTCTTCTTGTTCCTTGGTACAGGAAGTCCAACCTTCACCCAAATATTTGGAAACCTTGTCATCCAAGGTCAATAATCCTTTCTGCTGTGCTACTCCGATGACGAAGGCAGTGAGAGACTTGCCGGCAGATGCCCAATACCAAGCCGAATCTTGCGTAAATGTGCCGAAGTACTTTTCCAATACAATCTTCCCGTCTTTTAGGACAATAAATCCTTTGGTATGCGTCGAATCCAGATAATCGTACATGGGCTGGATTTGAGAAGTACACCAGCCTAAATTGTCAGGAGTAACGGTTTCCCATTGATTGCCTGCCACCGGTGGAAAATAAAGGCTTTGAGCAGTAATATGATTAGATAATCCAAGAAGAATCAAAAGATATAAATACTTCATTGTGCACGTTTTTTTCTTTGACGTAAGATATGAAAGATGGTTTAATTTGAGAGATTATGTTTTTCAGATTTTCTATAGTAATGGGCATAAGGGGGTAAAGGTTTTTTGAGTTATGAGTTATGAGTTATGATGAATTACGAAGTGGTTCATTGTGCTTTATTTGCACCACCAAGAGCCATTAATAAAACCCAATTTTAATTTTTTGAAAGTTTAACATTCCGCTTCCCAAATAATTCATTATATTTGCAAATAGGATTGGAAAAATCCACATATCAGAAGCACTACTTAAGATTTATTTTATTGATTAAACTGCCCTTTCATGGCTATTTTTTCACTTTAAAATATTTTTTCTTATGAAAGCATTAGTTTCTATTTCGACCACAATTTTATTTTTGACTGCTTTTGCAATCAACACATCGCAAGCCGTGTTGCCTATGTTATGGAGAGGATGTGGTACTACTTGTGGTAAAGCCGAACTTCTAATCAACAAACCGTCAACAAGTGAGTACATTTGTACAGTATCCGAATCCGCTACTTTACCAAGTTTGGTAGATATAACCGGAACTTATTATTACATAATTAAATTAGGATCAACTACCATCTACAGTTATTCTAAGTCATATTCTTTGTACAATGCGCCGGTAACTTCCATAGGTGGTGGATTAAAAAGGATAACTTTTGATATGTCCACTGCGTTAAGCCCAGACCCTTTACATTCTACACTCGATGTATCGCCTGGAAGTTATAATTTGTATGTCTATAATCTTTTTACGGTATATAGTGGAGGAATTCCTTTATTGATTCAATATACCGGGAGCTTGACTACACCCGTTGTCACCGATTTGGCAGGCACCACTTATCCTATTGTAGTTACAGCAAACATGGTGCAAAACTCAAATACCCCAACTTCTTTAAAGGTCGATGGATATACATTAGACCCTTCCAATCCTACTACTTTATATTCCTGCAAAAGTACATTTCCATTGAGGGTGGATTTTGCAACTGTCACGGAATGTAGAACCTATACCATCAAGGTTGATTATGCCATGTCAGGGTGTAGTTCCAATACCTTTAGTCCTGGAACTGCTAAGAATCTGAATATGGTATATGATATATATGGTAATGTGCAAAACTATTTGGAATATTCCAATTTCAACGACCTTGCCGCTATTATCAATCCTTCCAATAATGGGATAACCTTCAGGTTGAGAATAACAATAAGTAATACAGGCCCGACTTATTGTTCATCATCAACGATATACCGGTGTATAACCATATCGGGCGCAGCGGCATCCAACAATCTTGAATTGGTGGCAGGAGGATCTTACGTAGCCCCTACAACCAATTGGTCATTGGCACCTACGCTCGGGTATGTATATGGGGCGTTCAATGCGGCCAGGAATGCTAATTTTGCAGTTGAATCTTTCAATATTAAAATTGAAGCCGGATCTTCAACCTCGGGACCTTGGATTACAGTTTATAACAATATATACAACACACCATTGTCCGGAGGCATACCCGATGTGTTGATAAATAAACTTCCTGCCGGAGCTAATGCATCATTTGCCTCTTATCCCGGTCGTAGCAATACTGCTACAGGAATAACCTACTGGGGTGTGGATCATGGTTTTCTTTATTATAAACTGACGGTACAAGTAATAAATGGTTGCAATCCACCTTCACCAATAGTTACTGGATACTTTAAGTTAAATCCGAGTGTAGAACTGGTAAGGCTTGACGGAGAAATGAATCCTGTATCTTATGGCAATCCTGTTGTTTTAAATGATATAAAGGACAACCAACTTATCACAGATGATTTTATTAGCAATCTTAATCTTGAGGTTTATCCCAATCCGTTTACTTCTGAAGTAACCTTTAATCATTTGGGTAGGGGATCTCAAATCATAGTTTATGATTTTAATCAAAAAATTATAGCGAATGTAGAAGTAAATTCTGACAGCTATACTTTTAATACAGACCGGTGGGGAGGATCCATTTTCTTTTATAGGATATTAAATAAAGACGGCTCTGTCATAGACGGTAAAATCATCAAAATCCTGTAATGCAATATTTTTCTAAATATTATAAAACCAGATGCTGCTCATTTTGGTGGCATTTGGTTTTATTTGTATTTTTGGGCTATGAAAATATTACAGACCTTAAAGCGCAAGTCCATTGTGGAGTCACAGCTTTATTGATTGCTTCTGATGGCATAGTAGATTCCTTAAAGTCATGTGTTGGTATTGAGCCAACACTTATATGCGAAGGCAATTGTTACACGTTTAGTAATCAATATGAAACACGTAATTTAATAGCTGATACGATTATCCGTTATTATTTTGTTGAAGATTCAATTATATGGAAATTTCCCGGATATCCTCTCATGATAGGCGGTAAATACTATTCTCCGCGAGTATGTTTTGATGAAATTATGGGTATTGATACTGTACTTTTTTACGTTCGGACTACTTGGTACTATTATAACACTCAAAATATTTTTACACAGTTTTGGCAAGAAAAGGGATTTTATTTGAAAACAAAAAAATGCCCTCCTATTGCACTATTCGGACAAGACGAGACAACAATTTGTTCCGGGCAGTCGGTGTTTTTTGCCGATTCTTCTTACAGCAGTCCGGACAGTTGGCTTTGGCACTTCGATGGAGGACAACCTGCATCCTGGAGCGGGAATGATCCACCACCCATCCAATATAACAGCCCCGGAGAATACCCGGTTTCACTATCCGTATATAATAGTCTGGGTGGTGACACACTGACCAAAAAAAGTCTGGTAAAGGTATCCAACAGACCGAAGCCTAATACGGATTATAGCGATCATTATACCGGGCTGATTGGTGCGGACACCTTGTTGCGGCCATGTTCATTCGGAGACACCTATCGCTGGAGTCCCGCAGAGGGATTGTCGTGTGATGACTGTAAGCAGCCGGTGTTGACCTTCGGACACAGCAACGAATACAGCCTGACCACCACTACCAATGACGGCTTATGCAGGGATAGTTGCACCGTATTCATCACTGCTGAAACAGAAGCTCCCCAAGTATTTTTCCCCAATGTCATATCTCCCAATGGGGATGGAAAAAACGATAATTTTGAGGGCAGCTGGCTGCATATCGAACCGATGGAACTGAGGATTTTCGACCGCTGGGGAGGTCTGAAATATGTGTCAAATACGCATTTTGCATGGGATGGCACATACAACGGTCAGGTAGTTGCCCCCGGTGTATTTGTGTTTTATTTCAGGTATAAAAATAGCTTTACCGGAATAGAGGAAGTGAAAAGCGGGAGTGTGACGGTGGTGAGGTGAATTGTTAATGGTTAATGATTAATGGTTTATAGTTGATTTTCAGTAATATATTTTTTCGTGATGCGACATTTTTCGATTTACTTAACACTAGACAATGAATCACAATTGGTTGATGATCAATGTTCCTGTGTTATAAGGTCGCACCTACGGAGCTTAGATTTCGATTTTTAACAAAAATCTACCAAATGGTTGTGCCTACAGCACTTGGTTCAGTGTCACCATTGAACGCTTAGATGTTTGATTTCCCTCTTTCAAATGGACGTTAGTGTATCTAACGCACGATAACGCATCAAACTTTCAAACTCTCATAACCCTTCTGGCCTGTAATCAGCCAATAAAACTACACAAGCCGAATTGATTCATAATTCGTAAACTTCATCCTTATTGCGAATTGGATAATTGGAAGGCCAATTTTTGGATGTTGAATAACCTATCAATGGCTTGCTGCCAGACTTGTTCTAACCTTTCGTTCCAATTCTTCCACCGTACCTTTAAATTCCGGATCAGTATCGATCATGTCCTGCACGGCTTTACACGAATAGATTACAGTAGTATGGTCTTTACCGCCAAAGCTTTCGCCTATGGTTTTCAAGGACTTGTTGGTAAAGTTTTTGGCGAGATACATCGACAATTGCCGAGCAATCACTATGGAGCGCTTTCGACTGGCTCCGGACAGCTTTTCTATGGGCATCTTGAAATACTCGGCGACTAAAGACTGAATGTTTTCAATGGTGACTTCCTTACTCAGCTGATCTACAAATTTGTTGATGATTTCTTTGGCCAACTGGATATCGATCTCTCTGTTATTAAGGCTGGAGGCGAATGCAAGCGAGATGAGCATTCCTTCCAATTCCCTGACATTGGACTGCATGTTGTAGCAGATAAATTCCAATACTTCCTCAGGTACATTGAATCCTTCAGCTTCGATTTTGGATTCTGCTATGGCAATTCTAGTTTCATAGTCAGGCAATTCCATTTCTGCCGTAAGTCCCCATTTGAACCGGGAAATCAGGCGTTTCTCCATTTTTTCCATGTCCTTGGGCGGGCGGTCAGAAGTGATGACGATTTGCTTTTGATTTTGATGCAATTCGTTGAATATGAAGAAAAATGTTTCCTGGGTGCGCGGCTTCTCGCTCAGGAACTGGATATCATCGACGATCAGCACATCAAAGGAATTGTACAATAGCGACAAGTCGGAAATTGTCCCTGTTTTGAAAGCGTAAACCACTTGATTGGTCAGCTTTTCACAGGATACGTATTTTACCCTTTTGGAAGGGAATTTTTCAGCGATTTTATTTCCGATGGCGTGAGCCAGATGGGTTTTCCCCAAACCGGTGCCCCCGTACAGGAATAGCGGATTGAAGGATGTGATGCCCGGCCGTTCGGCGATGGCTAAGCCTGCAGTACGCGCCATTTTATTGCATTCCCCTTCGATCAGGTTATCAAAAATGAATTTTGGATTCAACTCGCTGTCAAAAGCCGCCTTCCTGATGCCCGGAATGACAAAAGGGTTTTTGATCTTGGCATAGTCCAGATCCTGCAAACCCACTTCTTCTGCTGGAGGAGTAGTTACGGCGTCAGGCATCTTGCTGACGGGAATTTCATATTCGAGCTTGCCTTCGGGGCCTATGGTTGTTTTGATTGCTTTTTTTAGGATGCCAATGAATTGATCCTCAAGCATTTCGTAGATATATTGATTAGGCACCTGAATGGTCAGTACCTGATCCTCAAAGCGAATCGGAACTATGGGCTTGAACCAGGTTTTAAATCCTTGTTCAGAAATGTTCTCCCGAATAAGATTCAAGCAATTTTTCCAAACCGTATTGTGATTCACAGACATTAACTCAGGCACTAACTCTATAATTTACTCATTATCAATTTATTTGCAGCAGGTAAAGCCCTGATACAAGCATTACAGTATTAATTTAAACGGTCGGGTTTTGGTGTGGACGGGGGACAAATATCATCAAACTTTGACGTTTGGCAAACAAAAAACCAGATTATTTCTATAATAAAATTTACATTTAAAAATATTAAATATATATAATTTTTAAATTTAAAGGATGAGGTTAAATTTTTGCTGTTCGGCGGTCAAAAGTAAGAAACGATTGATGATAATAAGCAAGATGTTTTAGGGAAAAATTAAAAGTCGGTCGAATTTGGAATAGGTTTATTTAGAAACGGTTCAATAAAATCTGGTTCGATATCCGCTGATTTGCCGGGATAGGGGAGGAGAAGTGCTGAGTACAGATATATATAGAATTATTAAGGCAATGGGCGGCGAATATTGACACATAAATTTGTTTGGATACACCGATATTGGGTCAAGTGCGAATTAGGTAGGAAAATAATACTCTCAAATACAGCAATTTAGCGGTGTTTGAGATTTCGTCCTGAAAATTTAAAGAGAAAAGAACCAAATTTTTATTCCCTCATATTCATAACCTTTGTCGCGCTAGATTAATCGGGTATTAATTATCTACCTACTTCGGTATGAGCCCCACCCATAGCCGATTCTCTCTTACCTCTTCAAATATTTCACCTGGCAAAATCCATTTTCTCCATCCTGATATCCCGCAATTACGCCAAAATGCTTAATTTGCCTGTTTTTAGCATTTAATCAAAATCCGGTATCGGCTTCCTTAGGCCGCAAAACATGAAAGACAAACTAGCAAAATACGGCGCATCCATATTCAGCACGATGACCGGCAAGGCCATACAATACGGTGCCATCAACCTTGCTCAGGGCTTTCCCGATTTTCCGGTCGATGAGCGGCTCACAAGTGCGGTCACCGATGCCATGCATGCAGGTTACAACCAATATGCCAGACCTTCGGGAGCTCCCGAACTGCATCGTGCGATCACTTCGATCATTTCGGACAAGTACGGCAGAAATATCGTTGCCGATGATGAATTGACGGTATATCCCGGTGCATCTACTGCAATATACATCGCTATTCAGGCCATCATCAATCCCGGTGATGAGGTGATTGTCTTCGAACCATCTTACGAGTGTTATGCTCCCGCCATTGAGATATTCGGAGGTATCATCCGACCTGTCCGGCTTGCACCGCCGGAATTTCAACCGGATTGGGAGGAGGTGGAAGGCCTTGTTTCAGATAATACCAAGCTGATCATCATCAACAATCCCCACAATCCTACGGCCTCTGTATGGCGAAAAGAGGATTTTGTGAAACTGGAAACAATCATCGAGGGAAGGGATTGCCTGATCCTGTCCGACGAGGTTTATGAGTTTATCAATTATTCGGAGGAAGGGCACCTATCCATACATTCCATGGATGGCCTCAGGCAAAAGTCGCTCGTGATCTCGAGTTTCGGCAAGTCTCTTCATGTGACCGGTTGGCGTACCGGCTATTGTGTCGCGCCTCCTGATGTCACTATAGCCATGCGCAAGATCAATCAATTCTCCACCTTTTGCGCCAACCACGCCATGCAGGTCGGCATCGCTTCTTACTTGCGTGACTACTTTGATGCATCCATGATCCGGGATACGTACAAAGCCAAAAGAGACTTGGTGGCAGCCGGCATAGCGCACAGCAGGTGGAAACTTCTGCCTTGCCATGGCACATATTTCATGTTGCTCGATTATAGCTCCATTTCAGATATGCCTTCTCTGGAATTTTCGGAGTGGCTCGTTACCCAAAAAGGCATCGCAGTCATTCCGTGCAGTCCGTTTTATTCCGGAAGTTATGATCCGAAATTAGTCAGGATTTGTTTTGCCAAAAAAGAAGAAACATTAAATAAAGCAATCGACCTATTATGCAACATCTGAATGTCAGCTTAGTACAATATGATATTATTTGGGAAGACAGTAATGCCAATCTCGAATATCTTGATGACCTGCTGGAGACCGCTCAGGGCTCTGACCTCATCATACTTCCTGAGATGTTCAACACCGGATTTAGCATGGATGCGGCAGCTGTGGCTCAGGATGGCGACGGACAGGTTGTATCATGGTTGTGCGCCCGATCCGGCGAGTTAGAGACAACCATCATGGGGTCTGTTGCCATTCGGGAAGATGGATGCTATTACAACCGTTGTTATGTCGCCTCTGAAGGTGAGATTATAGCACAGTATGACAAACGGAATTGTTTTACCTATGCGGGTGAGGAAAAGATATACACTCCGGGTGAAAAACAGGTGACATTTGAACTCAATGGCTGGAAGGTTAAACCGCTCATCTGCTACGACTTGCGTTTTCCGTTGTGGTGTTATAACAGGCAGGAAGCGGATCTGATGATTTTTGTCGCCAATTGGCCGGAGAGCCGGGTCATGCATTGGGATGCCTTGTTACAAGCGAGAGCAATAGAAAATCAGGCATTTGTCATCGGTGTCAACCGTATTGGCACTGACGGTACAGGAAAATCCCACAATGGACATTCGGCGGTTGTCGGGCCTTATGGCAATTATATTTCCGGACCACTTACGGCAGCGGGAGTTTTCAATGCCTCTCTCGATCCGTCGGAGATAAGTCGGTACAGAAGTATGTTCCACTTGCTGGAAGAGGAAAGGATGAGGTCTTAGTGAGAAAACACTTACGGGGTAACTTTTATTCTGCCAAATAGGATTGTAGGATGAATATGGATGCACAAGTGAGTGTAAAATCGCCCCATAAGCCGGCTACTCCCATGGGAAATTGAAGAACTTGCAATCATTCTCCTAGTCAATATCAATTTCAACATCCATCACTATATAATAGCCTGACAGTCAAGCCCAACATCCATTAGTTAACACCCATTCCCAACATCATCCTGTAAATTTTCCTGACGAACTTTGAAAAATTAATTTGTAACAACTCACCTGAAGATCAAAAAATTTATTTGAATTGGGTGCCGGTTTCCCTCCTCTCCACTTTTGGTTATCCCGCTTCATCTTCAAAGTGCTGTAAGCACGGCCATTTGGTAGGATATTGATCGTAACCGGAATCAGAGCTCCGTAGGTGCGACCTTTATAAGCAACCATCCCTGACCCAAAAAGGGTTTTTAAATTTAGGATTCAAGTAGGTTAAGCGCCCGGGTTCCCTTCCCTCCGCTTTTGTTACCCCGCTTCGCATCCCTAAAAGGGTGCAAAAGCTACGGGAAGGAAAACCTACATCTCGAATAATCGTAATTTCTGTTTTTTATCAGAATTCAGGTTTACCGAGCATGGATTTTACTCCAAATTTCCTTTGACGTCAAACGTCGGAAATTTTATTTTATTTGGGTTGAAACGCATGGTGAACGTTTGTGAAAAAATTTAATTTGGGGAATTGATAGTTCATGGGGCAATTAAAGTTAATTCGAGGTGAATAGTTACATTAATTTTATTAGAAAATATTTTCTTTTGCTATTCGTACGTTTATTATCTTAGCATCGTATTAGGCATTTCCTTATTTTTTCATTCTTAATCATTCATTATGGCGGATTGTAATAACGCATCCCTCAATCCCTATGTTCCTACTGTAGATAAGCCCTGGAACGAACAACGTGTTAAGCATCTTTATGCCAGGATCGGTTACGGCATCACGGCGGCGGAGATCCCTGACATCCTTAGTAAGAATCCGGTGGAATACATCGAAAGTCTGGTGGATGAGGCTTTTAACCTGCCCGTTTTTCCGAAGCCTGCTTGGGCTGATTGGAAGCCTGCTCAGTTTAATGAAGAGGACGGAACCGAGCATTATATCATCTATGCGCAATTCGTCACGGACTGGGTCAACGAAAAGCTGAAGAGGCCGTTGCGTGACAGGATCGCCCTGTTTTGGAGCAATGTGCTGGTGACCAAATTTGAAGAATATTATTACGCGCCATTCCTGTATCAATACGTCACCAATCTGCAACGTAATGCACTCGGTAATTACAGGACTTTTATCCGGGAAATGGGACTCGAAAACAGCATGCTCATCTTCCTCAATGGCTTGGAGAATAACAAATGGGAACCCAATGAAAACTTCGCCCGCGAACTGTTTGAATTGTTTACGCTTGGCCTGGACAATGGCTATACTCAAAATGATATCAAGGAAGCAGCGCGGGCATTTACCGGTTATAATGGAGCTGATTTTGACAATTATGTTATTTATTATACGCCATTTACACATGACAATAATCCAAAGACCATTTTCGGCGTTACTGCCAATTTTGATTACAATGGCGTCATAGACTTGTTGTTTGAGAAAAAAGGCGAGTTGATCTGTCGCCATGTTTGCGGGAAGATATATCGTCACTTTGTCAATGCGGAGGTTAATGATGCCATCGTACAGCAACTGGCGGACATCATGCTGGCCAACGATTTTGAGTTGCTTCCGGTATTCAAGACCCTTTTCTGTTCAGAGCATTTTTTTGATGCAACGGAATTCAATTCGCATATCAAAAGCCATATAGAATATTTTACAGGCATCATCAGGCAATTCAATTACCATTTGAATTATGACGAGGGCAATGCCGTCATTTGGTACAGTTCTTCTCTGGGGCAAACCTACTTTGATCCGGTCGATGTTGCAGGCTGGAAGGAGGACAAATCATGGATTGACTCGGGCAGCTTGCTTGTGCGCTGGCTTTATTCTGAATGGATGTTTGGCGCATTGATATGGCAGAATCAGGATCTTATCATCAATTATCTGAAGACTTTGACCAATAACAGCAATGATGTGGAGTTTGTCGTGAGGACTGTTGTCGATCAGTTTTTTGTTTCCGGACTGGCCTCCCAATCGGATTATGACCGACTGCTAACTGCCTTCAAGGCTGACCTGCCTGAGAATTATTACGAGCAAGGCTTATGGAATCTTGACTGGGATAAGGATTTTATCTGCTGGCAGGCGAATTTACTACTTAATGAGATGGCGCGTTTGCCGGACATCACTCTTTGTTAGAACAATCTCCATATCATCAAAATTAAAAAAAATGAAGAACAATGATATAGAAAAACGAGGATTGAAGCTTGAAGATGGCATATTGCATGAAGCGGATCATGTCGAGTATTCCAGGCGTAGATTTCTCAAGTCATTTGGACTGGCAGGCGGATTGGGCTTTATGCTTGGCGGATTGCCCGTTAGTGCAGCTACACTGACACGGTGGTCCATGCCTCCAATTTTGGAGAAATCCGATCGCATCCTGATCATGATTCGTCTGAAAGGTGGAAATGACGGCATCAACACAATAATTCCATTGAATCAGCTATCGACTTATCACAATGTAAGGCCATCGATAGGCTATCCCGACAATGTGATGATACAGCTCAATGATCAGATAGCGATGAGTCCTCACTTGGCCCGGTTGAAGCGTCTTTGGGATGAAGGCATGATGAAAGTCGTACAGGGTGTGGGTTATCCTGAACAGAACCTTTCTCATTTCAGATCCTCAGATATCTGGTCAAGTGCCTCGGACAGTAATGAAGTTGTGCGCTCGGGATGGGTGGGGCGATATGTAGAAGAAGCTTTTCCCGATTATGTGGAGAATCCTCCCGCCTATCCACCGGCGATCCAGATAGGAGGCGCAAGTTCCATTCTTTTTACCGGTGATCACATCGGGAAATTGGGCTTTGAAGCTTTTTCCGGTTCACAATTAGAAGAATTCGCCACGACAGGCAATGCGCATTCTCTTCAGGACTTGCCACCTTGTTCCTATGGCGACCAGCTCAAGTATGTCAGGATTGTCACCAACAGTACTTACAAGTTTGTGGATGCGATCAAGACAGCTTACAGCCTGGGTCCGGAGACAACTTTGGCGTATGAGGATGAGAGCTTTCCAGAGTCGCTCAAGATTATTGCGCGCTTGATCAAAGGCGGTTTGAAGACAAAGATTTACGTTGTCGAGCTGGATGGTTTTGACACGCATTCCAATCAGATTGGAAAGCATGAGGTTTTACTGAAGCAGCTGGCTCAGGCAGTGGATACCTTTTATAAAGATTTGGAAGGTACAAAACATGAAGAAAATGTCCTTTCTGTGACATTCTCCGAATTTGGTCGAAGGATAGAGCAGAATGAAAGTCCGGGAACCGATCACGGTGCAGCCAGTGTGATGCTTGCTTTTGGTAAATGTCTTGAGGGCAATGGAACTTTGGGCAAATATCCAAGTCTGACTGAAACCGATGATGCCGGAAACCTGGTCTTTAATCTCGATTTCCGTAAAGTGTACAGTACGTTGTTTACCGAGTGGTTATGCCTGGAAGATGCGGTCTCCGATGAGATTCTGCTCAAGGATTTCGGTGATCCACTGGATTTCGGCTTTACTTGTCAGGAAGTTTCATCCGTGAAGACACAGACCAAACCGGGATTTGTCCACAATGCCTCCTATGGCTCGGGTGATGTATTTGTCAACTATACGATTCCAAGAGATGTGATGGTGATGGTGGAATTGGTATCCATGTCAGGCCAACCGATTGTGCTTGAGCGGCCCATGATGAAAAAGGCCGGTTCGTACAGCATTCCGGTACAGCAAGGCAAGCGCAGGTTGATGCCCGGTGCGTATGTGTATAGAATCAGGGTGACAGGGGCGGATTATACAGGTAAGGTAATTATCAATTGATTTGCTGATTTTCAATCGACCTTTCTTCTTGTAAGAATGGGAGTCGGAGGATGAATGGTGTTGGATGTCTGAACTAATGTTGAGGTGTGTATTACAAATTGCACTAATCCTAAAACCAGACGAAAAATTGGGCAGTTATATTATTAGGTTTACAATCAATGATATTGACAACAGGTTGATAATCTGTACTTAATGTACTCTTTGTTCTTTTGTCTCGACACAAAAGAACCAAAAAGTCAAGGCTCTGTAATCCTGGAATTCCAGGACTACGCTACTTCGGCAATGAACAGCTCAAAAAACTTAACGCTCGGTATATAAGGCTCCACTGCGTTACGCTGTATATCCCTTCGCTATTTTTTGGCTATTCCTCGCCTCATCCGCTAAATTTTACAAGGCCGATCCTTGCAAAGAACTTATATTCTCGCTTATGCTTGTTTTTTTATTTCTGCAATTCCATGATATTCACTTGTTAAGAAATTGTTCCTTGTATGAAGTATCTTTTCATAACTTTACGCAAATAAATAATTTGGAGCAATGAGATTACCGGATTCGGGCACATATAACCCATTTTATCAGTTTTATTTCAATCTTGTCCCTCAGGGTGATTTGATGGAATTCTTCATGCGTCAGAAAGATGAATTTTCAGAATTTATACGAAATATTCCCTCGGATAAGCTCGATTACGCTTATGCACCGGGAAAGTGGACGATACGCGAAGCCATCAATCACGTCACCGATACAGAGCGTGTCTATGCCTATCGTTCATTGGTGGCAGCCAGGATGGATATTTCGACTAATCTGACCTCATTTGATGAGAATGCCTATGCACTGCATGTCGATGTCTCCAAGAGGTCTGTGGATGAATTGATTGCCGATTTTCGGGCCGTTCGCGACAGCTCCATTTACCTCTTTAAATACTTAGATGATGAACATGCGAGTTTTCAGGCCAAGAATGGCAATCATGTATTTACCGCAAATGGTGGATTTTGTTTCATGATAGGTCATGTCATCCATCATGAGAATGTCATCAGGAGTAGATACTTGGAGTGATGACCTTTGCAATTAAACTGCTTATATTAGGAATAAATGCCTTATTGTAATAGAGACCCGTTAAAAAGCCTCTGATCTTCCTTGGGCAAATAGACTTTAATTACTTCTTAGCCCAGTTTGACCGAAATTATTGGCACAAATCGAGCCGAAATATCCAACACATACTATTTGCCTTACTTTACTTATTACCTGAATAGTTTTAAATATTGCTCAAATGAAAATACTCTGTTGCGTTTAAAACCTGTTAACTCTATCTAATGTATTCTGCTTTTTGAACGGCTTCGCCTATATTGGTTTGGGTGCCTTCTATGCGGCTGCTTTTGGTATCTTCTTTTATTACGTGCATTTTTATGAAAAAATCCACATCGGGTATCAATTGGCTAAAGGCATTTAGTTCGCCTAGTTTTTGGTCAGCTTGGCTCAATAGTAGCGCCACAGCATCGCTATCTAAATGCCATTGAGTATGAATAAGCGTAGGCTCAAAGCTTTTATATTCAAGTCTTTGTGACAGTTTTCCTGACCTGAAGTTACTTATATTCATTACTCTTTAGTTTTGGTTGTAAGTGCAAATATAGAATTTTATGTTTTCAGTTAAGGCGTTTTGTGAAAATATAAAATTCTATATTTTCAGTTTGAGCAATTTTTACACCTACCTTATTTTTTCCAACAATAATTTTTGCATCACTGTCACCCCGATACCCCAACTACCCGACCGCCCAATACCCACCTGCTCAGATGTTTTTTTTCAGGTCATTGATGATACCGGTGAGGGTTTCTACTATATATGAGGTTGCATCATCTTTGCCAGTGAAAAAATTTTTAATAAAATGAGATTGGCTATGAGGGCTTGCATTTATATTATTATCACCAGTGCCATGAGAGACCTGATGATTACTGTTAGGAATTGGAAGCAGCTCAGAATACGGAACTTTCAGTATCTTTGCGAGCATCTCTATTTTATTCATGCTAATCTCAATATGTCCGTTCTCTAAGCGACTATATGCTGGTTTGCTTATACCAAGATCAATAGCCACCGACTCAGATGTCAAGCCGGATTTTTTCCGTGTTTCTTTGATTTTAGCAGCAGTTAGTTTATTTAAATCCATAGATTATACCGTTTATCGGAACACAGATAACGATAATCGGAAATAATTTTTGGTAAAAAATTTGGGTAGGGTATTTCGACGGTATTATTTTTACTGACAGTAATAAAGACGGGTGGCAAGCCGTATTGTTATATGGTATATTCGTCACTGCCAGTTTGAATTCATTGCCAGGAAGAATAGAAAACGACACGGACGTTGATTTATCATACGATAAAGATATAATTTACATTTTAAATATTATTTTTATAATGAGTAAAAGGAATTTTGAAAATTTGGACTTAGATAAGTTCAAAGAAAGCCAGGTTGTAAATGAATTGCTTAATACAATGGGCGGAGAAAGAACATGGACTAAAAATGGGGATTCGAATCCGGATAGGGCATGTGATTTCTCTGATGACTCTACTTCTCCCGCTCCAGGCATACCAGAAGATTTTGAGCTTAGCCTTTGTTTTGACGATCCGCCACTTGTTTAACTTAACCGGAGATTATACTGGTACATATATGCACCAGTATAGTCTCCCAATTTAAATGTTATGAGATATTTAGCACTTGTATTCTGTTTTTGGTTTTTTGACGGGGTTTATGCTCAGATTGACAACTTAGACCAGTATTATTCAAAATTGTATGCATCGTATGATTTAGATACTGACTCTAAAATCAGCGTATATGAAGAACTGATCAATTCGGAGTTCCCGATTAAAAAATATATATATCCGGTATTAATAAGTAGTTATGCTGAGAAAAAAGACACCCAAAGCTGCCTTCTCTATTATAAAAAGGCGCTTGAAAATGCGGCATTAATATCGGTTGAAAATTCGGATGGGTATCTGGATCCTAAAAAATTGAAGGAGACTGAATTTGCGTGGCAAAGTGAAAAGTTTAGAGAGTTCGAATCGCAATTTCAAACTTATTATGTGGCAGGGTTATATACTTTAGACGTGAATTTGTTGAATGCAGTCAACAGGCTTTACTTCTTTGAGACAAAGCTCAGGGAAATATGCTTACCTGGGGATTGCCCCAATAATGTCTCTATAGACAGAATGTATGATAATTTACGGTTGGAAGTATACAAAATACTCGATCAGAATGCATCTGTCGGAATCAAGCAGCTGGGAGCATATGGGATGCGCAAATTTCAAATTTTATTATTGCATAACTATCCTGAGTCAAAAGAAAAATTTGATAAATTGTATAATAGGTTACTCATCGAGGTAAAACAGGGCAATATAGAACCATATTTTTTTGCACACTGGACCGATTATTATTGTCTTGGTAAGAACCTGCCGGTAGTTTATTGTAGCTCTGCGCTCACTAATAATGCAAAAGTGAAAGACTATAATATGTACTCCATACTAAATATCGAAGAGCTGGATCAAAGAAGAAAGGAAATATTTCTCCTGCCGCTATATAAGGCTGCGGAGAAGACAAGTATATTACCCACTGATTACAAGTATGACGGGAAATAGTAAAGTTTTGATCATATCGAGAGAAGATGACAGGGCTACTTTACATGTACAGAAGTGGCTTCGTTATTATAATACTGATTTTGTAAGGATAAATCATGAGGATAATGTAAAAATCACTTATCATTATAACAATAGCTATAACTCTCAACTGGAAATAAATATATTTGATAGCTACAATAATTTACTGATAAAGTCAAAAGATATTAAATCCATATGGTACAGGAGGGGAAATCTTAATAATTATTACTAAGTACATGACAAAACATAAAAGGGGTCTTTAAAGCAGTCGTCGTAACCCGTTGATATAACGCGACATAGGTATTCCAATCCCACTCTAAATATTGATTTTTCAGGGCTTCCATGTTTTTTGATTCTGACAACTTCCTTACCCTTTTTGATTAGCCAGTCCCCGGTCAAATATGCCCAGAAGAAGGCTATTGTAATTAATTCCATTATAGTCTCCAAGCGACTCTTGTCCGTCACATGTGTTGATTCCATATTAAAGCCACTGGATTTTAGGGCTTTAAACATATGTTCTATTTCCCATCTCATTGTATATCTTTCAAAGCACTTTCTTGGTTCAAAGTATGAGATTATTATCACGTAATCCACCTTCCCGGCTTTATCAAGTATTTTCTTGCCACTTATATATACCTCTGTGCCATATACTTTCACCAAATTATTTTTGTGCAACGTTTCTCCAACACTCA
>WBZR01001983.1_pt1 | contig 23004 bp, 16 predicted proteins | sample 5204231 | NCBI WGS metagenome assembly WBZR01 (sample SAMN12412403, study PRJNA552823) | activated sludge metagenome | isolation source: activated sludge from anammox sidestream of wastewater treatment plant... | place: USA: Virginia | collected 2017-08
AGACCGAGTTCCTGAAATCCGATGCGGCGCTGTCGCACAGGCATTTCGGTGTTGGCCACAAGCGGAAAGAAGCCTTCGACCAGAGATTGTTCGACATCTTCGCGCAGCAGTTCGGTCTTGACGCTGCCGCCGACCAGCTTCGTGCCTTTGCCGAGCACGGTGATCGGCTGCTTCTTGCTTTTCGGCTCCGAGAAGAGCCGCTCTTTCCCGATCCGCGCCTGATGCCAGAGTGATTGCAATTGCCAGGTGTCAATGCGATGGCCTTCGTCTTCCAGCCGCTGCTGCAACAATCGGGCGAGCGACAGATCCATGTTGTCGCCGCCGAGCAGGATGTGATCGCCCACCGCCACGCGGCGCAGCGCGAGTTCGCCGCCCTCTTCCGAAACCGTGATCAAGCTGAAATCGGTCGTGCCGCCGCCCACGTCGCAAACCAGAATCAGGTCGCCGACTTTGACGCGTTTGCGCCACGCGTCGCCCTGAGCCTCGATCCAGGCGTAGAAAGCGGACTGCGGTTCTTCCAGCAACGTGACGCGACGCAGCCCGGCTTGTTCGGCGGCGCGCAGTGTCAACTCGCGCGCCTCTTCGTCGAACGAGGCCGGAACAGTCAAAAAGATTTCCTGCTCGCTCAGAGCCAGTTCCGGCGCCTTCCTCGCCATCCGGCTGTCCCACACGCTGCGCAGGTATTCCAGATAGCGCGCCGACGCGTCCACAGGCGAAAGCTTCGGAACTTCTTCGGGCGATTGCCAGGGCAGAATCGGCGCGGCGCGATTGACCGCCGCGTACGACAGCCAGGATTTGGCCGACGAGATCAGCCGCGCGGGATTCTCAGCCCCGCGTTTGCGCGCCAACTCGCCGATCACGAACTGCGGGTTGCGATCCCAGGGCAACGCCAGACTGCCCTTCGGAAAATCCATTTCGCCGGGAACGAATAGAAATGAAGGCATCAGCGAGCGCTCCTCCACTTCACCCGGATTCACGAGTTGAGGGATGGCCCCGACTTCGATGCGCGCGCCCTCTTCCGGCTGCGCGTTGTCAAAATAAGCGAGAGCCGAATTGGTCGTCCCCAGATCAATGCCAACGATGTATCGCGTGTCCACAGTTTCCCCTCCAATAAAGGTGAATAGGGAGTAGGGAGTGGCGTCATTTCCCCATTCCCTACTCCTCACTCCCCTCACATTATTTCCACTTCCGCAGGCGCAATGATCGAACGCCCGCCGTCGGCTGGCAGCGGCGGCAGATGCGCCTCAGCGACGCGCCAGCCGCGATGGCGAAGCACACCGCGAAGCGGCGGACTGCCGGTGACGTTGCCAATCAGCTTGACCGCCGCCGGATCGAATCCCGGCTCGACGGTCACTGGCTGCCCTTCTTCCGAAGCGATCACCGGTTCGAGCGCGAAATAATGATCGAGCGCCTTGCGGCAGCTTTCGTGAACGTCGCGCACGGCGGCGCCGATCTGCGCGTCCTGATACGGCGCAATGTCTTCGGTAATGAAATCTATCAGCCGCCCGTCGCGTTGCAGCAAAGCGAGCGCCTGCACGGCGCGATCCACCGACTCCGCTGCTGGCAAAGCCTCAGCCGGAATTTCCTCCGCAGGAAGCGGCGCCTGATCCGCGATCAGCTCCGGCGCAATCTCCGCCGGAATCTCACCCTTCGAAAGCACCGAAGAGAAGCACCGGAACGCATAAGACAAACGTTTCCCGAATCTCATCATTTCAACACCTCAACAATCATTTTTGGGGAGAGCGCTGCGCGAGAGGACAGCTTCAAGGCGGGAGAGTTCCAGATCAAATCAGGCATTCAGGGATTAATTACGCAGCCATATAATACCCGGCGATGATGGCTTCGTAAACGACCCATCATGGACAATCTTCATGAATCCTAAAAACCCAGCGCCAAAAAGCCAAGACCTATAAATTTCTCCTCGCTGACTCAATCAGGCGGCGCGTCGGAGGGAAAACTTATAGGTCTTTGGCGGTCGGTTACAGGTTTTGGCTTAGTTCAAATTTTCATCCGGCAACCGCCTCTTTCAATTCGCCTTCAGGGACGAGTTGCTTTGTCGGATCAATGCGCAGGAAGAAGAGCGCGCTGGCGAAGAGCAACGCCGCCATCGGAATGAGCGGCGCATTGTAGCTGCCGAACCACGTCACCAGATAGCCGAAGAGCACCGACGACGAGAACGACCCGACCTGCCCGGCCATGTTCATCGTTCCGCTGACCGTCCCGGCGTACTTGCGCCCGACATCCAGACAGACGGCCCACGACACCGGCAACATGCAATCCATGCTGCCGTAACCCAGAGTCAGAAAGGCCACCGCCGCCCATTTGTTCCCGGTCAGCGCCGCCAGCAGCATAAACACAGCCGAAAGCGCCAGCCCGGTCGCGCCAACCGCTCGCCGTCCGATTTTCAATCCGCGCCGCTTGACCAGCCAGTCGCTCAAACTACCGCCGAGCAGGTTGCCGAACGCGCCCACGATGAACGGCAGTGTCGAGAACGTGGCCATTTCGCCTTCGGTCAAACCACGACCTTTCTGCAAGTAGGTGTGCAGCCACGAGAGGTAGAAATAACTGCCCCAGCAATAGGTGTGGTACATCAGCATGATCTTCCACAGGTTCCAATCGCGCAGCGCTACGCCCCAGGGCAATCCCCGATGCGCGGCTCTGGGCGAGCTTTCGCCGACTTCTTCCAACTCCTGTTTGCTGACGCCCGGTTTTTCCGCCGGGTTGTCGCGATACCACCAGTACCAGATCACCGCCCACACAAGGCCGATGACGCCAAAGGCCAGAAACGAAGCTCGCCAGCCATAGGCCCGTTGAATGGGCACGACCAGCAACGGCGAGACCGCTCCGCCGATGCGGCTGGCCATCCACACGAACGAATGAGCGCGCGCGCGTTCGGCCACCGGAAACCAGCGCGAGATGCTCGACGAACTGTTGGGATAAGCTCCCGCCTCGCCCGCGCCGAACATAAAGCGCGTGAACAGCAGCACGAAAAAATTCGACACCATTCCGGTCAGGCTCGTGAACACCGACCACCAGACGACGATTCGCGTCAGCACGCGGCGCGCGCCGATGCGGTCGCCCATCGCGCCGCCGGGAATTTCGAATATCGCATACGAGAGCGTGAACGCGCCGACCACCCAACCCCACCGCTCAGGCGTGATGCCCAAATCCTCCTGCATGCGCGGGCCTGCGACCGAAATGCAAACGCGGTCAAGATAAGTGATGATCGAAAGAAAAAAGAGGAGAGTGAGAACTTTGTAGCGAGATTTCATTTTGTTCCTGTTTGGCAACCACTCAGCCCTTCTTTGTCCCAGCGGGACGGTCTGATTTTAGACAGGTCGTTTACGGCCTGCAGGCAAAGGCAAACGATTTTCACGTCGCGTAGCGACGGTTGAAACCAGCATCGCAATTGATTCAATCGTCGCTACGCGACGAAATGTATTACTTGGCGTCTCATACAGGCCGTAAACGACCTGTCTAAAATCAAACCGTCGCTATGCGACGAAGAGGGCTGAGCAGTAACCCTGTTTGAGAAGGGATCAGACTTAAATGCCCGGCGAGTCTATATCGAAGCCCGCAAAATTGGTATGTCTGAGCGGACATCGCCTCGCGATTTTTAATCAGCAGGCGAGGCGGATGGAATTGCGCCGGCCTGCCAGGGTCTGCGCATTTTCCCTGACGGGCTTGGAAAACGGCGGTTGAAACTCTACGATGTTAGGCAACAGTTCGGCGGACAGCGTGAGTCTGGTGAAGACTTCGTAAAAAGATGTCATCAGCTTCCCCGGTCCGCAGTTCCAATTTCAAAGATCAACAAAGATCAACATTGATAAAGGCGAGCCTGGGCTCGCGTATTCTTGCTCCTCACCCACGTTTGATTTTAGCTTCGCGCTTCGGCGAGATGGTTAGCGGCGCCGAGGCGTTAAATCTCACAATCTTCCATAAGCGCTTGGTGGTTTGAAGCGGCGCCTGTCCACGCCGTGGTGCAGACGAAAGGAGATGGAATGAAGACCAACCTCAAAGATGGACAACAGCGCACCGTGCTCATCGTGGATGACACTCCGGAAGACCGCCACGTCTACCGGCGCTATTTGCTGATGGACGAGGAATGGCGTTACCGCGTGTTGGAGGCCGGGACGGGCGAAGAAGCCGTAGCGCTGTGCCGCGAGACGCAGCCGGATTGCATTCTGCTCGATTACCGGCTGCGCGGCGCCAACGGACTGGAAGTTCTGGCGGCGATCACGGCCCTCGCAGGAGAACGCGGGGAAGCGGTCTGCCCGGTGGTGATGCTGACAGCGGAGGAATATACCGCTGTCGCTGTCGCGGCGATCAAAGCGGGCGCGCAGGATTATCTGGACAAAACCACGCTTACCCCGGTTGACCTGCTGCATGCGATCAATAACGCCATCGAGCGCGTGGCGCTGCGGCGCGAGAACGAATTGCAGCGGCGCGCGTTGATCGAGCAGAACCACAAGCTGGAAGAAGCGCTCGCGGCGCAAAGACTGCTTGATGAGCGTCTGACCGGCATCATCGAATCGGCGATGGACGCTATCATCACCGTTGACGACCGCCAGCGCATAGTCCTCTTCAATACCGCCGCCGAGCAAATGTTCGGCTGCCCAGCCGCCGAGGCCGTCGGACAACCGATCAATCGCTTCATCCCTGAGCATGCCCGCGCCGCGCACGAAACTCACATCCGGCGGTTCGGCGAAAATGGCGAATCCAGTCGCCAAATGGGCCGTCAGATGGGAGCGATTGACTCGGTCAATGGCAGGCGCGCCAGCGGCGAAGATTTCCCCATCGAAGCTTCCATCTCGCAGGTGAATGTCGCAGGCCAGCGCCTCTTCACCGTCATTCTGCGCGACATCACCGAACGCAAACAGGCCGAGGGAATTCTCAGGCGGTACGAACTGCTCTCGGAACTGGCGCGCGACATCGTCCTGCTGATTCGGTTGCGTGATGGCCACATAATCGAAGCCAATCACGCCGCCGCCGCCGCATACGGCTACGACCGCGAGACCCTGCTGAAGCTGAGCATCTTTGATTTGCGCGCTCCCGGCACATTGCCGGACGTGGCCACCCAAATGGCCAAAGCGGACGCCGAGGGCATCCTCTTCGAGACACGGCACCAGCGCAAGGACGGCAGCGTGTTCCCCGTCGAAGTCAGTTCCAACGGCGCGGACATTGGCGGAGAGCGGATGCTGTTGAGCGTCATCCGGGACATCACCGGGCGCAAACGCATCGAGCAGGAGCGCGATCTGTCGCTTCAACGCGAACAACACGCGCGGCGTCTGGCCGAAGACGCCAATCGCGCCAAAGACGAATTCCTCGCCATCGTCACGCACGAACTGCGCTCGCCGCTGAACGCGATGCTCGGTTACGCCCGCATCCAGTGCGCCAAACGGGAATTCGATCCCGAAGAAGCCCTGCGGGCGTTCGAGACCATCCGCCGCAACGGCGAGCGGCAGAAGGCGCTGATTGACGACTTGCTCGACACGGCCCGCATCATCACCGGCAAGCTGAGGCTGGATGTCGGGCCGGTTGATCTCGTCAGTGTGATCAATGACGCGGTCGAGACGGCGCGCCCGGCGGCGGAATCGAAACTCATCGTGCTCACATCGAAACTCGACCCGCAGGCCGCGCAGATCACAGGCGACGCCGAGCGGTTGCATCAGATCGTCTGGAACCTGCTCGCCAACGCCATCAAATTCACGTTTGAAGGCGGGCGGGTGGAAGTGACGCTCGAACGCGCGGAGTCCCGCGTGACGCTCACGGTCAGCGATACCGGCCAGGGCATTGCGCCTGAATTCCTGCCGCGCCTCTTCGACCGCTTCACCCAGCAGGACACTTCGCATTCGCGCCGCCACAGCGGATTGGGGCTGGGTTTGGCGCTGGTCAAACAACTGGTCGAGATGCACGGCGGCGAGATCGAAGCGAGGAGCGCGGGCGAAGGAGAAGGCGCGACCTTCACCGTCACTTTGCCATTGCGGATTGCGGATTGCGGATTGCGGATTGGAGAAGATCGAGAGGCGGAACAATCCGCAATCCGCAATCCGCAATCCGCAATGCTTGAGGGTGTGAGCGTGCTGTTGGTGGACGACGAAGAAGATGCGCGCGCGCTGGTCACAACGATACTCGAAGAGAGCGGCGCGAAAGTGGCGCCCGTCGGTTCTGCTGTCGAAGCTTTTGCGATGATCATCGAACCGCCGCAACCGAACTGGCCCGACGTGCTCGTTTGCGACATCGGAATGCCTGAGGAAGACGGTTACAGCCTGATGCGCCGGATCCGCGAGTGGGAACAGGGACGCGACTGGCGTCTGCCCGCTGTCGCGCTGACTTCTCTCAACCGCGCCGAAGACCGGATGAACGCGTTCAAGGCCGGTTACAGAATACACGTCGCCAAACCGGTCGAGCCGGAAGAGATGGTGGCTGTTGTCAAAAGCCTGTCCGTTCGCAGCAAGTGATCCGATGCTCTTGACCAACTGCGCTTGACCGAATGTACTTAACCAAATGTACTTGATTGACGGCAACAACGTGATCGGCCAGCGAGTCGGATGGCATCGCGACAAACCGGGTTCGCGGCGGCGATTGATGCAGGAACTGACGCGGCTGGCTGCGGCGAAAAAGCTGCGTCTGACAGTCGTTTTCGACGGCGCGCCGGATCAGCAATTCCCCGACGGATCGAGCTATCGCGGCGTCAGGATTTTTTACTCACGCCTGGGATCCGACGCCGACACACGGATCATCGAGATGGTCGAGGCCGAACGCAACAGGAAAAACCTCGTTGTCGTGACTTCGGATGGCAGACTGGCCGCGCGCGTCGCCGTTTGCGGCGTGCGCGTGATGCGATCAGGCGAATTCCGGCGGATGCTGGATGAAACCATCACCGCCACATCGGAGGAAGAGCCGAGCGTCAAAGATGATGATTTCGACGAATGGCTGCGTTATTTCGGTGTTGATGAGAGCGAGGATGAAAACGGATCAAAAACACCTGACACCTGACACCTGACGTCAAGCCACATCATTACCACCACCAACCGTCGAAGCCCTGATGAAGCTGATGGTTTCCTGCCGGTCGGCGTCGGCCCAGGTGGTCGCCTCGTCGGTCGCTCGCGCTGACCAGAGAAAAACAGACGGGTAGCACTTTCCGTCAAGACACTGCAATCGAGCCGAGATCGTTCGCGCCAAATCCTGTTTCTTCAAATCAGGCCAGCCGCGATGAAAGGTCGTGGCGAACTCACCAACAAAGCACGGGTATTCGTCCGAGAAGTTGTGCTTCGGAATCTCTCTCTTGTCCGGCGCGTAGTAATGAAACTGGTGCAGCGTGACGCCCAACCCGGCGGAATCCCAATCGCGGATCGCATCCCAATGCGCAAAACCCACAGTTGACCGGAACGCCTGTCGGCCATCGGGTAAGCGTTTCGCGTTGATTCGTCCGACGCCTTCAGCGATGAAAGCTGACATCTCGTCCTGCGTCACGGTTTTGTTCTCGTCCGGACGAATCTTCATCAACGACCGCGTCTCGGTCACCCACTCCGGTTCATTGATCAATTCCCAGGCGTAGATTGCGCCGGGGTAGCGCAATGAAATTTCCAGCAGCGGTTCGAGCGCGGCGTCGAAAAACGCGCGGCTTTTGGCCGGATCGCAAACGATGTCGAACCGCCCGCCTTTGACGATGTTGGCGCCGGCGTCGGCCACCACGCCCTGATGACACCAGTGAAAATCTATCAGCGAGGGCACGAATTTGATCTTGAGTTCGGCGCAGGTCTTCAACACGAACTTGAAATCATCGCAGAGTTGTTTGTGGAAATGGTGTTCACGCGGGAGCGGATCGAATGTCCACCTGCCGCCGACTTTCTTCGGCGCTTCATCGCCCACGCCGTAACTCAGCCCATCGGCCAGCATGAACCAGCGCACGGCGAACAGGCCCATTTCGGCGAATGCGCGAAAATCGTCGGCGATCTGTTTGCGCTTCTTCTCACGCCATTCGGCGGCGTGTTGTGGGTTGACCCAGGCTGAAGGCGGATCGCCGAAATCCCAGGCGTAATCAATCCAGGGGTAATTGACGCCAACGAGCATTCGATCTCCTCAGGAAAGGCGGGGCAATTTGGCGAATTGCCCCGCCAATTTTCATCATTTCAGCGCTGCGCCAATGATGGCGCAGGCTGATTGATCAATCGCGCCAGCGACGCGGCCAGTTGCGATAGCGCCAGCCGATGTTACGCCGATCATCATCATCCCAGCCGCCATTACGACGTTTGTTATGGTGGTCGTCGTCATCCCAATCACGATTACGCCGTTTGCCGCGACGGTCGTCGTCATCCCAATCGCGATTACGCCGTTTGCCGCGACGGTCGTCGTCATCCCAATCACGATTACGCCGTTTGCCACGACGATCATCGTCATCATCGTCCCACTTGTTTTTGTCTTTCGATTTGTAGCTGCGACCGTCCCACCGACCATCGCGAGCATCGTGACTGTTGGTGAACTTCCCCGACTTCTTGTCGCTGTCATGCCAACGACCGTCTTTATCGTTGGCGAACGTCGCTGAAACGAACGCGAGATTGACGAGCGTCGTCAGGGCAAGAGTCAACAAAGCGAAACGCAATGTTTTCAGCCTGAGCATATGGTTCTCCTTGAATGAAAAGCAGGGCAGGGGGGAAACCTGGCATGATGCGGATGGAGGGGTTCCAAACCGTCGCGGCGGATTCTCATCGTTTATGGGAACGCTGTCAAGCTTTAAATTCGTGAGGGCTTCTCACTTATTACCACGCGGTTACGCATCCGCGTTTGGACCTCTGTATCTGCCGGCCATCTGCCGCGTCGTATGTTCGGAGACGCTCGGACGTTCAATGACGTTTGGAATTTGGTCTTTCGGCGCAGCAATCTGCGGCTGAACATCCGCTGATGTTGGGAATGTTGGGATCGCCGGGAACGTTGGCCGATCCTGCTCCGTATGCCTTCGCGCCGTGGTGATCATCCGCGACAATTGCCAGGAGAGCAATCCGACAACCGCGCCGATCAGCGCGATGCCGAATACGAATGGGACGATCGCATCAGGCCCGCCTCTTCCCCGGTTCACCATGTCTTCGTAAAACTCGAAGACGTAGATCAAACTAAACAGTGCGAAAGCGGCTATCACAAAAAATACGCCCGTGATCTTCAGTCCGGGCATTTGCGGCGCCGGAGTCTTGTCCGAAGAACCTAAGCCAGAGCCGCAGCGTTTGCAGTAGTTCGTCTTCTGCGTGTATTCAAAGCCGCAAGATGGGCAAAACATATTTTCCTCCGTCGGAAGTCTGGAATGCTTTCCCGCTTCTACGCTGCGGGCAGGATGTGAGTTCGCGCGTTTATTGCTTCACCGTGTTCCGGCTCGCGGGTTTAATTTGCCCGGCGCCTTCCTTGATGAAGACGACCTGGCCCGCCGCCACATCGTTCAAGGTGTCAACTGCGCCGCTCGGCCATCGGACTTCAATCGTCTTCACCTTAGCCGCCTTGCCCAAACCGAAATGGAGGCGCAGGTCGTTTTGCGAATAGTAGCTGCCGCCGCTGCGAACTTCGTCAATCTGCGTCTTGTCTTCTGTTACAACTTTGATCCGCGCGCCCGCGCCCGTGCGATTCGATTTCACGCCGATGAGTTTGACCGAAACCCAGTTGTTGTTTTTCGTCGCCGAATCAGTCCGCAGCAAAACCGGAACGTCGTTGACCGGGTTGATCACGACATCCACGTCGCCATCGTTGTCGAAATCGCCGAACGCGCAGCCGCGACTCGCCGTCGTCTCCAAAAGCGGCCCGCCGACTTTTTCAGTGATGTCTTTGAACGAACCGTTGCGCAGATTCTGATAGAGCACCTTGCGCTGCGGGTATCCAGCCTCAGTCGTCAGTTTCTCGACTTCGGGGTAAACGTGGCCGTTGACCAGGAAGATGTCGAGCCAGCCGTCGTTGTCGAAATCCACGAACCCGCAACCCCAGCCCAGAAAGCGCGTGTTGACGCCGATGCCGGCGGTGAACGTCACGTCGTCGAAGCTCAACAAGCCGGACTTCACGCCCAGATTGCGGTAAAGCGTCGAAGTGTCGCCGGAGAAGTTTGTCTTGAAGATGTCGAGCAATCCGTCGCCGTCGAAATCGCCAATGCCCACGCCCATTCCAGCCTGCGGCTTACCGTCGCTGCTGTAGGCCGCGCCCGCTTCGACGCCGATGTCGGTGAACGTGCCGTCTTTGTTGTTGTGATAAAGCGCGGCGGGGGCCGAATCGTTCGCCACGTAAATATCAGTCCAGGTGTCGTTGTCGAAATCCGCCGTGATCACGCCGAGGCCGTATGTGCCGTAGGTTTTCAGAATACCGGCTTTGTCCGAAATGTCGGTGAACGTCGCGTCGCCGTTGTTCCTGTACAGAATGTTTTTGCCGCCTTCCAGTCCGGGCGGGCCGCAGGCAACCATCACGCCTTTGTACAAACACGGGCCAGTTTCAGGCGTCGGCGCGGTCTTCAGATCGAGATCAATGTAATTAGCCACGAACAGGTCGAGGTCGCCGTCCTTGTCGTAATCAACAAACGCCGCGCCGCTTCCCCATCGCGTCTTTGCGCCCGCCACGCCCGCTTTCTCCGAAACGTCGGCGAAGGTTCCGTCGCCGTTGTTTTTGTAGAGCGCGTTGTGGCCGTAGTACGAAATGAACAGATCATCGTCGCCGTCGTTGTCGTAATCGCCGATGCAGACAGCCTGCCCCCAGCCCGTGCAAGCCAGACCAGCCTGTTTCGTAACGTCCTCGAATGTCCCGTCACGCTTGTTGCGGTAAAGATGCGTCGTTGGCTCCTGCCCTTTCGACATGCCGCCCATTCGAGTCCCGTTGACGAAGAAGATGTCGAGCCAGCCGTCGTTGTCGTAATCGAACCAGGCCACGCCGCAGCCGGTCGTTTCGAGCAAATACTTATTCCTGCGCTCATCGCCGTAGACAGTCTTATGCGTCAAGCCGGCGGCGCGGGCGATGTTGGTGAACGTCACGCCGTAACCATTGTCTTTTTCGGCGGGCTTGGCGTTCTGCCACCCGAACGCAAAATAGACAGGCGCGCACAACAGCGCGGCGATCAGGCAGAGTTGTTGAACTGATTGTTGAAGTGACGAACGCAGGTTTCGCATAACCGCGACAATATAATCTCGGCCTGCGGCCTCCGCAAACTCTGCCGCCGCAAACGAAGAGATCATCCGCGCCACCCTGTCTCGACCCATTAAATCCGCGCGCCGGTTTATGCTATGCTCCGCCATCATTGAATCAATCACATCACAGACAGACTTTAAACAAGCGACTGAAACGGAGAAGGAGTTCATGAAAACCGCCGAGAAGCTCTCGCAATTTATTTTCGCTCTGGCCATCTGCTGCTCGATCGAAGCGTCGGCTATGGCTCAGGCTGTTTACGGCAGCGTCTTCGGAACGATAACCGACGCGCGAGGCGCCGCCGTGGCGAACGCGAAGGTGACGATCACCAACACCGGCACTGGCGTCAGCGAAAAGGCTCAGACCGGCGGATCGGGCTATTTCACCCAGACGCGATTGATTCCCGGCAAGTACCGCATCAAAGTGGAAGCCGATGGATTCAAATCGGCGGTGATTGAAACAGTCGTGGTCAATGTTGACACGGCTTCGGAGTCGAACGTCGTTTTGCAGCCGGGCCAGATCAACGAACAGATCACGATCAGCGAGCCGCCACCGCTGCTCAAAACCGACCGCTCCGACGTATCTGTGACGTTTGAAACTCGTCAGGTGACCGACCTGCCGATCCTCGACCGCAACTTCACCAGATTCGTTTTGCTCACGCCCGGCGCTCAGCAACTGGGCTGGCAACAGACGACGGCTGAAAATCCGCAAGGCTCGACGCAGACGATGGTCAACGGCCAGCATTTCAGCGGCACGGCTTTTCAGTTGGACGGCACGGAGAACCGCGATCCGATCCTGGGCCTGATCGTCATCAATCCAAATTTTGAGGCCATCGGCGAAACCAAGATCACTTCGCAAAATTATGACGCCGAGTTCGGCCAGGCCATCGCGGGCGTGGTTTCGGTCGCAACCAAATCCGGCGCGAACGAACTGCACGGCGCTGCGTTCCTGTTCCGCCAGAACGACACGCTGCAAGCGCGTAATCCGCTCTCGCAATTTCAAAAGAACCCGACCACAGGCAAATTCATTCCCGACACGCTGCGCAACCAGTTCGGCGGCGCAATCGGCGGCCCGGTCATCAAAAACAAGCTTTTCTTCTTCGGCGATTACGAAGGCTGGCGAGGCAAGATCGGCGGTTCGCGGTTGCTGATAGTTCCAACGGCTAAAGCCCGCACCGGCGATTTAAGCGAGTACCTGTCCAACGATCCAAAGAGTCTGGTCGGCATGATTTTCGATCCGAACACCTCGGTCGTTGACGCGCAGGGCAATCTCATCGGTCGAGACCGGTTTCCCGGCAACATCATCCCGCAGAACCGCCTGTCGCCGCAGGCGCTCAACATCTTGAAGCTGATCCCGCTGCCGAACGTGTCGAATGCGCCCGCCAATGGCACGCTCGACAATTTCGTCGCGTCGGGCAGCGAAGGTTATGACAAAGACAGCTTCGACATTCGCATTGACGCGCGCAACAGCGACAGGTTGAACATGTTTGGCCGTTACAGCTTCGCCGATTTCAGGCTGACCGGCCCGACGGCTTTCGGCGAAGGCGGCGGGCCGGAGATCGTTTCATTCGGCGGCCAATCGAAAGTCCGCAATCAGAGCCTCGCTTACGGATTCGATTACACCTTGAACGACACGCTCATCACGGATTTTCGCTTCGGCTATTTCCGATACGCGCTCAACGTGCTGCCGTCCGATTTCGGCAGGAAGACCGCGAGCGACGTCGGCGTGCCCGGATTGAATCTGGACGAATTCAGTTCCGGTCTGTTCGCCGGTTTCGTGATTGATCCGAGGCGGCAAAACATCGCGGGCGGCTTCGGCTTCGGCTCGGATGAGTTGAGGAAGGGTTTCAATTTCGGTTCGGGCCAGTTCGTCAATCGCTGCGGCTGCCCGCTCGATCAGGAAGAGAACCAGTTTCAATTCGTCAGCAACACGACGAAATTTTACGGCGACCACACCGTCAAATTCGGAGCGGACGTTCGCCGCGCTTACAACCTGCGGGTGCCGTCAGACCTGCATCGTTCGGGCGAATTGACGTTCGACACCGGACGCACGCGCGGCGTCGAGGGAGGCGGACTCGGTCTGGCGACGTTCCTGCTCGGCGATGTGACGCAGTTCGGGCGTTACATCAGCTCGAACACCGACGCGCGCGAACGCCAGTGGCGGCATTTTTATTACGGCCAGGACACGTGGCGCGCGACGCCGAAGTTGACCGTCAATTACGGCCTGCGTCTGGACGTGATCAATCCGCAGTCCGTGAACAAACCCGGCAATGGCGGCTTTCTCGATCTGAACACAGGCGAAATCAAAGTCGCGGGCGTCGGCGACACGTCGCTCAGCGGCAATGTCGAGAACAATTTGAATTTCGCCCCGCGCGTGAGCGTCGCCTACAAGGCCGCCGAGAAGCTTGTCATCCGCGCCGGTTATGGCCGCAGCTACGACATCGGCGTTTTCGGTTCGCTCTTCGGCCACACGGTGACGCAGAACCTGCCCGTGCTGGCCGTGCAGCGGTTGAACGCGCCGTCGAATTTCGACCGCGTGTTTACGCTCGCATCAGGGCCGCCCGCGTTCACCGCGTTTTTCGGTTTGGATAACACGCCGAAAAACGGCGGCAAGCCGAACACGACATTGCCAACGAACGGTCGTTTCTTTTTGCCCGATGGAGTTTTCGCGCGCGCGATCCCTGACAGGCAGCGTTTGCCGCGCGTGGACGCTTACAACGTCACGGCGCAATATCAACTGACCAACACAATCGCCGTCGAGGCGGCATACGTCGGCAACAAAGGCACGCACGTTTTCGCGGGCGACGGGCCGCAATTCGACGTGAACCAGCCGACGCTCGCCGGATTCGGCAGCCTCACGCGCGATCAACGTCGCCCGCTCTTCAACAAATTCGGCTGGACGCAATCAATTGATTTCTTCTGCAACTGCGCCGACGACCGCTACGATTCGGCGCAGTTCAAACTGACCAAACGGTTTTCGGACGGCTACGCGATCCTGGCGCATTATACTTTGCAACGATCGTTGCAGGACGCGCAGGATTATTTCATCCACGACCAGGCGCTCAATCGCGGCGTCGCCGATTGGAATCGCACGCACAGCTTCGTCTTCTCGCAAATCTGGGAGTTGCCGATAGGCAAAGGCAAAAGAATCTTCGGCGGAGTTTCGCGCCCGCTGGATTGGCTGATCGGCGGATGGCAGATCAACTCGAACACGACGATCCAGAGCGGGTTGCCGTACAGCAATTGCTACGACGCGGGCGCAAACATTGACACCGGCCCCTGCCGCCCGAACGTCAGCGGCGATCCGAAGCCGCGCCTGTCGGGCACGCAGTATTCTTACGACACGTCGGCGTTCTCGAACCCGGGCAAAGGCAAATTCGGCAATCAGGAACGCAACGCGCTACGCGGCCCCGGCTACTGGCGCACCGACGCGTCGCTGTTCAAAAAATTCCGCTTCGCTGAAACGAAGGAGCTTGAGTTCCGAGTCGAATCGGTGAACGTCTTCAATCACGTCAACCTCGGCAATCCCGATTCCTTCATCGGATCGTTCGATCAGAGCGGAAAATTGAACGCGAGTCCGAGCCTGGGGCGCATTTACACGACGGCGTTTTTCGGCGCCGACCCGATGCGCAATTTCCAGTTCGCGCTCAAATTCAAGTTCTGAGAGTGATATGCTTGCAGCCGCAAGGAGGCGATAAATGAGTCAAACGATTACTGCAATCTATGCGAATGGAGTTTTGCGTCCGGTCACGCCGCTGGATTTGCCGGAGCAGGCGCAGGTGGAGATCGAAGTCAAACAGGTGACAGAGCCGGAAATTGATCGGGTCAATGAGCGGAGGCGCGTGATTCAGGCGCTGGCTGACGCCGGTGTAATCATCAACCTGCCGCTGGAGCCATTTCCACCAAGCCCGATTTCATCTGAGGAGAGAGAGAGACTGGCCAAAGTTTTATCAGTCGGGAAACCTCTCTCCGAAATAATCATCGAGGAACGTGAGGGGCGCTGATGGCATTCTATTACGCCGACAGCAGCGCGCTGGTTAAACGGCACGTCGCCGAGACAGGCTCCGCCTGGTTCACCACGTTGGCTGATCCCTCGGCTCACAACACAATCATCACAGCGCAAATCAGCCTGGTCGAACTCTACAGCGCGCTCAACCGGCGCATTCGGGAGCGCACGCTTACACAGGCGGATTATGCGCTGGTGATGATTGATCTCGATCTCATCTTTAACTCGCAGTACGCCATCGTTCCGCTCTCACAAACTGTAATTGGCGAAACGAGGGGGTTGCTTGAGCGACATCCGCTGCGCGCTTACGATGCAGCGCAATTGGCTTCGGCGATTTACAGTCGATCAGAAATGAAGGCTGCGGGAGCCTCTCCTCTTGTCTTTCTTTCCGCCGACACCCGTCTCCTGACCGCCGCGCAAGCCGAAGGCTTCGACACCGACGATCCCAATCTTCATTGATGGAATCCGCTATGAAACAGTTGATCCTGGCCTTTATTCTCTCTTGCAGTTTCGCCGCTCAATTGCTCGCCCAGGCGCAATCGGATCCGCTCGCCGAAGCGCGCGCGTTGATCAACGAAGGCAATGCGAAAGCGGCCATCGCCAAACTGCAATCGCTGCCTGACGTGAAGGAGATTCGCGTCGCGCATCTGCTGGGCGTCGCGTATTACCACGCGGGCGATCTGCCGCGCGCGATTGAGACGCTGGCTGCGGTTGTTGACAAGCTGCCGCCGGATTCGGTTGAGCGGCGCGAGGCCGTGCAGGCTTTGGGGCTGGCGCGTTACATGGCCGGGCACATCGCCCAATCAATTCCCTTCCTCGAACAAACCCTCGTCTGGGCGCCGAACAACAACGAACTGATCTACGCGCTCGGAATGGCTTACATCCAGACGCGGCAGGCGACGAAGGCGCGCGAATCGTTCGCGCGGATGTTTCGCGTAGCAAACGATTCGGCCTCGGCGCACCTGATCACCGCGCAGATGATGATCCGGCTGGAAATTCACGAAGCCGCCGAAGCCGAGTTGAAACAGGCCGTCGAGAAAGACCCTAAGCTCCCGCAGGCGCATTACCTGCTCGGCCAGATGGCGATCTATCACGCGCGTTACGACGAAGGCATCAAGCTTCTGGAAAAAGAGATCGCGATCAATCCCGGCAATGCGATGGCTTATTACAAACTCGGCGACGCTTACACGCGGCAGTTGAGGTGGGACGAGGCGGTTGCGCCGCTGCAAAAATCCATCTGGCTAAATCCGTATTACAGCGGCCCATATATCCTGCTCGGCAAGACATATTTGAAGAAGAAGAACCTCTCGACGGCTGAAGGCATGTTGAAGCGCGCGATCCAGTTCGACCCGAACAACAAATCGGCTCATTATCTGCTCGGCCAGGTTTATCAGCAGACGGGGCGGGCCGAAGATGCGAAGCGCGAGTTTGCGATGGCGGAAAAGTTGCAAGGCAATCTGGAAAAGATCGAGCAATAGCCGCTACCGTTGATCGAGCTTGTGGTGGGTGACATACGAAACGTGCACCGGCACGCCGCCGTTCACCTTCACCTTCACCAGCGTCTGAAAATTCGTCGGCAGTCTCGGCGTTTCGCCAGACGGCGCGGTGTTGAGATGGTTGATCAGATCGCGTATGTAATCGGGCTTGGTGACGTATTCGACTGCCGCCTGAGTTCCGTGCGTCGTGATGCCGGCGAGGATCAGCATCCTTTTCTTGCCGTCGAGTCCCTGCAACAGGCTGACTACAGCATAATCTTCCGAAATCTGGCTGCGCGACGGACCGTCCTGTTTGGCGAGATAACGCCGCTGCTCGCCTGGCTGCGGGTTGGTGTTGATGATGCCGAACGTTTGTTTCCCGTTGTCGTCCGGCATGGGCTTGAAGATCAGATCCTGCTTCTGCGGCAGATCACGCAGGAAGAAGTTTTCCGCCGGCGAGCCGAGCACGACGATATTTTCGGTCTTCAGGTCTTCCCACGTCAGCAGCAGACTACGTTTGACGCGCGAGGTGTGCCCCATCCTGGCGAAGAAATCGCCGAGGAAGTAAGAACCCATCACTTCGCCGATGCCGGTGTAGAGTTCGGTCACCGGCTCTTTGCTCTGCTCAGTCTCGCTCTGTGGAATGCTCGGCGAGCCGAGACTGCTCCCCGGAGAATCAAGCGACTTGAGCAGCTTCATTCCTCCTTCCGCCGTGCCACGAAAGAGCGTGTTGCTGTAAACGATCAACACCGGCTCGGTGGAGCGCAGCAGGTCTCCCCATAACGGGTCAATCTTGCGACGATCGAGCGCTCCGCTCTCACCCTTAGCTGAATTCGACAACTCAATCGCCCTGGCGCGGTAGAAAAACGCGAGCGCGCCGAGCAGAACCGACAGAAAGGCGAAAACCAGCGCCGCAATTTGCCAGCGACTCGCCGGCGCAGGCAGCCGTTCGCCCACGCGAGGAGGCTGGATCACGCTGCGCGACGCCGGCGCAATCGCCGCATCAAGCGCGGAATCATTGGCGTATCCAACGACGGCTCCGGCCATCGCGGGCGCAGCGTCTGAATGATTCGAGGCGGCGTTCACGGCAAAAGCGGTGGACGCTTCGCCATTAGCCTCCCGCTCTTCCTTCTCCCAGGCAGAGAGGAAAACCGGTGTGTATTGGCCTTTCGGCATATCAATGATGATCGGGTCATCTCTGCCTTCGGTCTCATAATATTCGTGCAGCTTCGTCCTCAATCTTCCGGCCTGCACCCGAACAACGGAATCAACGCGCGGATCGAACTCTCGTCCGCGTCCGAAGACTTCGGTAGCAATTACGTACTCCTTGAGTTGTCCCTCCTGATTCTCAATAGATTTGTCCACTACAAACCGGAGGAACGCTCTGAGGTTTTCCGATCCGTGCAATGCGCGTCCGTGAAGAATCCTGTCCAACGCGGCGAGTTTTTCTTCTCTGGCGATGTGCATGGCGAAGTAGCGGCTTTTTTAAGAAAGCTTGTAACGTTGATGTAACCTTGCGTAACGCAATGAAATAAAAGGAAGTAACCGTATTATACGCCCGGTAACTATCAAAGCAAGGCACGTAGCTGTAATGTCGTCCTCCCAATCGGACGCATCGCCGGAATCTAATGGCGAGCGCCGCCGTCAACAATCCGATAAAGACCTTGGGCTTACTGCTGGGATAATTTGTAAATCAGTTTGCTTTGCCGGGATGAAGCGCCTTCCTGATCGCGTGATCGGGGCGGCGCCATTTGCCGCTTGGTCGGGCGCAAACATCATTGCGCGCGTCTTGCGCACGGGCAATGAATGCTGCGCCCGATCACAATTACCCTAATCATTAAAGACATTGGCCGAGCAGGATTTCCCCACATCATCGTAACTGTCCGGCAATCCTGGCTTCGGAACAGGAGGACAATATGAGAAGCATCAGCAAGCTTTCTCTGCTCGCGTTAAGCCTGATGGTCTGCTGCGCGTTTGCGGTCTCGACTCTAGGACAGGCCGTTTATGGCAGCGTCTTCGGGACTGTCACCGATTCCGGCGGCGCCGCCGTGGCGAAAGCGACGGTGACGATCACCAACATCGGCTCCAATTCGAGCGAGACAACCAGGACCAACGAATCAGGCAATTACAACCAGACTCGCCTGATTCCCGGAACCTATCGCATCAAGGTCGAAGCCAGCGGATTCAAAACGGCGGTGATCGAAACCGTCGTCGTCAACGTTGACACGGCCTCGACCGTCAACGTGTCGCTGCAACCGGGACAGGTCAGCGAAGAGATCACGATCACCGCTGAAGCTCCGCTGCTCAAGACCGACCGCGCCGACGTGGCGACCACGTTCGAGACCCGCCAGGTCACAGACCTGCCGATCCTCGACCGCAACTTCACCAAGTTCATCCTGCTCACTCCCGGCACGCAGCAATTGCAATGGCAGCACGCCGCGAGCGAAAACCCGCAAGGCTCGACACAGACGATGGTCAACGGCCAGCATTTCAGCGGCACCGGATACCAACTCGACGGAACCGAAAACCGCGACCCGATCCTGGGCATCATCGTCATCAATCCGAACTTTGAATCCATCGGCGAAACCAAGATCACTTCGCAGAATTACGACGCCGAATTCGGACAGGCGACGGCGGGCGTGGTTTCGGTTTCGACCCGATCCGGAACCAACGACCTGCACGGTTCAGCGTTCCTCTTCCGGCAAAATGACGTGTTGCAAGCGCGCAATCCGTTTGCGCAATCCCAGAAGGATGCGCTGACAGGCAAATTCGTTCCCGACACTCTGAGAAATCAATTCGGCGGATCGCTCGGCGGACGAATCATCAAGGACAAGCTTTTCGTCTTCGGCGATTACGAAGGTTTGCGCAGCAAGACCGGCGGCACCAAGCTGTTGACCGTGCCGACGGCGGCGGCGCGCACGGGCGATCTGAGCGCGTATGGAGTGAATATCTACGATCCGGCGACTTCGGTCTTCAAACCGGATGGCTCCCTGGACAGCCGCCAACTGTTCGCCGGCGCTAAAATTCCGACTGCCAGATTGTCACAGCAGGCGCTCAACGTTCTGAAGCTGATCCCGCTGCCGAACGCGCCGGGACGTTTGAACGGCACAGCTGATAATTACGTCGCTTCCGGCATCGAAGGCTTCGACAAGGACAGCTTCGACGTTCGCGTTGATTTCAGATCGAGCGACAAGCTGAGCATGTTCGGGCGCTACAGTTTCGCCGACTTCTCGCGCAACGGCCCAACGGCTTTCGGCGCGGGCGGCGGCTCCGAACTGGTTTCGCTCGGCGGCTCATCGAAAGTGCGCAACCAGAGCGTGGCCTTCGGCTTCGACTACAGTTGGTCATCAACTTTGGTGACCGACTTCCGGTTCGGCTTCTTCCGCTACAAGGTCAACGTCCTGCCGTTCGATTTCGGCAAAAACACAGCGGCTGACGCGGGCATCAAGGGGCTGAACAATGACGCCTTCAGTTCAGGCCTCTTCGCCGGATTCATCAAGGGCAATGGCGGCGTGCCGGATACGAACTTCGGTTCGGGCCTCGGTGTCAACCGCTGCAACTGCCCGCTGGATCAGGACGAGAATCAGTTCCAGTTTGTCAGCAACACGTCGAAGTTCTACGGCGACCATACCTTCAAGTTCGGCGTTGACGTGCGCCGCGCCTACAACCTGCGCGTGCCGAGCGACACGCATCGCGCCGGCGAATTGACGTTCAGCAACGGCGGAACAGCCAGCCCAACCGGCGGCGGTCTCGGATTGGCCACCTTCCTGCTGGGCGACGTCTCCAGCTTCGGGCGTTACATCAGTTCCAGCACGGACGCGCGTGAACGCCAGTGGCGACATTTCTATTACGGCCAGGATTCCTGGCGCGCCACTTCGAAGCTGACGGTCAATTACGGCGTGCGCCTTGACGTGATCAATCCGCAGAGCATCAACAAGGCCGGCAATGCGGGCTATGTGAGCCTCGATACCGGCATGGTCAGCACGGTTGGCGTAGGCTCGACCAACCTCAGCGGCAACGTTGATAACTCTCTCAACTTCGCTCCGCGTCTGAGCGTGGCTTACAAGGCGACCGACAAGCTGGTGATTCGCGCGGGCTATGGCCGCAGCTACGACATCGGCGTGTTCGGTTCTCTCTTCGGCCACTCCGTGACACAGAATCTGCCGGTTCTGGCGATTCAGTCAATCAACAACGGCAACTTCAACAAGGCATTCACTCTGGCTGATGGCGCTCCTGCCTTCACTGCTTATTTCGGCCTCGATAAGGCGCCGAATCAGGGCGGTAAGCCGAACGCGTCGCTGCCTTCAAACGGTCAGTTCTTCCTGCCCGATGGCATCGCGGCGTTCGTGCTGCCGGACAAGCAGACACTGCCGACCGTGGACGCTTACAATTTCACCGTGCAGTATCAGATAACGAACAAGATGTCGGTTGAAGCCGCTTATGTCGGCAACAAGGGCACGCACGTTTTCGCGGGCGACGGCCCGGATTTCAGTCCCAATCAGGTTCCGATCGCGGGCTTCACTCCGGGGCGGAATGGAACGCTCGCCAAACCGTTCTTCAAAAAATTCGGCTGGTCGCAGGACCTCAGATACTTCTGCAACTGCGCCGACAATCACTACGATTCGCTACAGCTCAAACTGGATAAGCGTTTCTCGGACGGGTATTCGATCCTGATGCATTACACGTTGCAGAAGCAGACGCAGGAAGACGGCGGATACTTCTTCTTCGATTCCGGTCTGAATCGCGGCCCGGCGGGCTGGCAGCGAAATCACAATTTTGTGTTCTCGCAGGTCTACGAATTGCCCATCGGCAAAGGCAAGAAGTTGCTGGGCGACGTTTCGCGGGCGGCTGACCTGTTCATCGGCGGCTGGCAGTTCAACTCGAACACGACGATCCAGAGCGGCCTGCCGTTCGACAACTGCTTCGACACTGGCGGCATCTCCGACACTGGAACCTGTCGCCCGAACGTCAGCGGCGACGTCAAGACGGGAACCAGCCGCGAAGGCAACGGAACGATTCGTTACTTCACCGACCTGAGCGTCTTCAGCGCTCCGGCGGTCGGCACGTTCGGCAATCAGAAGCGCAACGCGCTTCGCGGGCCGGGTTACTGGCGCACCGACGCTTCGCTCTTCAAGAAGTTTCGCATCACCGAAAAGGTCGAAGGCGAGTTCCGCATCGAGTCGGTGAACTTCTTCAACCACGTCAATCTGGGCAACCCCGACGGCTTCATCGGCAAATTCACCGCCGGCAAGCTCAGCCCGAGCGGCGGCGCGGGCGTCATCAATTCGACCGCCTACTTCGGCGCCGACCCGCAGCGCAACTTCCAGTTCGCGTTCAAGCTCAAGTTCTAAAGAGCCGAAAGCGAATTGACATCAACGCGAGGAGGAGTCTGTCGCAGACTCCTCCTTTTTTATCGCGCGGAAAACGGCGCGTGGCACGGCCACGGCAAATGTAATAAAATCTCTTCGTCAATACAGTCGGCAAAGAAAGGAAACAGCCATGAATGAAGACTTGACCAGAGAGATGCCTGAGCAAGAACCAACTCTGAGGCAGCTTTACTCGCTCATGATCGAGATGAGAACCGAGATGAACGGGATGAAAGATGAGATGAGCGGGATGAAAGATGAGATGAGCGGGATGAATCAACGGCTCACTCGGCTTGAAGAGAAAGTCGAGGCGCGGCTTTACGACACCCGCCCGCTATGGGAAAGGATCATCAGTGAAGTTGATTCGCTGCGCGCCGGACAGGAAGAACTCAACTCCAAGTTTGAGTCGCTCCGCGAAGAGCAGGTGGCGATCCGGCAGGAGTTGGCGGGCTTCCGCAGTGAGACCAATCACAATCTCAGATTGCTCAGCAACAAAGTCAAAGACACCTTACTCTACATATCCGACGTGAGCGCGCGCACTACCGAGTTGGAGAAGCATTTTCCGGCGCTGGACATCTGATGAAATTGGGACTTTCGCTCACAGCCTGTCTCTTCTTCGTGGCGCTCGTCGCGCCTGCCAATCCGCAATCTTCCAACTTCCCAGTCAGCTTCGTTGACGTGGCCGCGCAGGCCGGGTTGACGCATCCTGTCGTTTACGGCGGCGTCGAAACCAAAAAATACATCATCGAGACCAACGGCTGCGGCGTGGCTTTTTACGATTATGACAACGATGGGTGGATGGATCTGTTCGTGATGAGCGGACGGCGGCTGGAACAGTACCGCGGTCGCGAGGAAGCGGAGCCGACCAACAGGCTTTATCGCAACAACCGCAACGGGACTTTCACCGATGTCACCGAACGAGCCGGATTGAAACGCACGGGCTGGGCGTCGGCGCTTTGCATCGGCGATTACGACAACGACGGATTCGACGATCTGTTTCTGACTTACTGGGG
>WBZR01001988.1_pt1 | contig 22960 bp, 17 predicted proteins | sample 5204231 | NCBI WGS metagenome assembly WBZR01 (sample SAMN12412403, study PRJNA552823) | activated sludge metagenome | isolation source: activated sludge from anammox sidestream of wastewater treatment plant... | place: USA: Virginia | collected 2017-08
CTCCGCGACTACACCGCCCGCCATCTGCCCCAAACCCCCGAAGAACTCGACGTCTTCAACATGCTCCTCCACGCCGCCTGGCGCCTCCGCAACCTCACCGTCGCCGAAGCCCAACTCTACGCCCAAGCCGGCGGCGATCCCCTCCTCTGCGCGAACCCCGAAATCGAAAAACGCGCCACCCTCCTCCAACGCTACCGCTCCGAAACCGAGCGCGCCTACCACCGCCACCTTAACCAATTGAAATCGCTACAGAACAACCGCCTCTACCAGGAGCAGTTCTCCAAGCTCCTCCCCGCCGATGCCCCCGCCCTGGCCAACGCCGCGGCCTTCACGAAGAGAACCCAGGACCTCCTCAAGCGCGACCTCGACGAAACCATCAAACAGGCCGCAAACGAGGCGAAATCCTTCAACTCCCAACTCAAGGACCTCTTCTCCATGTTCACCACCCAGCAGAAGTGACACAAAGCCCCTTACAACTCGGCGATCGTCTCCATCGTCACGTCGCCACTGCGCAGGGCCTCTTCCTTCAACTCCACTCCCAGGCCCGGACTCTCAGGTGGCGTGACATATCCGTTCACCGGCACGGGCACGTTCTTCAGAAAGTGCGGGTAAACGTCGTTGTAAAGGTGGTAGACGCTCTCCATGATGTAGAAGTTCGTGAGTGCGGTTGCCGTGTGCATCGACGAGAACCACAGGATCGGCCCGCCCCCCGTATGCGGAGCGCTGGGGATCTTGTATGTATCCGCCATATCGGCAATCTTCTTCGCCTCGGAAATGCCGCCGCACCAGGTGACGTCGAACATCACCACATCCACCGCATGCTGCTCGAACATCTCCCGGTAGCGGAACCGCGTCGCCAGCCGTTCGCTGATGCAAATCGGGATCGATGTCTCCCGCGCCAGCGACGTGTAGGCCGAAAGATTGTCCGCCAGCATCGGATCCTCCAGCCACATGATCCCGTAGGGCTCGAGCGAATGCGCGATCTGCTGCGAGCAGGGCAGATTCCACCGGCTGCTCAAGTCCAGCGCAATCTCGATCTCGTCCCCCACGGCTTTGCGCATGCGCTGAATCGGCTCGAGCGATTGCTTCAACTCCGCCTGCGTGATGAACGTCCCGCCATGCCGCGCCATCGCATTGATCGGCCCCCTGTCATACGGGTAGATCTTGATCCCCTTGATCCCGCGCTTCAACAGAAACTCCGCCAGTTGCTCCGGATGCGTATGCTCTCTCATGCCGTTGATCGGCCAGCCGTTCATGGTGTTGTACACCATCAGCTTCTCCTGCGCCTTGCCGCCCAGCAGCCGGTACACCGGCAACCCCGCGGCCTTTCCCAGAATGTCCCACTGCGCGATATTGATAGCCGTCAGGATGCGCGAGTCAGCGCCTCCCCACGGCTGGTACGAAATCCGGTAGAAGATGTCCTGCCACAGACGCTCGATCTGCGTCGCGTCTTTCCCGATCACATACGGCGCGATCTCCTTCAGCGCTCCGCGATGCGCCTCGAAGCCGGGATACGACTCCCCAACACCCGTGATCCCTTTGTCCGTCGTCAGCCGCACCCACATCCAGTTCGGCGCGATCCCTTGGATCTTCATGTCCGGCCGGAATCGAACCGCCTCGATCTTCGTGATCTTCAATGGGCCCGCGGCTTCGGCGGCCTCCAGTGCCTGGTAGGGGAGCGCGGAGGCCCCCATCATCTTGAGAAGCTCGCACAGGGCCCGACGGCCCACCTGAGCGGAAGGAACTCGCGTACCCACCCACCCGGCGAGGCTCCGTTGTGCGAGCGAGTTCATCAGAAGGGATCGGCGTGTCATGTTCATCCTCTACAGCGGCGCCGCGTGCTGCTTGACGTACTCTTCCACCTTCGACACCCGCGGGCGGCGCTGATCAATGTAATAGAACCTCTCGGCGAACTTCAGCCCGTGCGGCTTGCCGTATTCGCGGTCGTCATCCAACAGGAACTGCCGCGCGTACTCGCGATCCGCGGTGCGATTATCGGAGCCGAGCAGCGGCAGCCGCTTCCCTTCCTTCGCCAGCCGCGCCCGCAGCTTCGACCCCGCATCGCCGTCGCCCTGCGACCGGCACTCCACAATCGCGTCAATCTTCTTCTCGATGTGCGAGCCGGTGTCCACCACCCGGTTGTACACTTGCCCCGGCCGCCCATAAAAGTAGTAGCGCTCCAGCACTTCATGAGGCATGAACCCTGCCTCCATGTGCTCCGGATAATCGGTCTCGATCCCGGACATCCAGGCCGCCTCCTCCACCGCGCGCCCCGTCACCCAGTGGTCCGGATTCTCTTCCCCATGCCCCCACGGGTTAAAAGAGACAACCGTGTCCGCTTTCAACGCCCGGAAGAGAAAGATCAGCCTCCCTCTGATATCGAGCGTCGAGATGTTGTTCATCTCGTGGTTCTGATAATAGAAGTCGAAGCTGTCGCGGAAGCCGATCGCCTGCGCCACCCGCGCGTGCTCCTGCTCGTTGCTCAGGATGTTTTGCGCCGCCGTGTGCCCGCCGCGCTTCTCATCGTTGCTCGTCCGTACCAGGTACCCCGTATAGCCTTCGTGAATCAGCTTCGCGCACAACCCTGCCGCGTAGTAAGGAATGTCGTCGAGATGCGCATGCACCGCCACGAACACCTTGCCCGCATCAGGCCGCCCCGGCCGGTCCTTCTCCACCACGATCTCCTTCACATCGGCGCGGGCCATCGCAATCCCCAAATCGTGATACCGTTCCATTGCTGCCTCCTAAAGCGGCTCCGTGTGCTCGTCCACCCAGCGCCGGATATTCGCGCTGTACTCCGCCTGTGGACCGATATACCGGAACGCCTCCGCATACTCCAATCCGAACCGCTGCCCCAGCAGCCGCCAATCCTCCATCAAAAAGTGCTTCACGTACGCAAAATCGGCTGTGGCGTCATCGTTGCCGAGCAGCGGCAGGCGCTTCCCCTGCCGCGCCAGTTCCTGCCGCAGCCGCGAACCGCTGCCCCCCGCCGGGCCCTTTCCTCGATTGGCTACATTCCCTCTCGTCTTCTGGTCGATATACGAATTGATATCCACAATCCGGTTCACCAGGTTGTGCCCCTCCGGCGACCGCGCGTGATAATACTTCTCCCGGATGTGCGCCGGCTTCAGCCCCATCTTGTAGTGCTCCGGATAATCCTTGCCGGTTCCCGAAAGCCAGCAGGCGCCCTCGACGGCCCGCCCCGCTACCAGGTGATCGGGATTCTCCTCGTAGTGGTTGTACGGGTCCATCGTCACAATCGTATCCACTTGCAGCACGCGGAACAGGAAGATCAGCCGCGAACGGATTTCGATCGCCGCGCAATCATCCATCCGGTGATTGCGGTAATAGAACGTGAACGTCTTCTTGCAGCCGAGCGCTTTCCCCACCTCCTGGTTATCGATCTCGTTCTGCACCACGCCATAACCCAGCGTGCGCCCGGCGGCCTCATCATTCGACATCCGGATCAGGTACCCCGTGTAGCCTTCATCAATCAACTTCGCCACAAGCCCGCCGGCATACAGCGGAATGTCATCCGAGTGCGCCTGCACCGCAGCCAGCACCTTCCCTTGATGCGGCTTGCCCGGCCGGTTGCGCTCCATCACCAGATCATCCGCATACGTGTAGTAGTCCGGAACCGTGAACGGACTATAGCCAGTCCTTTGGTTCGCGAACGCCGTGGGCGTCGCCCCCGCCGGCAGGTTGTGCCGTCCGCCTGCTGTCTGCGCCTGCCCCGGAGCCTGCAAACCGAATCCCCCGCCCATCGAGCTTCCAATGAATTTGCGTCTGTCCATGTCTCACCATCCCATCGCGTAATCGTCCTTCGCCGGACTCACTGCTCCGAACATCACACCCGATTTATCAATCCACACCACCTTCATCGCTCCCGCTCCGGCAGGCTGCTGCGAGTATGGCCGCTGCATTTTCGTAACCTCCAGACGGTGCCCCTTCGCCCGCAGCGGATCGCCTATCCGCGAAGCCAGCACTTCCGGTATGGTCAGTTTATCCCCAACCGGCTGCGGATAGTTCGATGCGTGAAAGTTGGCCGTCAGCACCGTCGGCTGCTCCACCGCCAACTGCGGGTTCATCCCGAATTCCACCATATTCAAAAACGCTTGCAGCATCGACTGCGGCTGATTGTCGCCGCCCGGCGTATTCCAGGCGAGCACCGGCTTGCCGTCCTTCATCGCCAGCGCGGGGTTGATCGTGTGCCGCGGACGCTTCCCCGGAGCCAGCACGTTCGCATCCTTCTCATTCAGGCTGAAATATTGCAGCCGGTTGTTCAGCACATATCCGCCGCCTTCCACCACCACGCCACTGCCGAACGTGCCGTTGTTGCTGTGTGTCACCGAGACCAGGTTCCCGTAGCGGTCGGCAATCGAGAACGACGACGTCTCGCCGGGATTCCCATACGCCGCCGCGCCCGGATGCGCATGGTCCGGATCAATCAGCTTGAGCCGCTCCTCCGCATAGCGCTTCGAGAGCAACTGCTCCGTCGGAACCTTCGAAAATCGCGGGTCCGCCACCCAATGGTCCCGATCGGCGAATGCCAGCTTCAACGTCTCCACCAGCGTATGAATGTATGGCGCGGAGTTGTGCCCCATCGCTTTGAGGTCCACCGGCTCCAGCATGTTCAACGCCTCCAGCAGCACGATCCCCTGCGAACTCGGCGAGGCCTCATACACGTCGTAGCCCTTGTAACTCGTGCGGATCGGCGGACCTTCTTCCGGCTGATACGCAGCGAGATCCTCATAGCGCAGCACCCCGCCATGCTTCCCGTAGAAATCGGCCGTGAGACGCGCCAGCTTACCCCGGTAAAAGGTATCCGCGCCCTCGCGCGCTATCATCTCGAGCGTCCGCGCCAGGTCCGGCTGCCGAAATACGTCACCCGGCTCGAACGCACCGCCATTCTTCAGCAGCGCCTTCACGGAACTCGGATACGGAGACAGCTTCGCAATCGCCGCATTGTGATTGCCCGCGCACCAGTGCGTCAGCGGATGCCCATCGCGCGCCGCTTCGATCGCCTCCTCGAGCAACTCCGGATACTTGCGCGTGCCGTACTTTCGCAGCGCGAGATCGAATCCCCCAACCGCTCCGGGAACCGTATTCGCCAGTATCCCGCTTCCCGGAATGCCGCCCTCCTTGCGGTAGCGCTCCACAGTCGCCAGTTTCGGCGCGGGTCCCGTCGCGTTGATGAAGATCACCTGCTTCTGCTTGGCAAGATAAGCCAGGATGAACGCATCGCCGCCAATGCCCGCCTGATGCTGCTCCACCACGCCCGTCATGTAGAACACTGCAACCGCGGCATCGATGGCATTCCCGCCGCGCTCCAGCACGTGCAGCCCCGCGCGCGCTTCCAGCGGATGCTCCGCCGCCACCATCCCGTGCGTCCCCATCACCAGCGTTCGCCAGAACGGTTCCTTCACCTCCCCCGGATCTTGCGCCTGACAGGCAATGGGAAGGAGCGCCGTGAGCAGTAGTGCCAGCATGTGTCTGATTATAGTGGGCCTGAGATATTCTCAAGAGGTGCGCTCCTTCCTCCTCCTCCTCGTCCTGCTCGCCGTTTCCTTGCTCCTGTGGCAAAAGGCCTCCCCGGTACGGCATCCGGATACCGTACAGGCCGCGGATTCGCAGCGCATCGCCTTCCTCATCCGCTTCGGCGCGGATGGAGCCAGGGACGTCGATTGGAGCGGCCGCATCTCGCCCCAACCCCTGCGCCTCGAAGGCTGGCAGTTCGATTCCAACGACAGCGCCTCTTCATCGGAATGGAAGTGCGCCACCCGCGAGCAGAACTATTGGGACACCCCCTACGAGCGCCGCATGGGGCCTACTTCGAACCGCCGTAAGACCACCGGCAAAGGCATCCTCGTCGAATTCGATTCGAGCATTCAGGGCGAGATCCGCATCGCCACCGCGCAGGGCGAGTTCTCCTTCCCTACAAACAACCTCTGGTCCCAGCCCGCGCTCTTTCTCAATTCCCGCGTCGAAGTGCGAGCCGCGCCCGTGCTCGCCCGGCTGACCACTCCCGAAGTCGAGGACAACCCCTCGCTCTATAACGCCCCCAATGGCACAACCTGGCTCGCCTACCAATCCTGGACTCGAGAGGGCGATCAGTTGTTCGTCCGCCGCCGTACCCGCGCCGCCTGGTCGAATCCCGAAGCATTAACGCCATCCGGCAAAGACATCTTCCGCGCCGCCGTCGCCGGAGACAAAGCGGGAGGAATCTGGGTCATCTGGTCGGAGCAGATCGATGGGAACTTCGACTTGTACGGCCGGCGCTTCGACGGCAACACATGGGCGCCCGCCGAACGCCTCACGACAGCGCAGGGATCGGACATCTATCACGCCCTCGCCCGCGGCCGTGACGGCGGCCTCTATCTCGTCTACCAAAGCTCCCGCGCCGGCAACTTCGATATCTACCTCCGCGCCTACGATGGGAAATGGTCGCCGGAGATCGCTGTCAGCACGGATGCGGCCGACGAGTGGGAACCGGCGCTCGCTCCCTCCCCGGATGGCGGCGTCACCATCCTCTGGGATACCTATGCGAAGGGCAACTTTGATGTGGTCTCCAAGACCTGGCGCAACGGAAAGCTCGGCCCGCTCACACCCATCGCCGAAAGCGGTGCGTTCGAAGCCCGCCCCTCCGCCGCCTATGACGCGCAGGGCCGCATGTGGGTCGCCTGGGAAGAGGGTGATTGGAACTGGGGCAAGGACTACGGCAACCTCATTCCGGAAAGCGGCCGCGGGCTGCTCGTACGGCGGCAAACACGAGTCGCCGTGATGGCCGAAGGCCGCCTACAGGATCTCACGGCAAGCCTCGCCGGCGCGGTGCCCGAAGACCTGCGCCAGGTCTTTCAACATCCTCGCCTCGCCCTCGATGGACGCGGCAACCCCTGGGTGTTCTTCCATTACCGCGTCAACCTGCCCCGGCCCACGGAACGCTCGGACGACACCAGAACGTCCTCCTACCGCGCCCTCTGGCGGGTGGGCGCGAGCAGCTATCAGAACGGCCAGTGGACCCCGATGCTCGACCTCGCGGGCAGCTTTGGCCGCATCGATGCCCCGCTCGACGCCGCGCTCGCCAATGACGGCTCGCTCGACGTGGCATGGGAAACCGATGGCCGCGTGTGGCCCTATGGGGTCCCGCAAGAACAGGACATCGTCGCCGCGAAGATCCCTGCCGGTCCTGAGGCTGCCGCGCCGCGCCTCACCGCTTTCCAACCTTCCTCAGAGGATCTTCCTTCTTCGCACACGCAAGAGGCCGCCGATGTGTCGCGTGTGCGCGCCCATCGCGTGCAGGTGGGGAACCGGACCTTCCGCATCGTGCGCGGCGACGTCCACCGCCACACCGATCTTTCCTGGGACGGCAACCGCGACGGCTCGCTCGATGACAGCTACCGCTACGCCCTCGATGCCGCCGCCTTCGACTATCTCGGCGTCTGCGATCACCAGGCCGGCCAGTCCATCCCCTACAACTGGTGGCGCATCCAGAAGGCCGTCGACCTCTACACCATCGCCGGCAGGTTTGCGCCTCTCTATTCCTACGAACGCAGCCTGCCCTACCCCAACGGCCATCGCAACGTTCTCTTCGCTGAACGCGGCAACCCGATCCTCGAGATCACGAAGTCCGAAGCCGATGGCGTCGAAGGAGCAGGCAAGCTCTACCAGTACCTGAAGCGCCTCAGCGGCATCACCATCTCACACACATCAGCCACCGGCGCGGGTACGGACTGGCGCGATCATGATGACGCCGTCGAACCGGTGGTCGAGATCTACCAGGGCTACCGCAACAGCTACGAAAACCCCGAATCCCCCCGCCATGCCAAGCCGGCCGAGATGACCCGCTTCGAGGCAGGCATGGTGCGCAATGCCTGGGAGAAGCAGATCCCCCTCGGCGTGCAGGCGAGTTCCGATCACGTCTCCACCCACATCTCCTACGCCGCCGTCTATGTCGACTCCATCACCCGCAAGGCGATCCTCGACGGCTTCCGCAACCGCCGCTCCTACGCGGCCACCGACAACCTGATCGTAGAGTTGCGCGCCGGCGGCCACTTCATGGGTGAACGTTTCTCCACATCGAGCGCCGCGCCCGTCGAAGCCTATGTGCGCGGCGCAGGCCCCATCGCCCGCGTAAGCCTGGTGAAGAACAACCAGATCGTCTACGTCGCGCCAGGGAACGGGAAGCCGGAATTGAAGTTCACCTACACGGACCAGGACCGGAGCAAAGGCCGCTCCTTTTACTACATCCGCGCCGAACAGGAGAACGGGCAGTTGGCATGGAGTTCTCCGGTATGGGTGGACTATCAATGAGCTTCGACAACGTGCTCGCACACATCGACGCGGAAGCCATCGCCCGCGATACCCTTGCCTTCCTCCGCGTGCGCAGCGAAACCGGAGCCGAAGGCCCCGGATCCGCCTTCCTCGCGGACCTGCTGCGCCGCGAAGGCTTTGATCCCGTGCTTGACGAAGTCGAGCCCGGCCGCCCCAACGTCTATTGCCGCATCCCGGGAGCCGGCGGCGGCCCCACGTTGATGTTCAACGGCCACACCGACACCATTCCCATCGGCAACAGCCTGCCGCCCGGCCGCGACGGTGATTGGATCATCGGCCGCGGCGCGGAGGACATGAAGGGCGGCCTGGTCGCCATGGTCCACGCGGCATCGGCCCTGCGCAAGGCCGGCATCGCGCTTGCCGGCGGCCTCTGGCTCACCGGCGTCATCGGCCATGAAACACCCGCCGGCAAGAAGGAGGGGCCGCGCCGTCTCATCACTCGCCTGCGGGAGCGCGACATCACCGCCGATGCCATCGTGATTGTCGAAGGCCCCTGCGCGCTGTGGACCGCGAGCCTCGGCTCCGCCATCTACCGCATCACCATCTCCAGCCCGCGCGGGCCCATCCACACCATCAAGGTCCCCTATGAGCAGAATCCGGCCAGTTGGCTCGGCCGGCTGCTCCTCGAATTCGAACACCTCGAGCGCGAGTTCGCCTCCATACCTTCGCACCCGCTGTGCGGCCGCGAGCAGATCAATGTGGGCATGATCGAGGCCGGCGACTACGTGAACCGCCTCCCCACCCCCATCCGCGTCCTCGGAACATGGCGCTGGATGCCCGGCAAAACCCAAACCCGCATCCGCGACACGCTCGCATCACTCTGCGCCCGCCTGGCTGAGCAATCCGGTCTGTCCTTTGACTTTTCCCTCGAGGCCACCCGCGAACCCTTCGAAACCCCAGCCTCGCACCCCATCATCCAGGCATTCTCCACGGCCGGCGAGCGCCTCACCGGACATGCGCCGCGGCAAATCGGCATGGCCCTGGTCGGCGACGCGAACCTCTTCGCCAACGAAGCCGGTGTCCCCACTCTCTACTACGGCCCGGCGCACGAAACAGCGCATTCCGACCACGAGCGGGTTTCCTTGGAGCGGCTGGCGCACTGCGCGGGGATGTACGCGCTCGCCGCCATCGGGTTCTGCGGCGTGGCTACGGATCAGGCGTCCCCGGCCGGATCGGCGGCTCCTTCCTGAGCGACTCCCGGTGATCAATCAGCACCTGTCCCGTAGGCCAGCGCACCCACAGGTTCTCCACAAACCGCGGATCGAGCGGGTTCTCCTCCTTGGGGTCCGTGTAGAGGTCGAACCACAGCGGGAAGCTGTACTGTTCCACCGGCTGGCCGAATCCGCGGCTCACCTCCCGCATCATCATCTTCCAGTTCCGCCACTTCACACCGTAGATCTCATTGCCCAGATAGATCACCAGCGATTCGCGGTTTGACTGCCCCTTCTTGCCGAGGAAGAAGTCGAGTTGGTCAACGCCGTCGAAGACACGGTCCTTCGGCGCCTTGCCGCCGGCGATACGGGCGAAGGTGGGGAACAGGTCCATCTCGTGCACAATCTCGTTGCTGACAGTCCCGGCGGGAACTTTGCCGGGCCAGCGGATGAGGAACGGGGCGCGCAGCGAGCCTTCATACGCCGTGAAGTACGTCCCTCGCCAAGGCCCATTGAACCCGTGATAAGGCGCGGTCGCCTCGCCGCCGTTGTCGGAAGTGAAGAGGAAGATGGTGTTGTCGCGGATGCCCAACTTGTCCATCTCATCGAGCAGGCGGCCCGTAAACGCATCCACCTGCGCGAGCACATCGGCGAACTCGCCGTTCTTCGTCTTGCCCTCAAACTCCGGATCGGGCAGCACCGGCATGTGCACCTGCGTATAGGGCAAAAACAAAAAGAACGGTTTGCGTTCTTGAGTCTTGCGCCGCATGTAAGCGATCGCCCGCTCCGTGATCTCCCGGTCAATCGCCGCCCGCGCCTTCATGTCATAGACCTTCACCTCGCGCGGCTCCTCGCCGCGCCGCGACTCCATGACATGTGCGTACTTGACGAACGGATGTGAGCCCGGACGGAACCGCGGATTGCTCGGCCAGAAGGCGTCGTTCGACGAGTTCGGGATCCCGTACCACTCCTCGAAACCATGATCGGTCGGGAACCGCCCTTTCGTCTGCCCCAGGTGCCACTTCCCATACATCGCCGTCGAATACCCGGCGCCCGACAGCATTTCCGCCATCGTGTATTCCCACTTCGTCAGCCCGTAAACCGGCGTATCGAGCGGCACCGACCCGTTGCCTGTCCGGACGGCATAGCGCCCGGTCAGGAGCGCGGCCCTGCTCGGCACACACTGCGCCTCGACGTTGAAGTTGAGCAGCCGCATTCCCTCCCCTGCCAGTTTGTCAAGACGCGGTGTGGCAGACCCGCGCAGGATTCCGCCGCCGTACACCCCCAGTTCACCCCAGCCGAGATTGTCCATCAGGACCAGGACGATGTTCGGCTTCGTGGGCGCGGTTTGAGCAAGAGCGGGTGCGGCAGCGGCGCAGAAGGAGCGCCTGGTGAGTCGGTGTGGCATGGACTCGTTCATTACATCTCACGGTACTGTGAGATTTCAAGCGGAGTACCAGAACTTTGGCGCCCGCCGCGAAGGGCGAGTTCTATGGGAAATTCGGGCTATGTACCGCATATTGGTTGACGTATGCGAGTGTTTCCCGACGGTATCGAAGAACGCCACTGGCTGGTGAACGTCATCGTGTTCACGCGGTACTGGATCCACTACGGCGTACTGCTTCTCGTATTTGTCCTCACCATCGCGGCAGCCGCGCGAGGCGTGATGGGGCGTTAGCAATCCACCCAGGCGCGCTTTGTCGCGCTTTCGAGCACCTTCCCTAAAAGGTGCATGCCCCACAATCCATCCGCGAACGTGGGGTAATCCACCGGAGCGGAAGCGTCGGCTACCTTCGCATAGAAGCGCTTGAAGACCTGCTTGTGCGAATCGTCGTAGCCTTCGCTGTGCCCGCCGGGCAGGTCGGCAAATCCCTGCGCGGGCCCTCGCAGCAGCGAAGGATCCTTCACGATCACCTGGTTCGGCGAATTGCGGTTGCCGATCCATAACTCATCCGGCCGCTCCTGGTTCCACTGCACGCCGCTCTTGGTCCCATAGATCTCGAAGGCGAAACGGTTCTTGTTGCCCGCCGACATCTGGCTGACGGTGTAGGAACCGCGCGCCCGGCCGCCCAAATGGAGCAGCACCATGCCGAAATCCTCCGTCTCCACCGGAATCTCGTCATAGTCTTCCGCCCGCAGCGTCTTGCCTGTGAACGTCTCCACTGAATGCTTCGGCTTCCGGCGCGTCTTATGGAACGTGGCCAGTTCGGCGCACATCGCCGTGATCTTGAGGCCTGTAAGATGCTGGATCATGTCCATCCAGTGCGAGCCGATATCGCCCACGGCGCGCAGCGCGCCGTTGGGCCCTTTCTCGACGCGCCAGTTGTAATCGGTGTCGTAAAGGAGCCAGTCCTGCGAGTAGGTGCCCTGCACAATCAGGATGTCCCCCAACTCGCCCGCCGCGATCATCTGCCGGATGTGCTGGACCACGGGATAGTAGCGCAGGTTGTGCTGCACGCAGTGGGCGAGCCCCTTCTTCTCGGCCAACTCCAACATCTGCCGCGCCTCGCCGGCGTCGAGCGTGAGAGGCTTCTCGCAAAGCACCGCTTTGCCCGCCTCGAGCGCGGCCATCGTCACGGGAAAGTGCAGCGCGTTCGGCGTCAGCACGTGGACCGCGTCAATCGATTTGTCCTCGAGAATGGTCCGGTAGTCACCCGTGGAATTGTCCACGCCAATGGAATCTGCGAAGGCCTTGGCCCGGGCGGCGCTCGAACCCGCCACGGCCGCAACCTCCACGTTGCCCAGCCGCCGCACGTTCTCCGAGTGGACTTTCCCCATGAATCCAGTCCCGATAATGGCCGTTTTCAACTTGCGCATGTGCCTCAGTTCCTCCTGGTTGGCAATAGAAATGCCAATCACACACTCTACCGCAAGTTGATAGACTGAAGGCGAGATGCGCGTACGCGTCCGCTTTGAGGAAGGTCCGCGCGTAAAGCGCGTAGAGGGCAAGAACCAGCATCTGGCCGCCGGCGCGGCAGCACTGCTCACACCCGCCGCGGTCATGGCTGGAGTGCTCGCCGTCTGGCGCATCTGCGCGGACATCGGACTGACAGGCGAATTCGCCATCTCCAAAGGCTTCTTCTCCCACTGGCAGGTGTGGCTGGTGGTGGCCGCCATCCTCCAAATCCTCGCCTTCGCCTTGAACCGCTACGGCGTACGCCGGACGCGCTAAGCCATCTTTAATCGCTAATCGAAATACAAGAAGCCTCTTGACTTCCCCGGGACGACTCGATAATGTTGCCACCAAGGTTGGTGCCGCAATGTCTCTTTCTGGGAAACTCTACTTCTTTTCGTTTGTTTTGCCGGTGCTGTCACTGGCCCAGTCTTTCACTGCTTCCGTGCGTGGAGTCGTTACAGATTCCTCAAGCTCGGCAATCCCCAACGCAAAAGTGGTCATTACCAACGTCGACCGGAACACTGCGCAGGAAACCGCCTCGGATTCGAGCGGACGCTACGTCATTACCGCCTTGCCTCCGGGGCGCTACTCTCTTTCGGTGGAGGCGACGGGATTCAACAAATACACACGCACCGCATTTGAACTGCTGGTTCAGCAGCAGGCGACCATCGACGTGGAATTGAGCGTGGGCCAAATCTCGACTACGGTCAGCGTCGAGGCCAGCGCGCCGCTGCTCAATACCACGAGCGCCGCGCTGGGCCAGGTGGTGGAGAACAAATACATCCTCTCGCTTCCCCTCGCCGGCCGGGCCCCGCTGGCGTTGGTCGCCTTGACTCCGGGAGTGACGCCCTCGAACCTGAGTCCCGGCGGGCAACAGAACACGAACTTCGTGGCCAACGGGACGCGAAATTCCTCGGCCGACGTCCTGCTCGACGGCATGAGCGTAGCGAACGTCGAGCAGAACAGCGGCATCACCAATCTCGAGTATCAGCCCTCCGTCGACGTGGTGCAGGAATTCAAAGTCCAGACGAACTTCTTTTCTTCAGAATTCGGCAATACCGGTGGTGCGATTGTGAACGTCGTCACCAAGTCCGGCACCAATAACCTCCATGGGAACGTGTATGAATTCCACCGCAACTCCGCGCTGAACGCCAACAACTGGTTTTCCAACCGCGCGGGAAGAGGGATTCCCGATTTTCACCGCAACGTGTTCGGGGGAACGCTCGGCGGACCCGTCGTGCTGCCCAAGCTCTATAACGGGCGCAACAGGACCTTCTTCTTCTATGACTTTGAAGGAAACAAGACATCGAGCGCCACCACACGGACCGTCAGCGTGCCCACCTTGCTCGAACGCGACGGCAACTTCACGGAAACCCGCGCCTCGAACGGCCGGTTGATCACTGTGTACAACCCGCTCAGCACCTACAAAGCTGCGGACGGCCGTACACTGCGTGAACCATTCGCGAACAACATTGTTCCGAAGTCGATGTTCAACCCGATTGCCATAAACGCCCTAAAGACGTACCCGAGCCCCACTTCCGAAGGCAACCTCAATACGCATGCCAACAACTTCTTCGGACAGGGCGTCAACGTCAGCGAGGGCAACCAGATGGACATCAAGCTGGACCACATGTTCAGCGAGAAACAGCGCATCATGTCGCGCTACAGCGTGAATTGGGGCAACAGCGTACCGGCGGTGTTGTGGGGGAACCTGGCGGACCCCTTCTCGAACGGCGACTCGCGCTCGCGCACGCAGAACTTCGTCTTCGACTACACGCGCACGCACAGCGCGACCACGCTCATCACCCTCCGATACGGCATCCTGCGGCAATCGGCCCACACCGATCCGAAATCCCTCGGGTTTGACCAAACCTCCCTCGGCCTGCCGGGCCTCTATCTGACATCGGGCGTCAAAATGTTTCCGAACTTCGCGCCGGAAGGCTACCAGTTCACCGGGCAGGTGGGTTACGGGCTCATCGGGCGCGGGGACGACGTGAACAGCATCACGGGCAGCATCACGAAGATTCTGGGGGGCCACAATCTGAAAATCGGCGCTGAAGCACGGCTGATGCGGCTCAATTACCTCCAACCGGGTTATCCTCAGGGAGGCTTCAACTTCAACCGCCAGGTGACGAGCGAGGACCCGAACAAGGGCGACTCTTTCCAAGGTAATGCCATCGCATCGATGCTGGTCGGCTGGGGGAGCGGCGGCCAGTACATGCTCGATCCGTGGTCGGCTTCCGCCTCGCAATACTACGGCTTCTACCTCCAGGACGATTACAAGGTAACGCGCAAACTCACGTTGAATCTCGGCTTGCGGTATGACTTCGACCTGCCGCGCACAGAGCGCTACAACCGCTACAGCTACTTCGATTTCACGGCGCCGTCTCCGCTGGCCGGAAAAGTGCCGCAGTTCCCGAACCTGATCGGGCAGTTCAAGTTCGTGGACGCGAATAACCGGCGGCCGATCGACACGGACTGGAACAACGTGCAACCGCGATTCGGGTTTGCCTATGCGCTGAACGACAAGACTGCGATTCGCGGCGGGTACGGAATTTTCTACACCCTGTCGCGGGCCACAGTCAAAGGCCACACCGGATCCGGATTCTCCACCACCTCGAATATTGAATTCAGCCGTGACGGCGGGTTGACGCCCTATGCGACGCTGAGCAATCCGTATCCCGACGGGTTGACAATCCCTCCGGGAAACTCGGAAGGCGCCTCGACCTTCCTTGGGCTGGGAATCGGCACGGAGTCCCGCGCCAATCAGAATCCACAATACCAGCAGTGGAATTTATCCATTCAGCGCGCCCTTCCGGGAGATTCCGTCATCCAGATCAACTACACGGGCGGCAAAGGGACGCATCTCTACTTCGGCGGCGGCGTCCAGAACCAGAACCGGCTCGATCCCTCGTATTGGCCGCTGGGACGGACCACCTTGAACAGCCTGGTGCCCAATCCCTTCTACGGCATCATCACGAATCCGCAGTCGCGTCTCAGCGCGGCCACGGTCACCTACAACACGCTCCTCCGTCCTTATCCGCAGTATGCGGGCGGCGTGAGCGGATCGGCGCTGAATATCGCCAATTCCATCTACCACGGCGTGCAGTTCCAGTACGAGAAGCGTTTCTCGCACGGGCTCAGCGTGCTGGCGCATTACACCATCTCGAAGCTGATCGACGACTCGTCGTTCTCGGATGGAAACGTCGGCTGGCTCGGAGGAGTGACCGATGTGCAGAACCCATTCAACCTGCGGCTGGAGCGGGCGGTCTCGGCGATGGACATCCCGCAGCGGCTGGTGCTCACCTTCTCCTACCAACTGCCGTTCGGCAAAGGTAAGAAGTTCGGCTCCTCCTGGAGCCGGCCGGTGGACCTGGCGCTGAGTGGATGGGAAGTGAACGGCCTGATGACATTCAGTTCGGGCTTCCCGCTGAACAGTGGTTCGCAGTTCCGGGAATCGCCGTTGCAGGGCGGAATCCTGTGGGAAGGCGTCCAGCGGCCGAACCTGATCGGTGACCCGCGGAAGGGTGGATCCGTGGAAGACCGCCTGAACGGTTACTTCAACGACGCTGCGTTCTCGCGCCCCGCGCCGGATACGTTCGGCACCATGCCGCGAACGCTGCCCAACTACCGCAGCCCGGGAATCCGTAACGCCGACATGGCCGTGTTCAAGAACATCAACTTCCGCGAGTCGATGTACGCGCAGTTGCGCCTGGAGGCGTTCAACGTCACCAACACCCCAACATTCGCCACGCCGCACATGTCGTATGGGGCTACGAACTTCGGAGTGATCGACACATACGCCAACGGGCGCGGACCGCGAGAGTTGCAGGTGGCGGTGAAGTTCTACTTCTGAGCACTGGCCGTGCGGCATCAGTCTTGAGCCCAGCGGCCGCACGTCCATGATTCCAGGGAACAACCCTGGAGCGCGCCGGGGCGGCGGTGTTTCTATGATGGAAGTTGCCGCCGCCTGATCACGCCCTCGAAACCGTCTCCGCCTATCATGAGGCGACGAAGCACACACTGGAAAGGCTCTACGCCCGCCCGCATACACTCGATTGGGCCAACATGCCCAATCCGTTCCGCCATTATGAAGGTGTGCCGGTGCTCGATCTGCCGGCGGATTGCCCCGAACCGGCGGCGCAGGCTTTGGCCGTGCTCGATGGGGTGAGCGGTGAGGCGGTGGCGACGGATGGCGCCGGATTCCTCTCTTCGCTGCTTTACCACAGCGCAGCCATCAGCGCGACGAAGGTTGTCCCGTCCACCGGCTACCGCTACGCCCTGCGGGTGAATCCGTCTTCGGGGAATCTGCATCCCACGGAGTTCCACTTTGCCGCGCGCGGGCTTGCCGGATGGGACGACGGGTTGTATCACTATCGCTGTTCGTCCCACATGGCCGAACAGCGAATGCGCGGCGGCGAGGCGGGCCGGGAGTTGGCGGCACTGGCGATGTCTCCCTGGTTCCGGGATGCCCCGCTCGTGTTCGTGCTCACTTCCATCGCCTGGCGGGAGGCATGGAAGTATCGCGACCGCGCCTACCGTTACTGTCTGCACGATATTGGACACGCCTGGGAGAGCCTGGCGTTGGCGGCTCGTGCCTTGGGCTGCGAGGCATTTGCCCTGGGCCATTTTCCCGATGCGGAAGTGGCGCGTCTGCTGGGCTTGGAAGACGAGTGGCCGATGCTGCTGGTGGCCATTCAGGGATCGGGGATTCCCTTGGAGGCGCGCCCCGTCGAACCGGGGAAGTGGTCCGGCGGTGTCGCCAACAGGCTGTCGGAAGAGCAGGCGGCGTATCCTCTGATCGACGAGGTGCACCGGGCCACGAGCCTGGAGGCTCCACTGGCTCCCGTGGCCCAACCGGGGCCGGGGGACAACGGAGAGGGTGAATTCACGCTCGCGCCGCTTGCAACCTCCGGATCTCCCTTTTCTTCTGTCGTGCGGCATCGCCGTTCGGCGCTCGATTTTCGGGGCGGCATCGAGAGTATCTCGTTCGAGCAGCTTTCGAAACTTCTGGAGGCCGCGGCGCGGCCATTCCACGCGGACTTCGAGGGGGACCTGTTCGGCGGCAACTCCGCCCGCTACTTGCGCCTCTACCTCTACATTCATCGCGTCTCGGCGATGAATCCTGGAATCTACCGCTACTGGCCGGAATCGCGCACGCTCGAGTGCGTACGCCAGGGGGATCAGCGGCTGATGGCGGCGGGTCTGAGCCTGGGGCAGGACCTGGCGGGGAATTCCTGCGTCACGTTTTCCATGGTGGCCGGCCTGGAACGCGCGATCCGCGACCACGGCAGCCGCGGCTACCGCTACGTCTTCTTCGAGGCCGGCTGCACGGGCCAGCGCCTCTACGCCGCCTCCGAGGCAATGGGGTTCCGGTCAACAGGAATCGGCGCGTTCTATGACGACCAGGTTCATCGCTACCTGGAACTGGACCCGGAACAAGGGCAGGTGGTGTATCACTTCGCCTGTGGGTACGCGGTGGAAGATCCGCGGCTTGACGCGAGCGGGGCTTAGACCCAAAGGTTCTTGAGATACTTCTGCATGATGAGCACGGCGGGGCCGAGCGTCACCACGAGAATAGCCGGGAAGATGAGGAAGAAGACGGGGAACACCATCTTCACGGTGAGTTTGCGCGCGTCTTCCTGGGCACGCTGGCGGAACCGGACGCGGAGGAATTTCGCATGTTGGCGGAGCGTTGGGGCGAGGCTCGAGCCAAAGCGGTCCGCATCGAGCAGCAGGTTGCAGAATTTCCGCAGTTCGGGCTCGCTGTTGCGGTCTCTCATGTTGCGGATGGAATCGGCGCGGCTCTTGCTGGCGCGAGTTTCCAGGTAGACGCCGAGCAATTCCTGGGAGAGATCCGGCGAGAAGGACTGCAATCCGCGGCTGGCGAGCAGCATAGCCTGATCGAGCGCCTGCCCTGCTTCGAGGCCCATCACCATGAGGTCGAGCGCCGGCGGCAAGGACCGGCGCAGCCGCTGGTTTCGCGACTTGATCAGCACATCGAGGATTCGTTCCGGAGCGAGGAACCCGAGGCCCAGGCCGCACACCGCCGCGGCGAAGATCATCGATCCGTCGTCCCGTGTTCGCAGCGCGAAAGCGCAGAAAACCATCGCCAGGAAGACCGCGCTCGTACACTTGATTCCGAAGTAGGACGTGATGGCCGCCGCGCTCCTGTAGCCGGCGTAGTTCAGCCGCTTGCGCATGGCATCTCGGCTTGCCTCAGAGGCGGGCAGCATCTCTCCGAGGTTATGGAACACGCTCGCCGCGGCATCCATCAAACCTTTCTCCTGGTCCGCTTCCATGCCGATGCGCGCGGCCATTTCAAGCGCCTCCGGTTCGGAGGCCTCACGCCGCGTGTGCAGGAGATATCCGGCGGCTGAGACCATGGCCAGCACGAAGACAAAGAAGCCCGCGATGAGAAATGCGCTCATAAGCGAATGTCGACCAGTTTGCGAATGACCAGGTGCGCCACAATCAGCCCGAGCGCGGCGCACAACAACATGATTCTTCCCGCCTCCTCCTGAAACAGCGGGTCGAGAAAGGTAGGATTGACGTACATCATGACCATCGTGATGCCGATGGGCAGCGCGGTGAGAATATACCCTGCCGTGCGCCCCTGCGCGGACAGCGAGCGGACTTCGCCGCGGATGGCCGCGCCTTCGCGCATGTTTTCCGAAAGCTTGTCGAGGACTTCACTCAAGTTGCCGCCGGACTTGCTCTGCATTCCAACGGCGGCGGCGAACAGGCTGACTTCCTGCATCGGCAGGCGCTCCGTGAGATTCCCCAGCGCCCGTTCCCAAGGCAGACCAAGCGCGCCTTCGGCGAACGTCTTGCGCAGTTCGCGGCCCAGGGGGTTCGGGGTCTGATTGCCCACCGTATCGAGCGCGCTCGCAAATGGATGGCCCGCCCGCAACGCACGCGACATTGATTCGATTGCGTCCGGGAATTGTTCTTCGATTTGCGCCCAGCGGCGATTTTTTCGCCTGACAATGTAATAGTGCGGAATCATCGCGACGGGAATGGCAAGCAGGGCGATCCCCCAAACCGGAAGCCACTGGATGCCGCCGAGAATGGCGAATCCCACAGCGCCGCAAAGCAACATCGACGCGGTGACACGCCCGACGGTCCAATTCAAGTCCGCTTGCGCCAGCGTGAGTTTCAATCGGTTGACGAAGTCGAAGCGCTCCAGCAGCCATGCCCATAGGGAAATCGAACTGACCTGGGCTTCGCGGAGGAGAATGGGGGAGTCTTCATCGTCAAGGAAGCTCGGCATCGGAGCCCGCTCCTCTTCCTCGTCATCCACCATGCCCATGCGCTCCATTACCATCCGGGCGATCCAGACCGCCACGACGGCCAGGGAGAATGTAGCAAGAAAGACGAGTGTTGCCGTGGGAAGGGCCATGATGTCTTATACTTTGGGCCGGACCATGGCCTGCGACCCGCCCGTGTTGGCGCGCAGGAGGCGAGGAGTGACGAATACCAGGAGTTCTTTGAGATTCGGAGGTATCGGGCGGCCGGGGAAGAGCCGCTGCCACAGGACTGGCGGTTTTTCCGGGCCCGTCAAGCCGCTCACGACGAAACTCTGACCGTCGGCCACTTCGATTTCCGTCTGCACCTGCCGCCGCGCGATGCCACTTTCCACGGGCACGGTGACTTCCGGATGCACTCTCACCAGGAGGCGTCCGCCGCTCTGAACGGCGGGGGCGAATTCAATACGCAGGCTGTAGTCTTTGCCCGGATTTTCGAGGGTCCATGTGGCGCCTGCCTCGCGGCGCTGCCCGGCTACGAGATTCGATGTGCTCAGCACCTGCATCCGGCCGAGTGCGCCATCCACGGCGGCCCCCTGCCGTAACGCGCTCACCTGAAGGGCATCCTTGCTCACGGCGCCATCCAGGCTCACGGGGCCATCCATTTGAGATTCGATCTCCTTGACGGCTTCGCTGCCCGCCCCCGCTACCCGAACCAGCAACTGCACCTGCGCGGGGCTATTGACAGAAGTACGGGGCGCGGCTGGGGCGCCGGTTTGCGGCGCGGCATGAGGAACCACTCCCTGACGGAAGATATTTCCCAGCGCCACGGCGCCCAGATTCTCTTTCTTTTCATCGATCGGATTGCGTAGTACGATGCGAATCTTCGACGTGGAATCCGCCAGTCCCAGCACCGCCGCCTCCGTTGGACTGGCGAGCAAGGTGATGATGGTGCCCCTGCCACTCTGAAGTTGCGGTTCCCTGGGAACGGTCAGCACCTTGACGTTCTCGAGGATAGTGCGCAACTGTGGTTCATTGTTGAACTGGCTGTTCACCGAGCCCACCACCTGGACGTCCACGCGGTTGCCCGGCTTGAGCATCGCCACCACCCCAGCGGAATCCTGCACCATCAGGGAGACGGCTCGCATGCCATTGGGAATCCCTCTGCTGGCCGTCAACGCGCCGCCACCCGACTTCGAGGCGAGTTTCGACACCGGCAGCACTTCATCTTGCGCCAGCGCCTCCACCAGCGTTTGGCCTACGGCATCCTCCAGTTTCGTCACCAATCCGGCCGGAGGGGCCGCGGCGGTCCAGGGAACACTTTTCAGATCCTCCTGCTTCAGCACCGAGCCCGCGGGAACCGCGGTTGAAGCCGCGAGAATGGTCCCACTGCCGGCAGTGGCGACGGAAGCGGAGTTCAGCTTCCCCACAAATAATCCATAAAAGATACCCGTGGAAACGATCGCCACAATGAAGGCTACTCCGAATAGGGGAACCAGGCTTTTTTTCTTAGTCGACACGTCGGCGCCTCTCGGCACGCAACCTTGGCGTGCTATCTTCTATCGGCAGATAGAACCCGTTACGTTAGCGTCGAAACGGCTACAGATCAGACTTCCACTGGTCCCATGAGGGTGCGCCGTACCAGCCAGTCCATCAGGTACAGAGTTCCGGGCACCGCGGCGATGAAAAGCACCGCCGGCTGGCCCATCGGGATCAGGACCCCGAAGGCCGCCAGCGTAACGAGGGAGACGAGAGCTCCGGTCAATTCCTTGCGCCAGGCGAGAATCATGCCGGCACAGGCCGCGGTCAAAAGAAGGATCCCGGTCCACTCGCGAAACTCGGTGGGGAAGGCCGACGGGCGGCTGAAGAGTTCGCCGGCCACGAACAGGATGAAAGTGCCGGCGACGAAGATGGCGCTGAGCCGGGCTGCCCAGCGGAGCAGGAAGGGGACAAAATTTGCCATGTTCGAACCCTCCTGCCATCAGAATACACCTCTGGGCGCGGCTGACAAGGGGGTAGGATAAGTCCGTGCAAAGAAATGAGGGGCCACCTCGAGTGACCCCTCGTATACGGCTTGCGGTGACAGAGAAAGACGTTCTCTCTAGCGAGAGCTGAATTGGACGCCGGCCATCTCGGGCGCGTAAATGCGAACTTCCACACGGCGGCTGAGGCGGTTTCGATCCCGGGCGGACATGCCGTCCGATTTCTCCACCGGCTGCTCCCCAAAGCCCATCAGTTGAATCCGGTAGAGCGGCACCTTTCCCTTGCTGACCAGGTATCGGGCGACGGCATCGGCGCGGCGGCGGCTCAAGCTCAGGTTATAAGAAGGATCTCCCACCGTATCGGTGTACCCTTCCACCTCGACGCGGAAGAACTTGCCCTGCGCCTTCCCGGCGATCTCATCGAGTTTCGCCATCTCCTCGGGGCTCAAGGTGGCGCTTCCAAAGCGGAACAGAATGCTCTCTTCAGCAGCTACCTTGAGGTTGCCGAGCTGGTCGATCTTCTGGCCGGCTTGTGTGGCAAGGCGGGCGGCTTCGTCAGCCTTCTGCCCGGCGTCCCCTGCCTTGCGGCCGGCATCGGCGGCGTGCTCATCCGCCTTGGCGGCGTCCTGAAGCGCCTTGCCGGCACGGTCATCCGCGCTCCTGGCGATCTCAGTGGCGTGAGAGATGCCGGTTTCGTGCTGCTCCTGTTTCTCTTCCACGGCGGAGAACTTGTCCGTGGTCTTCTTGTCGTTCTCGTTGATCCGGGCGGTGACCTTGGTATTCATATCATCCACCCTGTTGCGGACGTAGCGCCGGCTAGCGCAACCGGAAGCTCCCAGGAAGGACACAGCAAGGGCACTCCACATCACTGTTTGCATCGCAACCGAATATGTCATAACCAAACTCCTCTGAAACGAGGCAGGTGCAATTCGCTCGCCAATAGCGGCGGGAGCAGGCGGCCGGCATGCGCATCCTCATGCACAGCGTTCTTCAACACGAAGACTTGCTTGGGGATACATCAAGCCACAGGGGTCCATGCCGGACAAAGACACCGCGACCCCATGGCAATCGGTGGCGACAGCCAATGCAGCAATTTTTTCTGTGTGTTGCGGTAGCTCTTACAAGCCGAGAACTTTCTGATTCCACGCCCGCAAGACGGAGCCTGCTCCGGCGGCGAAGGCGGCGATTGCCTTAGTGTATCGATGGCCGGAGCGGCCCTTTGCGGGCTAGCCCTGCCCTTTACCCGTAACAGCCTCGGGGCAAATGTCATTCGGCATCATCGGCATCATCGGAATTCCGAAGTGCGAATCCTTCACACATGAGTAGAAGTTGCGAAAAACCTTCCCACATCAG
>WBZR01001989.1_pt1 | contig 22954 bp, 10 predicted proteins | sample 5204231 | NCBI WGS metagenome assembly WBZR01 (sample SAMN12412403, study PRJNA552823) | activated sludge metagenome | isolation source: activated sludge from anammox sidestream of wastewater treatment plant... | place: USA: Virginia | collected 2017-08
GTTGCGGAACTCGTCCATGTAGGCCGGGTTGAAGGTCAGGCTGTCGCCGCGGGGCGCGTGCGGGTGCTGCGGGTTGAACGGCGCGAACGGGTCGGTGTACGGCGCCACCTCGACCGGCAGGGTGGCGTCGCCCGGGTCGGTCGCGCCGAGGTCGCCGGCGCCCGCGAGCTGGCTCCGCCGCGGCCGGCTCGGCGCGCACGGGAACTCCGTCGGCTGCGGCTGGCCTCCGAACAGCCGGACGCCAGACCGGTCGTACAGCAGCTTGCCGGCCGTGTCGGGGTCGAACTCGAACGCGGCCCGCCGCGGGCTGCCGAACGGGGCGCCGCCGTCGAGGGTGGCGTTGACCTCGAGGTCGGGCGGCACCGGCGGCACCTGCGCGGGCACCGGGCCGTCGGGCATGCCCCAGCGCCGCCAGCGGGCGGTGGGGTTGGTCCAGGCCGTGGTGACCAGGTAGTTGTCGGGGTCGTACGGAGGCGCCCCGGTCTGCGGGTCGACGGCGGGGTCGGCGGGGTCGGGCAGCACGAACTCGGTGTAGTTCCACGGCAGCGTGAAGATCTGCTCGTTGTAGAAGAAGCCGTCGGCCGGCGAGGCCGGCACCGTCTGACCCGGTGCCTGGTCTCCGAACTTCTCCTTGAGCTGGCCGAGGAAGGCCGGGTCGACGTCCTCCTGGACGTAGAACCACCGTGTGGCGCGCACGTCGGCGTACGGCCCGACCGGCCGGGCGGGATCGCGCCCGGCATACGGCAGCGGATCGGCGGCGAGGAGGGCCGGGGCCATGGGGCCGACCGGCCCGCCCATGTAGTGGATGGTCGGGCGCGGCAGGAACGCCGTCGGCGACCCGGGCGGCACCTGGACCGGCGGGAAGCCGTCGAGCGCCACGATGTCCTCGAGGACGGTGTGCTCGTGGTTGAACGGCGGGGGGAGCGCGAGCGGCTGCTTCGCCGCGTACGGCTGGAGGCGCACCGAGTGCTGCTCGATCGTCACGGCCACCTTGGGCAGCGGCATCCGCAGCGTCAGGTACTGGAACGCGCTTCGGCCGCACGCCTGGATGGCGACGACGTTGTACTCGTGCCCGTCGACGTACAGGCGCTTGAGGAACCACGGCCCGCCGGCGGTGCGGTTGGCCACGCCCGGCGCCGACTCCATGGCCGCGCACGGCGCGCCGAGGGCGCGCCCGAGCATCACGATCGCGGTGGACGTCGCCGGGTCGACGTCTTCGACGTAGGCGTACCACGCGCCGATCGGCACCACGCCGAGGTTGGTGCCGCCGGGGACGAGGGTCTGAACCGGGCTCGTGTCGCCGGCCAGCACCACCGCCCCGATGCCGACGGACGTCGTGGCGATCAGGCGCGGCACGAGGTCGCCGGTGTAGTAGACCGCCAGCGAGACCGAGCTGTTGGTCACCGCGCGCACCTCGACGTAGTGATCGAGGAACTGCGCCCGCTGGCCGCGCTGGAGGAGCAGGCCGTCGGTGTGCAGCACGACCAGCTCGTCGCACGAGAGGCCGGCGCCGTCGGGGTTCAGCGTGTCGAGGGTGCCGTCGCCGTCGAAGTCCACCCGCGCGCCCGTCAGCACGCTCGGGAGGCTCGCCTCGTCGGTGACGTTCACCATGTCGAGGTCGCCGTCGAAGTCCGCGTCGAGGCGCGTCAGGCCGTGGCCCACCGCCGCGCCCGCCGGGTTGGCCTCGGCGGCCGAGATGCCGACCGGGAACACGATGCGGGTGCCGCCGGCCGCGCCGCACACCGGGCGCGGGGCCGAGTGATGGACGTCGCCGGGCCGCGGGTTCCGGTCCGGAAGCGGGTCGTTGTCGACCAGCATGTACGTCGCCTCGGTCATGATGGCCGGGTACCACTCGTCGATGTTGTTCGGGGCGGGGTTGCTGGGCGCGTCGGGGATGCCGTCGCCGTCGCCGTCGGTCAGGCGGCCGTCGGCGTCGATGTCCTTGTCGAGGTGCTGCGGCTCGTACCAATGCCGCAGCCATACCTTTTCGGACGCGTTGCCGAGCCCGCCGGCGCGAATGTTGGCCGCCGCGCTGACCTCGTCGATGCCCGCCAGGCCCGGCCACTCGGCGCGCAGCGCCGGCTCGCCGAGCCGCTCGGAGATCCACGCCGGGTCCCACGTGGCAAAGTCCATGCGCGGCGCCTCGGCCGAGCGCGGGTCGAACGGCCCCTGTCCGTCGGTGTACGGCGCGTCCTCGGGGATCCGCCCGGTCACGGGGTCGTTCTGGGTGCTCGAGCCGGCGGTGGCCGGCCGATTGGCATGCGGGGCATCGGCGGGGTGGTTGGCCGCCGGGTAGCCGTGCAGGCGCAGCGTGTTGAACGCCAGCTGGAGCTGCACCTGGGCACGCGCGGGGAGGACGCCGGACCACCCGGCCGCGAGGCCGGACACGAGCGCGAGTCCTGCGGCAAACACGGCGACGCCGCCGTGGGGCCAACGGTTCAGAAGCGGCCTGGCGGCCGGCATGGGGCACATCCACCGAGGTTTCACGAGACTTCCCCCTCTCAACTGCTCAATCCAATCGGCGAGGCAGCGCCGCGGGAGTCATGATCGGGCGTGAGGCGATCGCGCGCTGGTTATTATCACTATAACATCTTAATCCAATCGTGACAAGCACTTCGGAGGTATTGCACGAAACTGCACGCCCGTGCGCAAGGGCGGCATCGTGAGCACGGCGTCGCACGGCGGCAAGCGCAGCGCCGGCCCAGGCGTCCCGGGGCTCAGCCCCCGTCGAGCCCCGCGTTCGGCCGGAAGGCACGCCCAGTCTGATAGGCCCGCGCCACGCGTTGGTACTTCGCCGCCCAGGCGCGCCCGGGATCGGCCTCGTCGGGCCTCAGCGCGCGCTTGACGACGGCGGGGATGCCGGCGACGAGGCTGCCGGGCGGGACCTGCATGCGCTCGGGCACCACGGCGCCGGCCGCGACGATGCTCCCGCGGCCGATGCGGGCGCCGTTGAGCACCCGCGCGCCCATGCCGATCAGGCACCCGTCCTCGACGACGCAGCCGTGGAGGATCACGCAGTGGCCGACCGTCACGCCGTCGCCGACGACACACGGCCAGTCGTCGGCCACGTGGAGCATCGACAGGTCCTGGATGTTGGTGCCGGCGCCGATCGAGATGCGGTTGATGTCGCCGCGGAGGACGCACCCGAAGAGCACCACGGCGCCGGGGCCGAGATGGGTGTCACCGATCACCACGGCCCCGGGCGCGATCCAGGCATCCGGCGCGACGGTCGGGGTCCAGTCGCCGTACGGCAGGATCGACGGGGGCATGCACCCAAGACTACCAGACATCGCGGGCATCGGCCACGTCTGCACTATCATTACGCTCGACGCGAGACCGCCCGCCGCCCGAGCGCCCGCCGACCCCACGCCAAGGAGCACGTTCATGCCCGACCTCTCTCCGGACCGCATCCGCGCCTTCGTCATCGCCGGGCACGGCGACCTCGCCACGGTGGAGTCCATGCTCGCGCAGACCCCCGAGCTCTTGAACACGCCCTTCGAGTGGCGCCCGGGCGACACCGAGACGGCCATCCAGGGCGCGGCGCACGTCGGCCAGCCCGCCATCGCCGAGTACCTCCTCGCCCGCGGCGCCCCCCTCGAGCTGTGCACGGCCGCGATGCTCGGCCGACGCGACGACGTGAGCCGGCTGCTGGCCGAGCACCCGGACGGCGCCGGGGCGGTGGGCGCGCACGGCATCCCGCTCCTGGCGCATGCCGCGCTCAGCGGCGACACCGGGCTGGTCGGCGATCTCTGGCAGCGCGGCGCGCAGGCCGGAGCGGCGATGGCCCTCCACCACGCCGCGCGGCTCGGCCACCTCGCGCTGGCGGGCTGGCTGGTCGCCAACGCCGGGCCGGACCTCGGGTGGCGCGACTTCCAGGGCAAGACGGCGCTCGAGACGGCCGTGGCCCGCGGCGACCACGCGATGGCCGACCTGCTCCGTGCGCACGGCGCGGTCGAGTGACGGGTCGCCGGCGTCGTACCTCGCCTACGACAGGCCGACGATCGCCCCCGTCGCGGGGTCGATGTCGATCCGCTCGGCGGCCGGGTGGCTCGGCAGGCCGGGCATCGTGCTGATCTCGCCCAGGAACACCGTGAGGAAGCCCGCGCCGACGCTCGCCCGGACCTCGCGGACGCGGAGCGTGAACCCCGTCGGCGCCCCGACGCGCGTGGGGTCGTCGGTCAGGCTGAGGTGGGTCTTGGCCATGCAGATCGGGAGCCCGCCCAGCCCGTGCGCCTCGTGTTGCCGGATCTGGCGCTCGGCCAGGCTCTCGTACTTGACGTCGGCCGCCCCGTAGACCTGCCGGGCGATGGCGTCGACCTTGGCCTGGACGGGCTGGTCCAGCGCGTACAGGAACCGGAAGGCCGATGGCTCCGCGGCGGCCGCGGCCACCGCGTCGGCCAGCTCGATCGCGCCCGCTCCGCCTTCCGACCAGTGCCGCGACACGGCACACCGCACGCCGGCGCCGTCGCACACGCGCCGGATCGCGTCGATCTCGGACGCGTGGTCGGTGGGGAAGCAGTTGACGCACACCACCGGCGTGACGCCGTGCAGCCGGACGTTCTCGATCTGCTTGTGAAGGTTCGCCGCGCCGGCGGCCACCTCGTCGGGGTTGGCCGGGCGCAGGCTGTCGGGCAGCGGCTTGCCCGGCACCACCCGGTGGTGACCGGAGTGAAGCTTGAGGGCGCGCACCGTCACGACCACGACCGCCACGTCGGGCACGAGCCCGCTGACCCGGCACTTGATGTTGAAGAACTTCTCGGCCCCGATGTCGGCGCCGAACCCGGCCTCGGTGATGTGGAAGTCGGCGGCGTGCATCCCCACCCGGTCGGCGAGGATCGAGCTGTTGCCGTGCGCGATGTTCGCGAACGGGCCGGCGTGGACCAGCGCCGGCGTGCCTTCCAGCGTCTGCACCAGGTTCGGCTTGAGGGCGTCGAGCATCATCGCCGTCATGGCGCCGGCCGCCCCGAGGTCGTCGGCGGTCAGCGGCCGCCCGTCGCGCGTGTACCCGAACACGATCCGGCCCATCCGGGCCCGCAGGTCGCGGGCGTCGGTCGCCAGCGCCAGGATCGCCATCACCTCGGACGCGACGGCGATATCGAACGCGGTCTGGCGCGGCGGGCCGTCGACCTTCCGGCCGAGCCCGGTCACGACCTGCCGCAGCACCCGGTCGCTGACGTCGACGACCCGCCGCCACGTCACGCTGTAGGGGTCGACATCGAGGGCGTTCCCGTGGTAGACGTGGTTGTCGATCATCGCCGCCAGCAGGTTGTTGGCGGCGGCCACGGCATGGATGTCGCCGGTCAGGTGCAGGTTGATCCGCTCCATCGGGACGACCTGGCTGTAGCCGCCTCCCGCCGCGCCGCCCTTGATGCCGAAGGTCGGGCCCATCGACGGCTGCCGCAGGGCGACGGTCGCCGTCCGCCCGGTGCGCCGCAGCGCCTGCGCCAGGCCGATGCTCGTCGTGGTCTTGCCCTCTCCGAGCGGCGTCGGCGTGATCGCGGTCACCAGCACGTACTTCGCCATCCGGCCTTGGCCGGGGCGGTCGACGGCGCTCAGGCGGATCTTGGCGACGCCATGGCCATAGGGCTCGATGTCATCGGCCGCGAGCCCCATGTCCGCGGCGACGTCGGCGATGGGGCGCGGGCGGACCGCCTGCGCGATCGCCAGGTCGGTCGGTTGGGCGGCGGCGTCGCCGTCGATGGAAGGGGGGCCGGTCATGGCCGAGGGGGTGCCTTTCGTGTGACGGGTCGGCGCGGATTGTAGCGGACGCCGAACGTTCGGCAAGCGGGGCCGCGGCGCGCCATGTCGACCCTGCCGGCCAGGGGCGCCGGGTGCGGCCGGCGCGCTACCCATCGGCGGCACCCCGACGTTAAACGGCATGCATGCCCGGTGCCGTTTGACGGTGGCCGTTTGACGGTGGCCGCCGCATGCGGCATCGTTCGCGCCGCCCCGCCGAAGCCCGATCGCCCGCCGCCCGGAGGTCCGTTCCATGCATCGCGTCGCCCGCCTCGCGCCCACCCTCGTCGCCGCCGCGTCGATCGGCTTGCTCGCCGGGGCCACGACCACCCCCACCGCCGCCGGCCCGTCCGCACCGGATCAGGTCCCCGCCGTCACGACCTACGTCCGCGTCGACACCTGGCGCGACCGGCCGTGGGCGCTGACGCCCGGCCGGTACGGCGACGTCGCCGACGTCAGCTCCGGTCCCGACGGCAGGCGGTTCGTGCTCGACGCCTTCCACGAAGCGGTGCACGTGCTCGACGCCGACGGCACGCCCCGCTCGGTTTGGCGCATCCCCGACCTGGGCCAAGACGTGAGCCCGTCCCGGCTCGACGTGGGCGCCGACGGCGCGCTGCGCATCCTCAGCACGAGCTGCGAGCGCTGCCGCCCGAGCGCCCGCCTCGACGTCACGGCCGCCGACGGCACGCCGGACTGGGCGATCTTCACGGCCGAGCGTTATGTCGATGTCGGGGTGCGCCCCGACGGCCGGATCTACCTGGCACGCGCGGCCGAGTCCGACGTCCACGGGCCGTCGGCCGTCGACGTGCTCGACGCCGGCGGGCAGTACCTCGAGACCGTCAAGCCGCCGGAGATGGACACCCCGATCCGTCTCGACGTCGCGCGCGACGGCACGGTGTACGTCCTCCACGAGATCGTCATCCCGCCCACGCCCAACCCGGGCGGCGGCGGGCCGCGACCGCCCCCGGGGCCATCGGCATGGGGCGCCGTCGACGGGCCCCGACAAGCGGCCGCGCCGGTCGCCGGCGTCATCGTCCTCGCGCCCGACCACACGTACGTCGAGACCGTGCCGTTCGAGTTCGGCATCGACGTCGCCGTCGGGCCGGCAGGCGTGTTCGTCGCCCGCTACGGTCAGGTGTTCGCGCTGCGCGAGCCCGAGCCCATCACGCCGCTGCGCGGGCAGCGCTGGACCGGGCGGGTGAGCCTCGACGTGCCGCCCGGCGGCGGCGTGCTCGGCGGCCTGTCGCACTGCCACTTCCAGGGGCTCGTCGCGTTCCCCGAACCCGCCGTCCGCCCGGCGCCGCACGCGCTGGCGGGCGCGCTGGATCGCCCGCCGCTCGAGGGCCCGGTGTACCCGCTGCGCGTGGCGGCCGGTGCGTCGGCCACGGTCCTGCAAGGCCGTTTCAGCATCAGCGGCGCGCGGCCCGGCGTGGAGTACCGCACCCGCGCCACCGAGCCGCAGTCGGCCCAGCACTGGACGCTCGCCGGCGACCTCGCCGGCCAGATGGGCGTGTGCGGGCGGGCACAGGAGGCGGGCTGGGCGTGGGACGTGGCGCAGGACGGCGGCGCCACGTTCACGATGGACGCCTCGTGCGTCACGCGTCGCCCGGACGACGCGTTTCCGGAGTGGACCGCATGCCTCGACGGCCTGTGGGACGGCGACGTCGTGACGCGGCTCGGCGCGATGGATGCCGACGGGGGACGGATCGCGGTGCTCGACGTCGGCGGCGGGGGCGTCGTGGTGCTCGACGCGTCGGGCGCGATCGTGGCCCACTGGCCGATCGCCCCGGACGGCGCCGGTGCGGCGGCCGGGCCCGTCGCCCCGCCGTCGGACATCGCGCTCTTCGGAGACCGCATCTACCTGGCCGAGCAGGGGCTGGCGCGCATCGACGTCCGCGGGCTCGACGGCCACCGCATCGCCGCCTGGCCGACGCTCGACAGCCCGATCGCGGCGAGCGTCGGGCCCGACGGCGACGTGTTCGTGCTCGGCAGGGGCGGCTGGGCGTTCCGGCACGCGCCGGACGGGGCGCTAAAGGCCCAGTGGTCGGTCCCGGATCGCACGCTCCAGGCGCGCGACATCGCCGTGGCCGACGACGGGCGGGTGCTCGTCCCGTACACCGACATCGACCGGACGTCGGGCGGCACCATCGCCAAGATCGTCCAGGCCGGCGTGTGGGTGTTCGAGCCGCGCGCCGTCCCGCCGCCGGAGCCGGTCCCCGGCCCCGGGGCCTGCGCCGCGCGGCCCGACAAGCGCGCCGCGCCGGGCCGCATCCCGCTCGGCCGCACGGTCGACGTCACGCTCGAGGTCGAGGGCACCTGCCCGGCCACCGCCACGCCGGTCCAGATCGCCATCGTGTTCGACACGTCGCGCTCGATGAGCTGGGGCTACGCCATGGAGGCCGCCCAGCGCTCGGTGCTGCAGACGCTGACGCGGCTCGACGCCCGCTCCGTCGAGGTGGCGCTCGTCACCTTCGCCGACGCGCCGACGCTGGCGCTGCCGCTGTCGCGCGACCTCGTGGCGGTGGCGCGCCACGTCTCGGCCCTCGTCGGAATGGGCGACACCCAGATGGCGGGCGGCATCGAGCTGGCGGTGCGCAACCTCACGGGGCCGGCCCGCGACCCCGCGGCGCGGCCGATGCTGCTCATCGTGACCGATGCCAACCCCAAGGACCAGACGCTCGCGGCGCTGGAGGCGGCGCGGGCGGCAGGCATCGACCTGGCGGCACTGGTCTTCCAGGGCGGGCAGGAGGCCGACGAGGCCTTCGTCAGCCTCTTCGAGGGCCAGGGCGGCCGGATCCTCTTCGACCCGCCGAGCTGGGCGCTCGCCGACTTCGCCGACGCCCTGGTGCAGGCACGGCCCCAGGACGGCCTCTTCGAGACGGTCACGGTGGTGGACCGCATCCCTGCCAACATGCGCTACGTGCCCGGCTCGGCCCGCCCGGCGGCGGTGTTCGACGCCCCGGCCAACACGCTGACGTGGGCGCTGCGGGGCGTGCCCGCGGCGCCGACGCTGCGGCTGACCTACCGTCTCGAGCCGCTGGAGGTCGGGACCTGGCCGACCAACGTCGAGGCCGCCGCCGACTACCGCGACGCCACGGGCGCCGTCGGACGGCTGGTCTTCCCGGTGCCGGAGGTGACCGTGTATGCGCCCGAGCGGTTCGCGGCCTACCTCCCGCTGGCGCTGCGCGAGGCGTGCGTGCGGCAGGCGCGCCCGGTCGACGTCGTCCTCGTGATCGACGCGTCGGTCAGCATGGCCGACCCGGCCGCCGCCGGCGCGGCCGGCACCAAGCTCGACGCGGCACGGACGGCGGCACGGGCGTTCGTGCGGCTGCTGGGATTGCCGGCGGACCGCGTGGGGGTCGTCGCATTCAACGAGACGGCGCGGCGCCTGACGGGGCTGACCGGCGACCTGGCCGGCGTCGACGCGGCGCTCGACCGGCTCAGCCCGGAGCCCGGCACGCGCATCGACGCCGGGCTGGCCGAGGCGCGCCGCGTGCTCGCCGCGGACGGCCGTGCCGGCGCGCAGTCGGCGATCGTCGTGCTCACCGACGGCCTGCAGAACGGGCCGCTGCCGCCCGTCCTCGACGAAGCCGCGGCCGCCAAGGCGGCCGGGGCGGTGGTCTACGCCATCGGCCTCGGGCCGGACGTCGACGACGGCCTCATGCGCGCGGTGGCGTCGTCGCCGGCGCACTTCATCCCATCGCCGACGGCCGCCGACCTGGCGGCGATCTACGCCCGCGTCTCGACCCGGCTGGTCTGCGGCGGCGGTTGAGCCCGGCGTGCGGGCGTCACCCTCCCGCGCTGCGCTCGAGCGCCTCGACCACGGCGCGGCGCGCGGCGTCGGGGTTGGCCTGGGCATGCGTGGCCTTCATGACGCCGCCGATGAGGAACCCCAGGCTGGCGGTCTTGCCCGCGCGGTAGTCGGCGACGGCCTTGGGGTTGGCGGCGACGACGCCCTCGGCGATCCGCCGCAGGTCGGCGGCGTCGTCGACCTGCGCCAACCCGTCGCGGTCGACGATGTCGCGGGCACGGCTGCCGGTGTCGATCATCTCGCCGAGCACGCGCTTGCCGACGTTGGCGGTGACGACGCCGGATGCGACCAGCGCGACGAGCGCCGCCAGGTGCGCGGGCGGAAGGTGGTTCCGCACGGCCGCGACGTCGAGGCCGCGCGCGTAGAGCGCCGCGAACAGCGGCCCCGTGATCCAGGCCGCGACCGATGTCGCCGGGGCGGGGGCCGGTCCGGCCCCAGGGCCGGGGGGCGTGGCTTCGGGGTCGGCGCGCGTGGCGCCGTCCGTCGCCAGCACGGCCTCGAAGTAGTCCGCCGTCGCCCGGTCGCGGGTCAGCAGGCGCGCGTCCTCGGGCCGCAGCCCGTGCGCGGCGACGAGGCGGCCGCGGCGGGCGGCCGGCAGCTCCGGCAGGGCGGCGCGCTGCTCGGTCAACCAGGCCTCGGGCAGGACCAGCGGAGGCAGGTCGGGCTCCGGGAAGTAGCGGTAGTCGTGGGCGTGCTCCTTGCCGCGCTGCGGCGTGGTGCGGCCGGCGGCCTCGTCCCAGCCGCGGGTCTCGTGGGCGACGGCCTCGCCGCGCGCGAGGCACGCGGCCTGGCGGCGCCGCTCGTACGCCAGCGCGGCGCGGACGGCGGCGATGCTGTTGAGGTTCTTGATCTCGACCTTGGTGCCCAGCGCCGGATCGCCGAAGCGGCGCAGCGAGCAGTTGACGTCGACGCGCAGCGCACCCGAGGCCATCGCGGCCGTGGACACGCCGATCCACCGCAAGAGGTGCCGCAGGGTCTCGACGTACGCGGCGGCGGCGTCGGGCGAGCGCAGGTCGGGCCGGGTGACGATCTCGACGAGCGGGATGCCGGCGCGGTTGAAGTCCACGCGGGTCTCGCCGGCCGCGTGGACCAGCCGGGCGGTGTCTTCCTCGATGTGCAGGCGCTCGAGCCTGACGTGCCCGGCGCGCCCCTCGACGTCGACGTCGAGGCCGCCGCCGGTGCCCAACGGTCGGGTGTACTGGCTGATCTGATAGCCCTTGGGCAGGTCGGGATAGTGGTAGCTCTTGCGCTCGAACCGCGTGTGGGCGTGGACGGTGCATCCCAGCGCCAGGGCGGCCCGGACCGCCAACGCCACGGCGTGGGCATTGGGAACCGGCAGCGCCCCCGGCAGGCCGAGACACACCGGGCACGTGCGCGTGTTGGGCGCGGCGAGGTCGGCGTCGGCGGCGCACGCGCAAAACATCTTGCTGGCCGTGACGAGCTGGACGTGGGTCTCGAGCCCGACGACGAGCTCGAACGCGTCGTGGTCGCTGGGAGGGTGGGCGGCTTGCATGATGGGTCGTTCGACGCCGACGATTATGCCATCCTGTCCACAAAGCTGTCCGATTTCGATTGCGCCGCCACCACCCGCCCGCGTACCATACCGGTGCCCAACGCTTCGGAACCAGGAGACCCGCCATGACCCAGCCCTCCGTGCACGCCCTTCTCGTCGGCATCGACGCCTACGCCAGCCCCCAGGTCCCGCCGCTCGGCGGCTGCGTCAACGACGTCGACGCCATGGCCCAGCTGCTCGAGCACCGCTTCGGCGTGCCGCCCGAGAACATCGTGCGGCTGACCGACGGCGCCGCGACCCGCGCGGCCATCCTCGACGCCTTCGAGACCCACCTGATCGGCGCCGCGGCCGCCTGGTCCGCCGCCGGCAGCCCCGAGCCGTCGCCGGCGTTCCTCTTCCACTACAGCGGCCACGGGTCGCAGGCGCTCGATCCCACCGGCACCGAGCCCGACGGGCTCGACGAGACCCTGGTGGCCCACGACAGCCGGCTGCCGGACGTCTTCGACGTCAAGGACTGGGAGCTCGCCGCGCGCATCGAGAAGCTGACGGCCTTGACCGACAACGTCACGATCGTGCTCGACGCGTGCCACAGCGGATCCGGCACCCGCGCCATCGCCGAGGGCGTCGCACGCACGCGGCGTTGCCCGCCGGACCTCCGCCCGCAACCCGCCGGCCGGCCGCCGGCGGCCGCCGGCGCCACCCGCGGGTTCAGCGGGCCGAGCGACTGGGTGCCGGCCGGCCGGCACGTGCTCCTGGCCGGCTGCCGCGACCGCGAGGAGTCCAACGAGATGGCGGTCCCCGCCGGCGAGGGCGTGCGGCGGCACGGCGCGCTCTCGTACTTCGTGGTCCAGGCGCTCGACCGGATGCCCGCCGACGCGCCCATGACGTACGCCGAGCTCCACGCCCGCGTGCGCACGCAGGTCAACAGCCGCTTCGCCGACCAGACCCCGCAGTGCGAGGGCGACGTGGGGCGCGTGGTCCTCGGCGGCGCGCGGCCGGCGCGCGACCGGCTGATCGACGTCGTCGGGCCGCGCGGCGACCGGCTGGTGCTGGCCGGCGGCATCGCCCACGGGCTCACCGCCGGCTCCGAGGTGGCGCTCTATCCGGCGTCGGCGCGAACGGTCGCGACCGCCGGCCCGCCGTTGGCGACCGCGACGATCGTGGACGTCGGCGCCACGGAGAGCACCGCGGTCGCGGCGCCGGGCGCGGACGGCGCGGTCCCGGACCTGGCGGCGATCGCGTGGCCCGCCAGGGCGGCCGTCACCCGCTTCAACTTCGCGGGCCTGCGCCAGCGCGTCCGCGTCGACGTGCCGGACGACGCGGCGGCCCGCCGCGTGCGCGAGCGCCTGACCGCGACCGGCGACACCGTCGATCCCGACGTGACGGGCCTGGTCGACGTCGTCGACGACGACGCCATCGACCTGCGCATCGTCGCCGACGGCAGCCGGCTCGTGGTCCAGGATCCGGCCGGCAGCGCGCTCGTCGCGCCGTTTGCCGCCGGCGACCTCGACGGGCTGGCGCGCGACCTGGCGCACATCGCCCGCTTCCGCAACGGCCAGCGCATCGCCAACCCTGTGCCGAGCGCGCTGGCGGGCCGGGTGACGCTGGCCCTGCACCGGCTGCGGATCGACGCGAAGGGCCAGGTGGTGGCGGGGCCGGACGGCCAGCCGGCGATCGATCCGCTCACCCCCGGCCCGGGCGGCGAGGTCGCGCTCGAGACCGGCGACCTCGTGGTCTTCGAGATCCAGAACCACCATGGCGTGCCGGTGTACGTCGCCCTCGTCGACTTCGCCCCGTCGTGGGCGGTCGACGTGCTCTACCCGTTCCCCCTCGGGGCCGAGGAGGCGCTCGAGCCCGGCCGCTCGGTCTTTCGCGGGCGCTCGTTCGTCCCGGCCGAACAGCTCGCGGTCAGCCTGCCCGGCGGCATGCCCGAGGGGCGCGACACGGTGAAGCTGATCGCAACCCTGCGGCCGGTGGATTTCGCGGTGCTGACCCAGACGGCGCTCAAGACGCCGTTCACGACGCGGTCGTTGTCCAGGAACCTCGGCGACCGCTCGGCCCTGGACGACCTCCTCGCGTCGGCTGCAAACGGCAGCCGCACCCGCGCCTTCGGCCCGCCGGAAGGCAGCGGCGACGACTGGACGACCGTCGACGTCACGGTCTTCTCGACCCGCCCGGCGAGCCGCGCCGGCCGGGCGGTCGTGCCCGAAGCCACGGTGGACGCCGGCCACGGGCTTTCCGTCACGGCGCCCGCCGGCTTCAGCGCCCACGTGCGCGTGTTGACGGCGACGCAGAGCACGCGGTCGCTCGACGGCGACGGGAGCGACCTCCAGCCGCCCCCGGGGCTGGCGCCGCACCCCACGGTCTTCGCCCCGCTCGAGCTCGGCACCCTCGCGACGCGCGGGCTGACCGAGTCGGGCGCCGTCGGGGCGGCGGGCGCGGTCATCGAGCTCTCGTCCGACGCGGCGCCGTGGGACGCGATCCGGCCGGAGTCGCCGCTGCGCCTCGGCCTGCCGGCGGCCATCGAGCCGGGCGCCGGCGTGCTGGCCGTGGCCTTCGACGGCGACCTGTACTACCCCGTCGGCCGCCTGGCCGACGGGGATCGCGCCGGCGTCGACGTGACCTGGCTGCCGGAGCCGGCGCCGGCGGTGACCGGGCGGCGCGATCTCGGCGGCGCGATCCGGCTGTACCTCTTCAAGACGTTCGACCTGCCGGCGCCGGCGCTGGGCCTGCACCACGCCCGATTCGTCCCGGCGGGCGCCGTCGCGGGCGACCCGCCGGGCGAGGGCGAGCGGGCGGACACGGTCGACGGCGGGCAGATCCGTTACCGCGCGGTGCGGCCGGGCGAGATCGCGGCCGGCGACCGCGTGGCGCTCTTCGTGCACGGCTTCACGTCGGACACGCACTGGCTGATCGGCACGGCCGTGGACCTCCTGCGCGAGAACGGCATCGTGTACGACCACGTGCTGAGCTTCGACTACGAGACGGTCCGCACCGGCATCGCGGCCAACGGCGAGGCGCTGGCCGGCGCGCTCCGCGCGGCAGGGCTCGGGCCCGACGACGGCGTGCACGTCGACGCCTTCGCGCACAGCATGGGCACACAGGTCGTGCGCAGCATGATCGAGCGCTTCGGCGGGCACGCCTTCGTCGACCGCGCCTTCCTGGCGGGCCCGCCGAACAACGGCACGGCGATCGCGCGGGTCAAGCGACCGGTGGTGTGGCTGGCGACGCTGCTGCTCAATCAAGCGGGGCCCACGCCGCCGGCGCTGGTGGCGCGCTGGGCGCTCAAGCACGTGGCGGACCACGTGCAGGGCCTCGACGACCTGGCACCGGGCTCGCCGTTCTATCGACAGCTCAACGACGCGGCGCTGCCGGGACCGGCTCGGTACCACGTCGTCATCGGCCGCAACGAGCTGCGCCCGGAGGCCCGCACCGCCTGGGCGCGGGTGGCGCGGCGGCTCGGCGACCGTACCGACGCCCTGCTCGACCTGGTGCTGCAGGGCGACAACGACCTGGTGATCGCGGTGCACAGCGCACGCGAGCTCGAGCGGCTGCGCGGCGCCGAGCGGGTGACGGTGTCGGAGGTGCCGTGCGACCACTTCGGGTACTTCAGCACGCCGGCGTCGAGCGCGCGGATCGTCGCGCTGGCCGGCGGCGGGCAGGGGCAGCGGCCGGGGCCGCCGGCCTAGACCAACGGCCGCACGAAGTCGTGGATGCGCTCGAGGGCCTGCTCGATCCGTTCGAGCGACGTGGCGTAGCTGCACCGCACGTAGCCGCGCCCGGACGCGCCGAACGCCTCGCCGGGGACGACGGCGACCTTGTAGTCGTACAAGAGGCGCGTGCTGAACGTGTCGCCGTCCAGCCCGGTGGGCCGGATGTCGGGGAAGGCGTAGAACGCCCCGTGGGGCTCGAACGTCGGCAGGCCGATGGCGTTGAGGCCGTCGACGATGGTGCGGCGGCGCCGGTCGTAGGCGGCCACCATCGCCTGCACGGCCGCCTCGGCGGCCGGGTCGGTCAGGGCGGCCACGGCCGCGTGCTGCCCGGCCGTCGGCGCCGACATGATGATGTACTGGTGGATCTTGCGCAGCCCGGCGATCAGCTCGGCCGGGCCGCACGCGTAGCCCACCCGCCAGCCCGTCATCGCGTAGTCCTTGCTGAAGCCGCCGAGGGTGATGGTCCGCTCGCGCATCCCCGGCAGGCCCGCGAAGCAAACGTGGTCGACGCCGTACACCAGCCGATCGTAGATCTCGTCGGAGAGCACGAACAGGTTGTGCCGCAGCACGCGCTCCGCGATCGCCGCCAGCCGCTCGCGGTTGATCACGGCCCCGGTCGGGTTGTTCGGCGAGCCGAAGAGGAGCCCGCGCGTCCGCGGCGTCACCGCGCGGTCGAGGTCCTCCGCATCGAGCTGGAAGCCGCTCGACACGTGGGTCGGCACCGGCACCGGCCTCCCGCCGGCGAACGTGACCACGGCCGGGTAGGCGACGTAGCTCGGCTCGGGCACGAGCACCTCGTCGCCGGGCTCGACGAGCGCCAGCGCCGCCAGGTGCAGCGCCTCGCTGACGCCCACCGTCACCAGGATCTCGGTGTCGGGGTCGTACCGCACGCCGTAGCGTCGCTCGAGGTGGGTCGAGATGGCCTGGCGGAGCTCGGCGAGGCCGCTGTTGGACGTGTAGCCGGTCAGGCCGCGCTCGAGGGCGCGCTGCCCGGCGTGCAGGATGGGCTCGGGCGACACGAAGTCGGGCTCGCCGATGCCGAGCGAGATGACGTCGGGCATGGTGGCGATGATGTCGAAGAACTTGCGGATGCCCGACGGCGGCACGTCGCGCACGCGCTGGCTGAGGCCGGGCAGCACGGCCTCGCGGGCGGCAACCTGGGTCATGGGTCTCCTCCCCGGGGATGGACGGTCGATCCGTCACCGATATTGTAGCGCGCCGCCGTGCCGGCGATCGTCGCGCCGGCGCCGAGGAGGCTCCCGGTCACCACGGCGTCGCGAATCGCCACGCCCGTGGCGCCGGACACGTCGCGCACCACGGCGCCCTCGACGCGGGCCTCGCCCTCGAGGCTCACGTACGGCCCGACGACGCTCCCCGCGACGCGGCAGCCCGGCCCGAGGTGGACGTACGGACCGACGACGCTGCCGGAGACCTCGGCGTCGGGCGCGATCCAGACGGGAGGGATGATGCGCGACGTCGTCGGCCCGGCGGGCTCGGCGGCCGCCCGCGCACGGCGTTCGAACAGGTAGCGCTGGGCGGCGAGCGTGGCCGGCACCGTGCCGCAATCCACCCAGGCGCGCACCGGGCGGGCGACCAGCCGGGCTCCCTCGTCGACCATGACCTGCAGCGCGTCGGCCAGGAAGTGCTCGCCGGCCGTGGGCGGGCGTTCGGCCACCAATCGGTCGATGGCCCGCGCGAGCCACGCCCCGTCCCGCACGTGGTAGACCCCGACCACCGCGAGGTCCGACACGGGCGCCGTCGGCTTCTCGACGAAGCGCGTCACGGCCCCGTCGGGTCCGACGACGGCCACCCCGAAGCGCCCCGGATCTTCGACCCGCATGAGGTGCACGGCCCCGTCGGCGTCCGCCGGCAGCGCGGCCAGGCCCGCCAGGTCGATGTCGAACACGGTGTCGGCGGCGAAGACGATCAGCACCGGGCCGGCCAGGTGCGCGCGCGCCAGGGCAATGGCGTCGGCCTGCCCGCGCGGCTCGGGCTGGACGACGAAGCGGGCGTCGAGCGCCCCGTGGCGCCGGCGCACCCACGCCTCGACCTGTGCCCCGAGGTGGCCCACCACGAAGACCCAGCGGTCGGCGCTCACGGCGCCGGCCAGGTCGTCGAGCACGTGGCCCAGCACGGCGTCGCCGGCGACGTGGACGAGCGCCTTGGGCCGGTGAAGGGTATGGGGGCGCATGCGCAGGCCGAGGCCGGCGACGGGGAGGATGACGTTCATCGAGGCAACACTCACGCCGCGGCACGGGGTGCGTCGCCGCGGATGGCCCGGCCGCGCGCCGCCGGCGAGATGGTACCGGCCGCCGCCGGGCCGGTCAATTCAGCGGCCGGCGCACGTGCGTCATCGTCCGGGCCGCAGGCTCGGGGCGCGCGCCGACCGCGGCGTGCGGTCCCGCCGCCTGCGCCCGCCGCTTCTCGGCGTAGGCCGCCTCCTTCGCCTCGTACAGGCGGCGCTGCGGGTCCGGCAGGGCGGCGACCAGCCGCCGGTGGTCCGGCTCGCCGATGGCGAGGTCCGCCCGGAGGCGCTCGAGCAGGCGGATGTCGCGCGAGCGGATCGGCCACTCGAGCGCGACGCGCTGCAGCGCCTCGCGGTAGGCGCCGAGCTGGGCGCCGCGCGCGATCTCCTGACCCTTGAAGAAGGCGAGGACCGCCGCCGGGTCGCGCGGCGGCGGCGTGTCGAGGGTCCACAGCGGGAGCAGCCGCCGCGCGCCGCGGGCCTGGGCGAACCCCTCGCTGGTCTGGCGCCAGCGGCGGGCCGCCACCCATGTCGAGATGACCGGCACCGCGAACGCCAGGGCCTGCGCGGCGCCGGGGACCCGCCGCAGCGCCGGCGGCCCGGCGAAGGCGTAGTACAGGTTGAAGGCGGCGAAGGCCGCCAGCGTGAGCACGACGTGCCGGCGATGCTCGGCATCCGGCACCCACCGAGCCGCCGCGGCCTCGGCGACGTCGAACAGCGTGTAGCTCGCCAGCGCCAGCGCCCCGATGGTCACCGACGCCGCCACCACGGCCGGGACGCGCGGCGCGAAGAAGAAGCCCGGCCCGAGGAGGAGCCTTGCGCTGGCGCCGGTGCGCAGCCACGTGCCGTCGAGGAATCCCTGCCACCGGCCCTCCCGCAGCCAGTAGTAGGCGTAGAACGCCACGACGACGCCGGGGTAGGCGTAGAAGGCCGCCCGCCGCGCGGGGTGCCGAACGTCCTTCCAGTAGGCGCCCTCCTGGTCGATGTCGGGGCAGTGCTTCTTGCACGCCGTGCACGCCGCACACTGCGAGCTGGCCGTCTCGCGCAGCCGGGGATCGGTGAAGATCCGTTCGACGACCCCCACCGGGCAGACGAAGTTGCACCAGGACTTCCCGCCCAGCGCCAGGTTGGTCGCCACAGCCGCAAGCGCGAGGCCGATCAGCGTGACGCCCAGCCAGGTTCCGTCGCCGTTGATCGCGACGAGGCGCAGCACCAGCATCGCCGACAGGACGCCCAGCGACACGACGAACGACCATCGCTCGAACCATGCCGGCGGTCGGCGGGGCGGCCGGCCCGTCGGGCGAGGCGGCCGCCCAAGCGCCCGGCGCGCGGGGTCGCCCCGAGACGCGATGGCCACGCCCAAGGCGCCGAGGGCCGCCAGCGGGCAGGTCTGCCGCCAGGTGTGGAAGCCGACGGCGATGATCCACAACGGCAACACCGGCACCAGCGCGGCCCAGAGCACGCGCGGGCCCCACGACGACGCGAAGCACAGGCCGATGACCCCGAGATAGGCCACCAGCGCCACGGCGCGCATCCCGCGGATGCGGCGGCGCACGGCGGCCGGGGCGTCCTTCTCCGAACGCAACACGAGATTCCTCCGTGGGTAAGTCCAGCCGGGCGGGCGGAAACCGTCGGGCGCGCCGCGTGCCGTCCGTGGGCCGCGCGACATCGGGCGGCCCGGCCGACATCCGGATCGCCCGACCCGGGCCGCGGGAACGGCGCCGACGCGTTGGGCGGCGCCTGCCCGCGGCTACGGCCCGAGCGTCGCGCCGACGGTGACGCCGTTGGCGTCCTGTTGCAGCGTGATCGGGCTCGCGAGGCCGATCACCCGCTCGCACCTGAGGAGGTCCCACGAGACGTTGAAGCGCGTCACCAGGAAGGTGAAGGCGCTGTCGCCGATGTCGGGGAACGGAGAGGGCCGCGCCGCCAGCCGCTCGCGGTTGCGGAAGAGACGCGCGGGCTGGATGCTGCGGAGGTCGCGGCAGTAGGCGACCTGATGGCTGGTCGCCTTGTCCATCGAGGCGATCGGCGGCTGGCCCACGCCGGCCCGGTGCACGTTCAGCTTGGCCAGGCTGGGGGACCCGTTCTCGAGCCTCGCGAAGGGATCCAGCAGCGGGACCGTGGCCTGCGGCTCGGTCTGCCACCGGGCTGCCGAGAGCTCGTTCAGCGCGAGCGACGGCACCATCTCGCCGGGGTTGTCGACGCTGGGCGCAGTCCACGGCGTGCAGCCGAGCGCGCCGTCGAGGAGGACCGCCGTCACGCGGTTGTCGCTCGGGTTGGCGATGACCTTGGCGCCCGCGCCGATGGCGCGCCGATTGTCGGCGGTGTTCTGCGCGAGGCGGCCGTCGGCCGTGAGGAGGTACGTCGTCAGCACGTTGTCGCTCTGGTCCTGATCGACGGTGAAGAAGTCCCGGACGGTCGGGCACGGCAGGCCGTCGGCCCCGGTGCCGAGCGGGGGCGGCACCAGCTTCCCGTCGGCGATGGCGCGGTTGGCGGCGGCGAAGAAGGCCTCGGCGTTGCACTGCGAGAACTGGCCCATGGCGTCGCCGTCGAGGCCGCCCTTGCAGCGCCCGCGCGACAGGGCGTTGGCGGCGGCGCCACGCTGCCGCAGGACGTCCCCGTTGAAGCCGAGCCAGATGCCGACCACGGCCTCCCGCGGCAGCTGGGGAGCGACCGGGGCAATCGCGGGCACGGTGCCCTTGTCGATGACGAGCGGATGGTACAGCGTGACCTGCCCGGTCTTGGGGTCGAGGATCGCGGCCTCGACGAACGCCCGCTGGTCGACGACGTACTGGTGGCAGGCCCCTTGCGCCGGGTCGCTTGCGACGAGCTGGTACGGGGTGGCCAGCCCCTGCGCGGTCAGCGGCTTGTCGGGGATGACCAGGGTGCAGTCGAGGTTGACGGCCTCGACGGCGACGGTGGTCACCACGAGCTGCGGCGGGTTGGCCCCCTCGCGCGACGTGAACGCGAACGCGCCGTCCGAGCGCGGGACCACGGCCAGCGACAGGCGGCTGTTGGGCGTCGCCAGCGTGCTCACGTCGACCTCGACCCAGCGGCCGGTGCGGGGGTCGTCGATGACGCCGGTGACCGGGCCGTCGGCCGCCGGCCGGGTGTTCCACGTGACGGTCGCCTCGTCCCACCCGCTGTCCGAGACGAAGCGGACGTCGGCACCGTCGCCGGCGCGCTCGACGAACAGGCGCACGGTGGCCTGGGCGATGATCCCGACGTCGCCGATCCGGAAGCGCACGAGGCCGAGGCTCTCGCCGTCGTCGTCCTCGACCACCACCTGCTTCTCCGCCCCGAAGTTGGTGGTCGGCCGCGTCGAGCGCAGGTAGGTGTCGGCGTCGGCCGCGATGGGGCCGCCGGCGTTCGCCGGGGGCGGCGTGGACGGCGAGGCCGGCGGAGGCGACGCTTGCGTGGTCTCGATGACCAGGACCGGCGGGTTGGTGGCGCTGTCGCGCGAGCTGGCGGCGAAGGCGTCGGTGGAGCGCGGCACCAGAGCGAGCGCGAGCGGCGCGGACGGGCGCACGGCGGCGGTGACGTCGACCTCGACCCACTGGCCTACCTTGGTGGCGCGCGCGGACCCCACGACGGCGCTCCCGACGCCCGGCTGGTTGTTCCACGTCACGGTCGGCTCGTCCCATTCCAGCGGGCTCACGACGACGTCGAAGCTGTCGCGCGAGTCGTTGGTGCAGTGGAGCCGCAGCGTGGCACGGGCGATGCCGCCCACGGCCCCGACGTCGAAGCGCAGGTACGACTGCGTGGCCTCGCCGCCGGCCTTGGCCGGCTTCATGGTCTTGAGCGACTTCGACGCGCCGAAGTTCTTCCCGGCATCGCTGCCGGAGATCACGAACGCGTCGGCGACGGGGGAGAGCACGACGCTGCCGGCGGCTTCGGCGGCCGCCGGGTCGGCGCGTCCGGTGGTCGCGGCGTCGGCGGCCGTGGCCGCGTCGGTCGACGTGAAGCCAGGCCGGCCCCCGGCGCGCGGCGCCGCGAAGCGCGACCGCGCGGCGCCGGGTCGGTCGAGCTTGAGCCGCTCGGCGCCGACGTAGCCGGCGTCGGGGACCGGCTCGCCCGGGGCGGGCGGGCCGTCGGCCTCGGGCAACGGAGCGGGGTCGCCGGGTGCGCGGTCGGGCGGAGGTGGCGGCAGGTCGGCGGGCGTCGCGGCAGCGGTCTCGGGGGCCGCGCCGAGGTCGGCCGGCGCGGCCTCCGAGACCGCTGCCGCGCGGTCGGGCGACGCCGAGGCCGGGAATCGGCCGGGCGCGCCGCCATGGGAAATCGACAGGGTGGCCAGGAGGCCGATGGACACGGCCGGCAAGAAGCCGAGGGCGATGGCCGCCAGCCGGCCGAGCCGGCGGGCGATGGATGGATAGGTGGACATTGTCGAGCACTCCTTGGGACTGGGGCGAATGACGCCGGTGGCGCGCGGCCGCCGGGTCGACCCGGCGGCGCGGCGGCCGAATCGGACACGCGGCGGTGCGAACCGTCACCTCGGAGCACTGGCACGGCAAGGGGCCATGGGGGTAACGCCGACAGGGCGTTGAGACTTGAGACGCCGGCGGCGCGGTGCGGATATGGGCCCCGACGGGCGCGCGGGGCAAGCGCGGGACGGCGGTCGGGCTGCCGTCGGGCGGGCGTCGACTCAGGCCCGCTCGGCCGCCCGCAGGCCCGCCACGCGCTCGTACACCCGCGCCACGCGCAGCACGGTCGGCTCGCCCCACGGCCGGCCCATGATCTGCAAGCCCACGGGCAGGCCGCCGGCCAGGCCGCACGGGACCGAGAGGCCGGGGTAGCCGGCGAGGTTGAGCGCGATCGTGTAGATGTCGCTGAGGTACATCGCCAGCGGGTCGCCGGTCCGTTCACCCAGCCGAAACGCGGTCGTCGGCGACGTCGGCCCGACGATGACGTCGCACCGCGCCAGCGCGGCGTCGAAGTCGGCGCGGATCCGCCGGCGCACGCGCGTCGCGCGGCCGTAGTACGCGTCGTGGTACCCGGCGGACAGCGCGAAGGTGCCGAGCACGATGCGGCGCTTGACCTCGAGGCCGAACCCCTCGCCGCGGGTGCGGGCGTAGCGCGCCCAGAGGTCGTCGTCGGGGACGGCGCGGCCATAGCGCAGGCCGTCGTAGCGGGCGAGGTTGGCGCTGGCCTCGGCGGTGGCGACGAGGTAGTACACGGCGACCGCGTACACCGAGTGCGGGAGCGAGATCGCGACGCGCCGCGCGCCCGCCGCCTCGAGGTCCATGACGGCGGCCTCGACGGCCGCGCGCACGGCGGGGTCGAGGCCGTCGGCGAAGTACTCGGCCGGCACGCCGATCCGCAGCCCGCCGAGGTCGGCGCCGGCGGCCGCGACGGCGGCGGCGTGGTCGGGCACGGGCCGGTCGGCGCTCGTGGCGTCGGCGGGATCGTGGCCGGCGATGGCGTCGAGCACGAGGGCGGCGTCGCGCACGTCCTTGGCCAGCGGCCCGGCCTGGTCGAGGCTGCTGGCGAACGCGACCATCCCGCGGCGCGACACCCGCCCGTAGGTCGGCTTGAGCCCGACGACGCCGCACAGCGCGGCGGGCTGACGGATCGACCCGCCGGTGTCGGTGCCGAGCGCGAAGGCGCACAGGTCGGCGGCGACGGCCGCCGCGGCGCCGCCGCTCGAACCGCCGGGGGAGCGGCCGGGGTCCCAGGGGTTGCGGGCGGGCCCGAAGGCGGAGCTCTCGTTGCTCGATCCCATGGCGAACTCGTCCATGTTCAGCTTGCCGAGGAGCACGGCGCCGGCGGCGCGCAGGCGGCGGTACGGCTCGGCGTCGTCGGGGGGCACGTACCCCTCGAGCATCCGCGAGCCGGCGGTGGTGCGGATGCCGGCCGTGGTGAACAGGTCCTTGAGGGCGAACGGCACGCCGAGGAGCGGTCCGTCCTCGCCGGCCGCGCGGCGCCGGTCGGCCTCGGCG
>WBZR01001943.1_pt2 | contig 22939 bp, 18 predicted proteins | sample 5204231 | NCBI WGS metagenome assembly WBZR01 (sample SAMN12412403, study PRJNA552823) | activated sludge metagenome | isolation source: activated sludge from anammox sidestream of wastewater treatment plant... | place: USA: Virginia | collected 2017-08
CACCGTCGGCCGAGATGCCGTGCTCGCCGACATGACGACGGGTCTTCTCGAACACCTCGCTCGAGCCAAGCAGCGCCTTCGACGGGATGCAGCCGACGTTCAGGCAGGTGCCGCCGAGGGCGGCTTCGCCCTTCGGGTTGCGCCACTTCTCGACGCAGGCGACCTTCAGGCCGAGCTGCGCCGCGCGCACCGCGGCGATGTAGCCACCGGGGCCTGCGCCGATGACCACGACGTCGTAGGTCTGGGCCATGTCCGCGCGCTCCTCAGAGATCCAGCAGCAGGCGCGAGGGGTCTTCGAGCGCCTCCTTGATCGCCACGAGGAACAGCACCGCCTCGCGACCATCGATGATCCGGTGGTCGTACGAGACCGCCAGGTAGTTCATCGGCCGCACGACCACCTGGCCGTTCTCGACCACCGCGCGTTCCTTCGTCGCGTGCACGCCGAGGATCGCCGACTGCGGCGGGTTGATGATCGGCGTCGACAGCATCGAGCCGAACACACCGCCGTTGCTGATCGAGAACGTGCCCCCGGTCAGTTCCTCGATTCCGAGCTTTCCGTCCTGCGCGCGCCTGCCGTAGTCGGCGATCTGCTTCTCGACCTGCGCGAAGCTCATCTGGTCGACGTTGCGGATCACCGGCACGACCAGGCCGCGCGGCGACCCCACCGCCACGCCGATGTCGAAGTAGCCGTGGTAGACGATGTCGTTACCGTCGACCGACGCGTTGACGACCGGGTACTTCTTCAGTGCATGCACCGCCGCCTTCACGAAGAACGACATGAAGCCGAGCCGCACGCCGTGCTCCTTCTCGAAGCGCTCCTGGTAGCGCTTGCGCAGTTCCATCACCGGCTGCATGTTCACTTCGTTGAACGTGGTGAGGATCGCGTTGGTCGCCTGTGATTGCAGCAGACGCTCGGCCACGCGCTGGCGCAGCCGCGACATTGGCACACGCTGCTCGGGACGGCCCTCGAGCAGCCGGGAGGCGTCGAGCGCGGGCCGCACCTCGGGCAGCGCCGCAACGGGCGCGCCGGCGGGAATCGCCGACGCTGCCGGCCGCGCGGCCGCCGCCGCGGCAGCAGCGATCACGTCACCTTTGGTGATGCGCCCGTCACGGCCGGTGCCCGCGACCTGCTCCGGTGTCAGCTGCGCCTCGGCCATCAGCTTCGCCGCTGCCGGCAGCGCAACGCCCGCCTTCGCGCCCGCGCCAGCCGCCGGGGCAGCGCCCGCCGCTGCCGGTGCAGCCGCGGCCGGGGCCGTGGCCGCAGGCGCCGCGGCTGGCGGCACCGGTGCCGGTGCCGGTGCCGCTGCCGCGGCGGCCCTGGCCCCGGTGTCGATGGTCGCGATGACCTCGCCGGCCACGACGGTGCTGCCGTCACCCTTGATCACCTGCGCCAGCACGCCGGCAGCCGGCGCCGGCAGTTCGAGCACGACCTTGTCGGTTTCGATGTCGATCAGGTTTTCATCGCGGGCCACCGCCTCGCCGGCCTTCCTGTGCCACTGCAGCAGGGTTGCCTCGGCCACCGATTCCGACAACTGCGGAACCCTGACTTCGATGAGCGCCATTTGCCTGTTCTCCGGGAGGAATTCGGTTCAGTTCTGTTTGCGGCTGCGCGCACGCGCTTCGCCGAGAGCCGCGGCGAGCAGCTCCTTCTGCTGCGCATAGTGCTTGTCGTAGTAGCCGACCGCCGGCGACGCCGATGGCGCGCGCCCGGCGTAGCCGAACTTCTGGCCTTCCTTCAGCGCCTCGGCAATGTGGTGCTGCACGTAGAACCAGGCCCCCTGGTTCTGCGGCTCGTCCTGGCACCAGATCACCTGCGTGGCGTTCGGGAATTTCTTCATCTCGGCCTCGAACGCCTTGTGCGCGAACGGATACAGCTGCTCGACGCGCACCAGCGCCACGTCGTCGAGCGCGCGCTCGCGGCGCGCGGCCAGCAGGTCGTAGTAGACCTTGCCGGTGCACACGACCACGCGCCTGACCTTCTTCGGGTCGATTCCGGCCAGCGTTTCGCCGATCACCGTGCGAAACTCTCCACGGGCGAGTTCGTCGAGCGAGGACACCGCGTCCTTGTTTCTCAGCAGCGACTTGGGCGTCAGGATGATCAGCGGCTTGCGGAACATGCGGATCATCTGGCGCCGCAGCAGGTGGAAGATCTGCCCCGGCGTGCTCGGTTGGCAGACCTGCATGTTGTGCTCGGCGCACAACTGCAGGAAGCGCTCGGGGCGCGCCGAAGAGTGCTCCGGGCCCTGGCCCTCGTAGCCGTGCGGCAGCATCAGCACCAGGCCGCAGGCGCGCCCCCACTTGGTCTCGCCCGACGCGATGAACTGGTCGATGACCACCTGTGCGCCATTGGCGAAATCGCCGAATTGCGCCTCCCAGATGACGAGCGTGTTCGGGTCCGACGACGCGTAGCCGTACTCGAAGGCGAGCACCGCTTCCTCGGAGAGCACCGAGTCGATGACGATGAACTGGCCCTGCTTGTCGGCGACGAACTGCAGGGGAATGTAGGCGCCCTGGTCCCACTTCTCGCGGTTCTGGTCGTGCAGCACCGCGTGGCGGTGCGTGAAGGTGCCGCGGCCCGAGTCCTGACCCGAAAGGCGCACGCCGAAGCCGGACGCGACCAGTGACGCGAACGCCATGTGCTCGCCCATGCCCCAGTCGAGCGCCAGTTCGCCATTGGCCATCGCGCGGCGGTCGTTGACCACCCGCTCGACCAGTGGATGCAGCTTGAAGCCCGGCGGCACGGTCGTGATGCGCTCGCCGAGCCGGCGCAGTTCGCCGATCGGCACCGCGGTGTCGGCGCTGTCGGTCCACTTGCGGTTCAGGAACGGCAGCCAGTCGACCGCGAACTTGCTCTTGAAATTGGTGATCACCGGGTCGATCGCGTGCTTGCCCTCGTCCATCGCCGTCCGGAAGCCGGCGATCATCGCCTCGGCATCGGATGCGCGGATCACTTCCTGCGCAATCAGCTTGTCGGCGTAGATTCTGCGGGTGCCGGAATGCGCGGCGATCTTCTGGTACATCATCGGCTGCGTGACTGCAGGCGTGTCCTGCTCGTTGTGCCCGAGGCGCCGGAAGCAGACGATGTCGACCACCACGTCCTTGCGGAAGCGCTGCCGGAAGTCCAGCGCCAGCTGCGTCGCGTAGACCACCGCCTCGGCGTCGTCGCCGTTCACGTGAAACACCGGCGCCTCGATCATCTTGACCACGTCGGTGCAGTAGATGGTCGAGCGCGTGTCGCGCGGGTCGGACGTGGTGAAGCCGATCTGGTTGTTGATCACGATGTGCACCGTGCCGCGGGTGCCGTAGCCGCGCGTCTGCGCCAGGTTGAGCGTCTCCATCACCACGCCTTGCCCCGCGAACGCCGCGTCGCCATGCACCAGCACCGGCAGCACGTGGTCGCCGTTGCGGTCGCCGCGGCGCATCATGCGCGCGCGGCACGATCCCTCGACCACCGGATTCACGATCTCCAGATGCGAGGGGTTGAACGCAAGCGACAGGTGCACCGGTCCACCCGCGGTGGAGATGTCGCTGGAGAACCCCTTGTGGTACTTGACGTCGCCGCTGGGCAGGTCGTCGGCGTGCCGGCCTTCGAACTCGGCGAACAGCTCTCCGGGCATTTTGCCCAGCGTGTTCACCAGCACGTTCAGCCGGCCGCGATGGGCCATGCCGATCACCACTTCCTGGATGCCGGCCTGGCCGGCGCGATGCACGAGTTCGTCCATCGCCGCGATGAAGCTCTCGCCGCCTTCGAGCGAGAAGCGCTTCTGGCCGACGTAGCGCGTGTGCAGATAGCGCTCGAGCCCCTCGGCGGCGGTCAGCCGGTCGAGAATCCGCTTCTTGCGGTCGGTGCTGTAGCTCGGACGCGCGCGCGTCGACTCGAGGCGTTCCTGGATCCAGCGCTTCTGCGCCTGGTCGCTGATGAACATGAACTCGGCGCCGATCGACCCGCAATAGGTGTCGCGCAGCGCCTTGACGATGTCGCGCAATGGCGCGTTGTCGAAGCCGAAATAGGTATTCGCCGCCGAATAGATGTTGGCGTGCTCGCCTTCGGTGAAGTCGTAGAATGCCGGCTCGAGTTCGGGGATCGCCGGGCGCTCATGCCGCTTGAGCGGATCGAGGTCGGCCCAGCGCGACCCGAGGTTGCGGTACGCGGCGACCAGCGACTGGACGAAGACCTGCTTGCGCGCGGTGGCCGCGTCGCCACCCATCATCCGCGGCTGCAGTGTGCCCTCCCGGGCGCGTTCGGCGAACGACTGGACGATCGGTGCGTGGGCAATGTCGCGCGTCTGCGTACTGCCGTCGGCCGCGGGGACCGCCTGCATGCTGTCGAACCATGCGCGCCAGGCCTCGGGGACCGAACCCGGGTTGTTCAGGTAGTTCTCGTAGAGCTCCTCGACGTACGGGGCATTGCCGCCGAACAGGTACGAGTTCGACTGGAACGCTTTCATCATGGTTCTTCACCTTTCGGAACGAGTTTCTCGTCAAAGATGCTCGGACGACCGCGCTGCGACGGTGCCGACGAACCGCGATCCGGCTTGCGGACCGGCAGTTCGAGATTCAACGGTGGTGGCGGCAGGGGATCAGGTCATGGCGGCACGTTCTGGCAGGTGCGAGGATGTTACCACCGACGTGCGCCCGGCACCGTTGTGCGGCGACGACCCGTGCCAGGCGCGCACCGCCCGACGGCGCTCAGCGCAGACGTGTGGCGGTTTCGCGATAGATGGGGAGTCCCGGCCCGCCAATCGAGATCGCCCGCCCGGCGGCCTCGCGCGCGGCTGCGGGCTCGCCGGCACGCGCCAGCGCCTCGGCGAGATTGTTCCAGCCGTCGGCGAAATCCGGGTGGCGATCCAGCAACTCGCGGTAGGTGCGCACCGCGTCGCCCACCTGGCCGGCCGCCAGTTGCGCATTGGCGAACGCGAAGGCGTTCAACCGGTCTCCGGGCGTGCGTTCGTGCAGCGTGCGAAAGGCCGCCAGCGCCGCCTCGGGGTCGCTGCGCCCGAGCGCCACGGCCGCGCGCAGTGCGTCGCGCGCGGCGGCGGCTGCCGGGATGCGCTGCGGGGTGGTGACGACCATCGCCCAGTACCCACCACGCGCCCAGGTGCGCTCGAAAGTCGACAGCGACATCGCGAGCGATGCGGACTGGCCCGAGTGCAACACGATGCGCCGGGCATCGAGGTCATAGCCGACCATCACCGCGTAGTGCCAGACCGGCATGATCGACAGGCCCAGGTTCTGGAACACCACCACCGCGTAGCCGTCGGCGACCGCACGCAGCAGCGCCGCGACCTGACCCGGCAACGGGATCGCGAGCAGCCCTTCGCGCCGCGGCAGCGCCAGCATCTCGGCCTGCAGCGTGCCCCGGCGGGCGGGAAGGTAGACCTCGTCGCGCAGCGACTGCAGCGAGCGCCCCCGCCCGATTGCGCCCAGCGCCATCGCCAGCGCGGCCGGGCCGCATTGATCCTCGTCCTGGCCGTGGAACGGCACGTCGGCCACGCGGGCCTGGCGCGGCAGGCCCGTGGCGAACGCCGCCGGTGTGCCGGCGGGCGCCATCAGGGCCGCGGTCTGCGGCGCGGCGCAGCCGCCGAGCGCGAACACCGCCACGAGCATCGCGGCGAGCCACGACGCGGCTGCCGCACGCCTGCTGGATCGCGGCGTCAACGAATCGCGCGCGTGAACGGAAAGACCTTGGTGAAGCCGAGGATGTCGGTGATCAGCAGCACGATGAAGATCGTGACCAGCGCGCCCACCACCCCGGCGCCCGCCGGCAGCTCGTCGATGCGCGCTGCCAGTTCGCGCACCTGCTGGTCATCGAGCGCCTGCACGCGCCCGAGCGCCTGCCGCGGATCGACGCCGAGCGCCTCCAGCCGCGCGCGCACGTCCTCGCGCGCGAGCAGCGCCTCGAGCACCGTCCGGTCGGAGGCGGGTGTCGCAGCCAGTACCTCCTCGGTGCTCACCACGCGCGCCTGCACCGGCGCGGGCAGCGTGGATGCCAGCATGCCGGCGGCAACCGCGCCGGCCACCATGCGAACGATACGGCGTTCGAACATCTCGTTCCCCTCCAGGTTGAATTGTGCGATCTCGCCAATGCCGTCGGCACGGTAGCACCGCCGCGGCGTAACGGGCAAACCGCCGCCCGTCGTACGGTTGCAGGATTCCGACACGACGGCGACCCCGCCCGTCCGGCGGCGCTTTTGCCGCTGCGACGTGCGGAGTAGACTGACCGCACGGAAAAGACGCTGCTCCGCGCGGGCACGTGACCGATCCGTGCGCTGCACACAGGAGGCGACGTTGCAGGCGACCGATCTCCGCGACCCCGCTCATTTTCACCGCGTGGTCGACTGCCAGTGGGCGTGTCCGGCCCACACACCGGTCCCCGAGTACATTCGCCTGATTGCCGCCGGGCGGTATTCCGACGCCTACCTGGTCAACTGGCGCGCCAACGTCTTTCCGGGTGTGCTCGGCCGCACCTGCGACCGGCCCTGCGAGCCCGCCTGCCGGCGCGGACGGGTGGAAGCGCAACAGGCGCAGGTGCCCGGGCCCGTGGCGATCTGCCGCCTCAAGCGCGTCGCCGCCGACTTCAAGGACGACATCCGCGAGCGTCTGCCCAGGCGCGCCGTGCGGCCCAATGGAAGACGCGTCGCCTGCGTCGGAGCGGGGCCCGCCTCGCTCACCGTGGCGCGCGACCTCGCGCCGCTGGGCTACGCCGTCACCGTCTTCGACCGCGACGCGCGCGCCGGGGGCATGATCCGCACGCAGATTCCGCGCTTCCGGCTTCCCGAAGAAGTCATCGACGAGGAAACCGGCTACGTGCTCGACCTGGGCGTCGAGTTTCGCGGCGGCACCCCCGTCGAATCGCTGCGCGCACTGCTCGCGCAGGGCTTCGATGCGGTGTTCGTCGGCAGCGGCGCACCGCGCGGCCGCGACCTCGACCTTCCCGGGCGCGCCGAGGCCGCCGCGCAGATCCACGTGGGCATCGAGTGGCTGGCGTCGGTGTCGTTCGGCCACGTCGATCGCATCGGCAAGCGGGTGATCGTGCTGGGCGGCGGCAACACCGCAATGGATTGCTGTCGCACCGCGCGCCGCCTGGGCGGCGAGGACGTCAAGGTGATCGTGCGCTCGGGCTTCGACGAGATGAAGGCCTCGCCCTGGGAGAAGGAGGACGCGATGCACGAAGGCATCCCGATCCTGAACTTCCTCGTGCCCAGGGCGTTCGTGCACTCGGAGGGGCGGCTCACCGGCATGCGCTTCGGCAAGGTCGAAGCACGCTTCGACGAGCGCGGACGGCGCAGCCTCGTGCCCACCGGCGAGCCCGACCAGGTCTTCGACTGCGACGAAGTGCTGATTGCTGTCGGCCAGGAGAACGCGTTCCCCTGGATCGAGCGCGACCTCGGCATCGAGTTCGGCGACTCCGGGCTGCCGGTCCTCGACCGGGTGTCGATGCAGTCCACGCTGCCACAGGTGTTCTTCGGCGGCGATGCCGCGTTCGGGCCGAAGAACATCATCCGGGCGGTGGCCCACGGCCACGAGGCCGCGGTGTCGATCGACCGCTTCCTCGAGGGGGAAGACGTCCGCGTACGCCCGGCGCCGGCCGTCACGATCGTCTCGCAGAAGATGGGCATTCATGAGTGGAGCTACGACAACGAGGTCACCCGCGACCTGCGGCACAAGGTGCCGTGGCGCGACGTCAACCAGGCGCTGCGCGACATCCGCGTCGAGGTCGAGCTCGGCTTCGACGCGAAGACCGCGCTGCGCGAAGCCCGGCGCTGCCTGAACTGCGACGTGCAGACCGTGTTTGCCGCGAAGCAGTGCATCGAGTGCGACGCCTGCGTCGACATCTGCCCGACCGACTGCATCACCTTCACGGTGCTGCCGGCCGGTGGTGACGAGCGTGCGCTGCGCGCGAGCCTGCGTGCGCCGGCGCTGAACGACGACCAGCCGCTGTACCTCGCCACCGGCCTGAAGACCGGCCGGACCATGGTCAAGGACGAAGACGTCTGCCTGCACTGCGGACTGTGCGCCGAGCGCTGCCCGACCGGCGCCTGGGACATGCGCAAGTACCTGATCGACGTCACCCACGCCGGGCCGGGTTGCCGTGCACCTGCAAGGAAGGCCGCCTGATGAAGCGCATCGAAGCCGTCAACGACTTCGTCGTCAAGTTCGCCAACGTCAACGGGTCGGGCTCGGCCTCGGCCAACGAACTGTTCGCCAAGAGCATCCTGCGCATGGGCGTGCCGGTGAGCCCGCGCAACATCTTTCCGTCGAACATCCAGGGCCTGCCCACCTGGTACGAAGTGCGCGTCACCGAAAAGGGCTACCTCGGGCGCCGCGGCGGCGTCGACCTGCTGGTCGCGATGAACCCTCAGACCTGGGACCGCGACCTGGCGGAGATCGAACCTGGCGGCTACCTGCTCCACGACAGCACGAAGCCGCTGCCGGCCTCGAAGTTCCGCGCCGACGTGCATGCGATCGGCGTACCCCTCACCGCGATCTGCAACGCGTCGTGGAGCGATCCGCGCGAGCGCCAGTTGCTGAAGAACATCCTGTACGTCGGCGTGCTGGCCGCGCTGGTCGGCATCGACCCGGCAGTGATCGCGCAGCTCGTGGGCGAGCAATACAGGGGCAAGGAGAAGCTGCTCACGCCCAACCTCGACGCCTTCCGCAAGGGTTTTCACTACGCCCGGGAGCACCTTGACGACGCGCTCGGGCTGTGCGTGCGGCGCGCAGCCGGCGTCGGCGACCGGATCTTCGTCGACGGCAACGCCGCCGCGGCGCTGGGCTGCGTCTACGGCGGCGCTACCGTCTGTGCCTGGTATCCGATCACGCCGTCCTCGTCGGTGGCCGAGGCCTTCCAGAAGTACTGCGCGAAGCTGCGCGTCGACCGCGAAAGCGGCGCGAAGCGCTTCGCGATCGTGCAGGCGGAGGACGAGCTGGCGTCGATCGGCATGGTGGTGGGCGCCGGCTGGAACGGCGCGCGCGCCTTCACCGCCACCTCCGGGCCCGGCGTGTCGCTGATGACCGAATTCATCGGGCTGGCCTATTTCGCCGAAATCCCGGTCACGATCATCGACGTACAGCGCGGCGGACCGTCCACCGGGATGCCCACGCGCACCCAGCAGGCCGACCTGCTGTCGTGCGCCTATGCCTCGCACGGTGACACGAAGCACGTCCTGCTGTTCCCGGAAGACCCGAACGAGTGCTTCGAGTTCGCCGCGCAGGCGCTCGACCTCGCCGACCGGCTGCAGACGCCGGTGTTCCTGATGAGCGACCTCGACATCGGCATGAACCAGCGCCTCACGGCGCCATTCAGGTGGGACGACAGCCGCCGCTACGACCGCGGCAAGGTGATGACGGCGCGCATGCTCGAAGACGGGCGCGACTTCGGGCGCTACCTCGACGTCGACGGCGACGGCATCCCGTACCGCACCTGGCCGGGCACGCACCCCGCGCGCGGCGCCTATTTCACGCGTGGCACCACGAAGGACGCGCACGCGCGCTATTCCGAGGCCGGCGCCGACTACGTGGCCAACGCTCAGCGGCTGCTGCGCAAATGGGAGAGCGCGAAATCGCTGGTGCCGGCGGCGATCGAGCGGCGCGCCGCGCAGCCGGCGTCGGTGGGCGCGATTCATTTCGGCTCGACCAGCCCGGCGATGAGCGAGGCGATCGAGACGCTCGAAGCGCGCTCGTTCGATCTCGACACACTGCGCATCCGCGCCTTTCCGTTCGGCGACGAGGTGGCGAAGTTCATCGCGACGCACGCCACCGTGTTCGTGGTCGAGCAGAATCGCGATGCGCAGCTGCGCACCATGCTGGTCAACGAGCTGGGCGTCGATCCGGCGCGGCTGGTGCCGGTGCTGCACTACGACGGCACGCCGATCACCGCGCGCTTCATCACCGAGGCGATCGCGGAGCGCCTGTCCGGTGCGAACGTCAAGCCGCTGAAGCGCGGCAAGGTTGCCTGAGGCCCCCGCCATGACCTGGCTGCCCAGACCCGCCCTGCACCACCCGAGCCTGCCGAAGAACCGTCTCGGCCTCACGCGCCGCGACTACGAGGGCCGGATCTCCACGCTGTGCGCCGGCTGCGGCCACGATTCGATTTCGGCCGCCATCGTCCAGGCGTGCTGGTCCCTCGCGATCGAGCCGTACCGCGTGGCCAAGCTCTCGGGAATCGGCTGCTCGTCCAAGACGCCCGACTACTTCCTGGGCAACGCACACGGCTTCAACACGGTGCACGGGCGGATGCCCTCGGTGCTCACCGGCGCGAACCTCGCGAATCGCGAGCTGATCTATCTCGGCGTCTCCGGCGACGGCGACTCCGCATCGATCGGGCTGGGCCAGTTCGCGCACGCCATGCGCCGCGGCGTCGACATGACCTGCATCGTCGAGAACAACGGCGTCTACGGCCTCACCAAGGGTCAGTTCTCGGCCACCGCCGACCGGGGCTCGAAGAGCAGGCGTGGTGCGGTCAACAACGATCCGGCGATCGACCTCGCGCTGCTCGCGCTGCAGCTGGGCGCAACCTACGTGGCGCGCGGTTTTTCGGGCGACAAGGCGCAACTGGTACCGCTGCTCGAAGGCGCGCTCGCGCATCGCGGTGCCGCCTTCATCGACGTGATCAGCCCGTGCGTGGCCTTCAACAACCACGCCGGCAGCACGCGCAGCTACGACCACGTGCGCGAGCACAACGAGGCGCTCAACCGGATCGACGTCATCCCGCGGTGCAGCGAGATCACCGCCGACTGCCCGCCCGGAGAATCCGTCGATATCGTCCAGCACGACGGGTCGGTGCTGCGTCTGCGCAGGCTTGCCACCGGCTTCGACCCCACCGACCGGATCGGCGCGATGAACCAGGTGATGGCTCACCAGGCCATGGGTGAAATCGTCACCGGCCTGCTGTTCGTCGATGCCGCCGCCGGCGATCTGCACGAAAGGCTCGGCACCCCGGGAACCGCGTTGAACCGGCTCGACGAAGTCGCGCTGTGCCCGGGCTCGGCGATGCTCGGGAGGATCAACGCCTCGCTCCGGTGAGGCGTGCCCGCGCGGTGCGCCGTCGCCGGCTCACCGCCGCTTCTCCGGCGACGGCCGGACGTCGCGGCGAACGTGACCGGTGAACAGCTGGCGCGGGCGGCCGATCTTCTGGTCGGGATCGGCGATCATCTCGCCCCACTGGGCGATCCAGCCGACGGTGCGCGCCAGCGCGAAGATGCAGGTGAACATCTCGGTCGGAATGCCCAGCGCCTTCTGCACGATCCCCGAATAGAAGTCGACGTTCGGGTAAAGCTTGCGCGAGACGAAGTACTCGTCCTCGAGCGCGATCTTCTCGAGCCTCATCGCCAGTGCGAACAGCGGATCGTCGTGCAGGCCGAGCTCGGCGAGCACTTCATGGCAGGTCTCGCGCATCAGCCTGGCGCGCGGGTCGTAGTTCTTGTAGACGCGGTGCCCGAAGCCCATCAGCTTCACGTCCGAGTGCCTGTCCTTCACCTGGCCGATGAACTCGCCGATCTTCTCGACGCCACCCATCTTCTGGATGTCGTTGAGCATCACCAGGCAGGCCTCGTTGGCGCCGCCGTGCGCGGGACCCCACAGCGTGGCGATGCCCGCGGCGATGCAGGCGAACGGATTGGCGCCCGAGGAACCCGCCAGCCGCACCGTGGAGGTGGAGGCGTTCTGCTCGTGATCGGCGTGCAGGATCAGGATGCGGTCGAGCGCGCGCACCAGCACGTCGTTCGGACGGTATTCCTCGCACGGCGTGGCGAACATCATCCGCATGAAGTTCGCCGCGTAGGACAGATGGTTCTGCGGGTACATGAACGGCTGGCCGCTCGAGTACTTGTACGCCATCGCCACCAGCGTCGGCATCTTGGCGATCAGGCGGATCGCCGAGACGAAACGGTGCTCGGGGTCGTTGATGTCGAGCGAGTCGTGATAGAAGGCCGACAGCGCACCGACCATTCCCACCAGCACCGCCATCGGGTGCGCGTCACGCCGGAAGCCCTGCAGGAAGCGCGCCATCTGCTCGTGCACCATCGTGTGCCGGGTCACGCGCTGGTCGAAATCGCGGCGCTGCTCCCCGTCGGGCAGCTCGCCGTTGAGCAGCAGGTAGCAGGTCTGCAGATAGTCGCAGTGCTCGGCGATCTGTTCGATCGGATAGCCGCGGTACAGCAGTTCGCCCCTGTCGCCGTCGATGTAGGTGATCCTCGACTCGCAGGCGGCGGTGGACATGAAGCCCGGATCGAAAGTGAACTTGCCGGTCTGTCCGTACAGCCTGCGGATGTCGATGACGTCCGGGCCCACCGTGCCGTGGTAGACCGGAAACTCGATCGGCGGCGTGCCGTCCGAGAAGGAGAGCGTGGCTTTGTGCTGGGCGGTCATTGGACTCTTCCTTGGAGTTGAGGGTCAGGGTCGCCCCTGGCCCGGACGTTTCATCGTTGCCGCCCCGGTCAGACGCTGCGCAGCATCGCGAGCACCCGCTGCGCCCGGGGGCTGGCCGTCCGGTCATCGAGTTCGCACCGGCCGAGAATCAGGTCGAGCAGTTCGCCGTCGCCCAGATCGAGCAACTGGTCGAGCCCCGCCACGTCGTCGTCGCCCAGATCCGCCCCGAAGCGATCGAAGAAGCGTGCCATCACCAGGTCGTTCTCGAGCAACCCGCGACGCGCCCGCCAGCGCAGTCGCCGCCGCCGCGCCTCGTCGGCCTGGTGCGCGCCTCCGGACATCGGCCCGCGCTTCTGGTGGCGCCCGGCGTTCAGACCGAGCGCCGGACCAGCAGGTCCTTGATCTTGTTGATCGCCCGGTTCGGATTCAGTCCCTTGGGGCAGACGTCGACGCAATTCATGATCGAGCGGCAACGGAACAACCGGTAGGGATCCTCGAGGTCGTCGAGTCGCTCGCTGGTGGCCTGGTCGCGGGTGTCCGACAGGAAACGGTAGGCCTGCAGCAGACCGGCCGGTCCGACGTACTTGTCGGGATTCCACCAGAACGACGGGCACGCGGTGGAGCAGCAGGCGCACAGGATGCACTCGTAGAGCCCGTCGAGCTGCTCGCGTTCCCCGGGCGACTGCAGGCGCTCCTTCTCGGGCGGCGGCGTGTCGTTGATCAGGTACGGCCGGATCGAGTGGTATTGCGCGAAGAACTGCGTCATGTCGACGATCAGGTCGCGGATCACCGGAATGCCTGGAAGCGGTCGCAGCACGATCGGCTGCTTCAGGTCGCGCAGGTTGGTGACGCACGCCAGGCCGTTCTTGCCGTTGATGTTCATCGCATCCGACCCGCACACCCCTTCGCGGCACGAACGGCGGAACGCGATCGAGTCGTCCTTCACCTGCTTGATGCGCATCAGCGCGTCGAGCAGCATCCGGTCGGTCGGCCCGAGTTCGACCTCCAGATCCTGCATGTACGGCCGCGCATCCCTGTCGGGGTCGTAGCGATAGATCGAGAACTTCACGACCTGCCTTTCGTGCGCGGCGGGTGCCGCGTTCACCGGAGATTCGACCACTGCGCTCATCAGGGCTCCTGCGCTTCGCGATATGTCGGTTGTCTCAGAAGGTGCGCGCCTTCGGCTGGAACGTCTCGACGGTCAGCGGGCTGGTGCGCACCGGCTTGTAGTCGAGGCGGTTGCCGTCGGAGTACCACAGCGTGTGCTTCATCCAGTTGACGTCGTCACGCTCGGGGTAGTCGCGGTGCGCATGCGCGCCGCGGCTCTCCCTGCGCGCCTCGGCCGAGACGGTGGTCGCCCGGGCAACCTCGATCAGATTGTGCAACTCGAGCGCCTCGACGCGCGCGGTGTTGAACACCTGCGACTTGTCCTTCAGGTGCACCGCGTCGACGCGTGCACGCATCGCATCGATGACCCGCACGCCCTCGGCCAGCAGCTCGGTGGTGCGGAACACGCCGCAGTGCGACTGCATCGCGCGGCGGATATCGTTGGCCACGTCCTGCGTGTTCTCGCCCGAGGTCGATGCGTCAAGCCGCGCGAGTCGCGCAAGCGCGGCGTCGCCGGCGTCGCGCGGCAGCGGCTTGTGGCCCGCCTGCTTGGCCTTCGAGCCGACGATGTGATTGCCGGCCGCGCGCCCGAACACGACCAGGTCGAGCAGCGAATTGGTGCCCAGCCGGTTCGCGCCATGCACCGACACGCAGGCACATTCGCCGATGGCGTACAGTCCGCCCACCACGGCGTCGGGGTTGCCATTCTCCGGCGCGATCACCTGCCCGTGGTAGTTCACCGGGATCCCGCCCATCTGGTAGTGCAGGGTCGGAACCACCGGAATGGGGTCGGTGATCGGGTCGACGTTGGCGAACTTGATCGCGATCTCGCGGATCGACGGCAGCCGCTTCATGATCGTCTCGGCGCCCAGGTGATCGAGCTTGAGCAGCACGTAGTCGGCGTGCGGGCCTGCGCCGCGTCCTTCCTTGATCTCCTGGTCCATCGAGCGCGAGACGAAATCGCGCGGCGCGAGATCCTTCAGCGTCGGCGCGTAACGTTCCATGAAGCGTTCGCCCTGCCGGTTCAGCAGGATGCCGCCCTCGCCGCGCACGCCCTCGGTGATCAGCACCCCCGCCCCCGCCACACCGGTGGGGTGGAACTGCCAGAATTCCATGTCCTCGAGCGGGATGCCCGCACGCGCCGCCATGCCCAGGCCGTCGCCGGTGTTGATGAACGCATTGGTCGAGGCGGCGAAGATGCGCCCGGCCCCGCCAGTGGCGAAGACCGTGACCTTCGACTCCAGCACCATCACCTCGCCGGTCTCCATCTCGAGGGCGACCACGCCGACACAGTCGCCTTCGGCGTCACGGACGATGTCGAGCGCCATCCACTCGACGAAGAACTGCGTGCGCGCACGCACGTTGCGCTGATACAGCGTGTGCAGCAGCGCGTGGCCGGTGCGGTCGGCCGCCGCACAGGCGCGCTGCACCGGTTTTTCGCCGAAGTTGGCGGTGTGGCCGCCGAACGGGCGCTGGTAGATGGTGCCGTCGGGGTTGCGGTCGAACGGCATGCCGAAGTGCTCGAGCTCGTAGACCACTTTCGGCGCTTCGCGGCACATGAATTCGATCGCGTCCTGATCGCCGAGATAGTCCGACCCCTTCACGGTGTCGAACATGTGCCAGTACCAGTTGTCCTCGCTCATGTTGCCCAGCGAGGCGCCGATGCCGCCCTGCGCGGCCACCGTGTGCGAGCGCGTGGGGAAGACTTTCGAGAGCACCGCCACGTCGTAGCCGGCCTCGGACAGCTGCAGCGAACAGCGCATGCCGGCGCCGCCGGCCCCGACGATCACCGCATCGAACCTGCGCCGCGGCAGGTTGTTCGAGAGCTGGTTCAGCACGTCGGCCATCTCAGACGCTCCAGACAATGATGACCGCCCAGCACGCATAGGCGACCAGCAGCACGACCGTAGCCGCCTGCAGGGCCAGGCGCAGGCCGATCGGCTTGATGTAGTCCATGTAGATGTCGCGCACGCCGACCCAGGCGTGCCAGGTGAGTGCGAGCAGTGCCACCAGGGTCAGCACCTTCATCCAGCGCGCGGCGAACAGCCCCGCCCAGGTGCCGTAGTCGAGTTCGGGCAGCGCGAGCAGCGAAACCAGCAACACCACCGTGTAGACGGCCATCACCACGGCGGTGAAACGCTGCGCGAGCCAGTCGCGCAGGCCGTAGTGCGCGCCGACGATGATTCGTTTGTCAGTCATGGGGCCACCGTGGTCAGAACAGGCCGAACAGCTTCGACCCGAGGATCAGCGTGAGCGCAAGGCTCACCGCCAGCACGATCGCCGCGGTCGTGCGGCCGCCGGCCTTCGTCATCCCGATGTCGACGTCCATCAGCAGGTGGCGTACACCGGCACAGAAGTGGTGCAGGTACGCCCAGATCAGCCCGAGCAGCACCAGCTTCGCGAACCAGTTCGAGACCACCGCGCGGTACGTCTCGAAGCTCAACTCGGAGGTGAGGCTCTGCTGGAACAGGTAGAGCAGGAACGGCAGGCCGACGAGGAACATCAGCGCGCCGCTGATCCGGTGCAGGATCGAGACCAACGCCGCGAGCGGCAGCCGGTAACGAAGGACGATATCGCTGACATGGATGTTGCGGAACCGGGGCTTCGTTCCGTGTTGCGGATCGCCCATCGATCTGTTCACCGCGTCGGCCATATCGCCCCCGTTGATCGCAAAACCCTCGTATTCTGTACCAATTTGGCGCATTGCACCAATTGCCCGTTTCGCGGCGGGGCGTTTCGCGTGCACGCGTCGCGGTCAGCTCAATTCGTTGTGGTAGTGATGTCGCCGGGTGACGCAGTAACCGCGGCGCAACTCGACCGGCTGGCCGCCGTAGGTGTGCGAGATGCGCTCGACCAGCAGCAGCGCCGACCCCTCGGCCACCTGCAGCGTGCGCGCGCGACTGCGGTCGGCGACCACTGCCTTGAGCCGCTCGATCGCGCCGATCATGCGCACGCCGAACTCGGTCTCGAACAACAGGTAGAGCGGGCCGTGCCAGGCGTCGAGTCGCTCGGCCGAGAGCCCGCGAAAGCGCGCACCCGGCAACCAGATCTCGTCGAGCACGGCCGGCTCGCCGTCGGCCTCGAGCAGGCGCCGGATCGTGACCACCGCCTCGCCGGCGCGCAATCCGAGCGCGCGCGCCGCCTCGCTGGGTGCGCGCAGGCGGCGGCATTCCAGCACACGGCTCGTCATGACCATGCCCGGAGCGGCTTCGCCCGCACTGCCGGCGCCCGGCGAACCGGCACTTGCGCCGGCCTCGTCGGGGCGCAGGCGCAGGAAGCGGAACTGCGTGCGCACCTCGCGGTGCGAAGCGACGAACGTGCCCCGGCCCTGGCGACGCACGACGAGATTGGCCGCAGCCAGTTCGTCGATCGCCTTGCGTACCGTGCCCTGGCTCACGCGGTAGCGCGCCGCCAGTTCGACCTCGCTGGGGATTGCCTCGCCGGGCTTCCACTCGCCCGACTGCAGGCCACGCAGCAGCAACTCGCGGATCTGCCGATACAGCGGGGCGAAGGTCGGCGCCGCGCCGGCCACGGGGGTTGCACCGTCGTCACGTCGGGCATTGCGGGACGCTTCGTTCATGGCGGCGATTGAACCACGTCTGGCGACTCCAAGTCCAGTTACATATGTCTTATATAAGATATCTATACGGTTTGACACTGAGGACGGCCGATCCTAAACTACCAGGCGTCCCCGGTCTTCCCCTCCCCCACGAAAGGTCGCCCCCATGTCCAAGCCCGCCAAGCGCGTCGCCGTCACCGGCGCCGCCGGCCAGATCGGCTACAGCCTGCTCTTCCGGATCGCCAACGGCGACATGCTCGGAAAAGACCAGCCCGTAGTGCTGCAACTGCTCGACATCACGCCGGCGCTGCCGGCGGTCAGGGGCGTGGTGATGGAACTCGAGGACTGCGCCTTTCCGCTGCTCGCGGGCGTGGTGGTCACCGACGATCCGAAAGTCGCCTTCCGCGACGCGGACTACGCGCTGCTGGTGGGTGCGCGCCCGCGCACCAAGGGCATGGAGCGCAAGGATCTGCTCGAGGCCAACGGCGCGATCTTCACGGTGCAGGGCCGTGCGCTCGACGAGGCCGCGAACCGCGACTGCCGCATCCTGGTGGTGGGCAACCCGGCCAACACCAACGCCTACATCGCGATGCGCTCGGCGCCGGGACTGCCGAAGAAGAACTTCACCGCGATGCTGCGCCTGGACCACAACCGCGCACTCTCGCAGGTGGCCGCGCGCATCGGCAAGCCGGTCGACGCGGTCGAGAAGATGGTCGTCTGGGGCAACCACAGCCCGACCATGTACCCCGACTACCGCTTCGCCACCGTCGGCGGCCAGTCGGTCAGGTCGATGATCGGCGACGAGGCGTGGAACCGCGACGTCTTCATTCCCACCGTGGGCAAGCGCGGTGCGGCGATCATCGAGGCGCGCGGGCTGTCGTCCGCGGCGTCGGCTGCCAACGCGGCGATCGACCACGTGCGCGACTGGGCGCTGGGCACCGGCGGCCGCTGGGTCACGATGGGCGTGCCGTCCGACGGCTCCTACGGCATTCCCGAAGACGTGATCTACGGCGTCCCGGTCACCTGCGCCAACGGCGAGTACACGCGCGTGAGTGGCCTGGAGATCGACGAGTTCAGCCGCGCGCGCATGGACCTCACGCTGAAGGAGTTGTTCGAGGAACGCGAAGGCGTCAAGCACCTGCTGGGCTGAGGTTCGCCCACCATGAGCACCCCCGGACGCAAGTTCCGCGACGCGCTCGCCGCCGAGCAGCCGCTGCAGGTTCCCGGCGCGATCAACGCCAATCACGCGCTGCTGGCCAGGCACGCCGGCTATCGCGCGATCTACCTGTCGGGCGGCGGCGTCGCCGCCGGCTCGCTCGGCCTGCCCGACCTCGGCATCACCGGACTCGAAGACGTGCTGGTCGACGTGCGCCGCATCACCGACGTCTGCGACCTGCCGCTGCTGGTCGACGTCGACACCGGCTTCGGCGCCTCGGCGTTCAACGTCGCGCGCACCACGAAGTCGCTGGTCAAGGCCGGCGCAGCCGCGATGCACATCGAGGACCAGGTGGGCGCGAAGCGCTGCGGCCACCGGCCCGGCAAGGAGATCGTCAGCCAGGACGAAATGGTCGACCGCATCAAGGCGGCCGTCGACGCCCGTACCGACCCCGACTTCTTCGTGATGGCGCGCACCGACGCGCTGGCGGTCGAGGGGCTCGAGCGCGCGATCGAGCGCGCGGTGGCCTGCGCCGAGGCCGGTGCCGACGGCATTTTCCCCGAGGCAATCACCGAGCTGTCGATGTACCGGCGCTTCGCCGACGCGGTGAAGGCCCCGGTACTGGCCAACATCACCGAGTTCGGCCAGACGCCGCTGTTCACCGTCGACGAGCTGCGCGGCGCCGGTGTCGCGATCGCGCTCTACCCGCTGTCGGCATTCCGCGCGATGAACAAGGCGGCCGACAACGTCTACCGCACGCTGCGCCGCGACGGCACGCAGCAGGCGGTGGTGCCGACGATGCAGACACGCCAGGAACTGTACGACTCGATCGGTTACTGGGACTACGAGCGCAAGCTCGACGCACTGTTCGCGCGCCCGAAGTGAGCGCGCCCCAAACGGAACGACCATGAGCAACGAGACGCAGAGCGCCGGCTTCAAGCCGAAAAAGTCGGTCGCGCTTTCGGGAGTCACCGCCGGCAACACCGCGCTGTGCACCGTCGGTCGCACCGGAAACGACCTGCACTACCGCGGCTACGACATCCTCGACATCGCCGAGGCCGCCGAGTTCGAGGAGATCGCGCACCTGCTGGTGCACGGCAAGCTGCCCAACCGCGCAGAACTGGCCGGCTACAAGGCGAAGCTGCGCGCGCTGCGCGGGCTGCCCGCGAACGTGAAGGCAGCGCTCGAATGGCTGCCGGCCTCGGCGCACCCGATGGACGTGATGCGCACCGGTGTTTCCGCGCTCGGCTGCAACCTGCCCGAGAAGGACGACCACAACCTCGCCGGGGCGCGCGACATCGCCGACCGGCTGATGGCCTGCCTGGGCCCGATGCTGCTCTACTGGTACCACTACTCCACCAACGGGCGGCGCATCGAGGTCGAGACCGACGACGACTCGATCGGCGGCCACTTCCTGCACCTGCTGCACGGACGCGAGCCCCCGGCGCTGTGGGTGCGCGCGATGCACACGTCGCTGATCCTGTACGCCGAGCACGAGTTCAACGCGTCCACCTTCGCCGCCCGCGTGATCGCCGGCACCGGCTCGGACATGTACTCGTCGATCGCCGGTGCGATCGGCGCCCTGCGCGGCCCGAAGCACGGCGGCGCCAACGAGGTCGCCTTCGAGATCCAGAAGCGCTACGACACGCCCGACCAGGCCGAGGCCGACATCCGGCGCCGCGTCGCCGGGAAGGAGGTCGTGATCGGCTTCGGGCATCCGGTCTACACGGTCTCCGATCCGCGCAACAAGGTGATCAAGGAAGTCGCGCGCAAGCTCTCGAAGGACGCCGGCAACACGAAGATGTTCGACATCGCGGATCGGCTCGAGCAAGTGATGTGGGACGCGAAGAAGATGTTCCCGAACCTGGACTGGTTCAGCGCGGTCAGCTACCACATGATGGGCGTGCCCACCGCGATGTTCACGCCGCTGTTCGTGATTGCGCGCACCTCGGGCTGGTCGGCGCACGTGATCGAGCAGCGCGTCGACAACAAGATCATCCGGCCGAGCGCGAACTACGTCGGTCCCGAGAACCTGAAGTTCGTGCCGCTCGACAAGCGCAAGTAACCGCATCCCCGGAACCTTCACTTTCACGGAAACACGCAACATGGGCGCCGCCATTCCCGCCAGCCGGCCGAAGCCGGACAAGGTCCTGGTCGACATCGTCGACTACACGCTGAAATACAAGGTGCGCAGCAAGGAGGCGATCGAGACCGCGCGCGCCTGCCTGATCGACACGCTCGGCTGCGGGCTCGAGGCGCTGTCGTATCCCGCGTGCACCAAGATGCTCGGGCCGGTCGTGCCCGGAACCGTCGTGCCCAATGGCGCGAAGGTGCCCGGCACGCAGTTCCAGCTCGACCCGGTGCAGGCTGCGTTCAACATCGGCGCGATGGTCCGCTGGCTCGACTTCAACGACACCTGGCTGGCCGCGGAATGGGGTCATCCGTCGGACAACCTCGGCGGCATCCTCGCCACCGCCGACTGGCTCAGCCGCACCGCGATCGCGCAGGGCAGGACGCCGCTCACGGTGCGCCAGGTGCTCGAGGCGATGGTCAAGGCGCACGAGATCCAGGGCGTGATCGCGCTGGAGAATTCGTTCAACCGCGTCGGCCTCGACCACGTGGTGCTGGTCAAGGTGGCCTCCACCGCCGTCTGCGGCATGCTGCTGGGCCTGTCCCGCGACGAACTGATCAACGCGGTCTCGCTCGCCTGGGTCGACGGCCAGTCGCTGCGCACCTACCGGCACGCGCCCAACACCGGCAGCCGCAAGAGCTGGGCGGCGGGCGACGCCACGAGCCGCGCAGTGCGCCTGGCGCTGATCGCGCGCACCGGCGAGATGGGCTATCCGTCGGTGCTCACCGCGAAGACCTGGGGCTTCTACGACGTGCTCTTCAAGGGCAGGGAGTTCGGCTTCCAGCGCCCGTACGGCAGCTACGTGATGGAGAACGTGCTGTTCAAGATCTCGTTCCCCGCCGAGTTCCACGCGCAGACCGCGGTCGAGTGCGCGATGGCGCTGCACGGCGAGCTGAAGAAGGCCGGCCGCTCGGTCGACGACATCCGGAAGATCACGATCCGCACGCACGAATCGGCGATCCGCATCATCGACAAGAAGGGCCCGCTCGACAACCCGGCCGACCGCGACCACTGCATCCAGTACATGGTGGCCGTGCCGCTGATCTTCGGTCGGCTCACCGCCGGGGACTACGAAGACGGGATCGCCGCCGATCCGCGCATCGACGCGCTGCGCGCGAAGATGACCTGCGTCGAGGACAGGCAGTTCAGCCAGGACTACCTCGATCCGGACAAGCGCTCGATCGCCAACGGCATCACGATCGAGTTCACCGACGGCAGGAAGCTGAAGGAAGTCGTCGTCGAGTACCCGATCGGTCACCGTCGCCGTCGCAAGGAAGGCATCCCGGTGCTGGTCGAGAAGTTCCGCACCAACCTCGCGCGGCGCTTCCCGGCGAAGCAGCAGCAGCGCATTCTCGGGGTCTCGCTCGACCAGAAGGCGCTCGAAGCGATGCCCGTCAACGAATACGTCGACCTGTACGTCATCTGAAGACCCAATTCCGGAGAGGTCCAACATGTCACGCAACGCCTTCGACACGCTGAGGGAATTCCGGCTGAAGTCCGGCAGGACCGGGCGCTTCCACTCGCTGCCCGCACTCGCGAGGAAGTTCCCGAACGTGAACCGGCTGCCGGTGTCGATCCGCATCGTGCTCGAGTCGGTGCTGCGCAACATGGACGGCCGCAAGATCACCGAGGCGCACGTCGAGCAGCTGGCCAGCTGGAAGCCGAACGACAAGCGCGTCGACGAGATCCCGTTCGTCGTCTCGCGCGTCGTGCTGCAGGACTTCACCGGCGTGCCGCTGCTGGCCGACCTGGCCGCGATGCGCGGCGTGGCCGCGAAGATGGGCCGGAACCCGAAAGTGATCGAGCCGCTGGTGCCGGTCGACCTGGTGGTCGACCACTCGGTGATGATCGACCACTTCCGCCGCCCCGACGCGCTCACGCTGAACATGGAACTCGAATTCGAGCGCAACGCCGAGCGCTACCAGTTCATGAAGTGGGGCATGCAGGCGTTCGACACCTTCAAGGTCGTGCCCCCGGGCATCGGCATCGTGCACCAGGTCAACCTCGAGTACCTGGCGCGCGGCGTGCACCGCAAGGACGGCCTGTACTACCCCGACACGCTGGTCGGCACCGACAGCCACACGACGATGATCAACGGCATCGGCGTGGTGGGCTGGGGCGTGGGCGGCATCGAGGCCGAGGCCGGCATGCTCGGCCAGCCGGTGTACTTCCTGACCCCCGACGTGGTCGGCGTGCACCTGAAGGGCAAGCTGCGCGAGGGCTGCACCGCGACCGACCTGGTGCTCACCATCACGGAGATGATGCGCCGCGAGAAGGTCGTGGGCAAGTTCGTCGAGTTCTTCGGCGAGGGCACGCGCTCGCTGGCGGTGCCCGACCGCGCGACGATCGGCAACATGGCGCCCGAATACGGCGCGACGATGGGGTTCTTCCCGGTCGACGAGAAGACGATCGACTACTTCGAGGGCACCGGCCGCACGAAGGAGGAAATCGACGCGTTCGAGAGCTACTTCCGGGCGCAGAAGCTGTTCGGCGTGCCCAGGGCCGGCCAGATCGACTACTCGAAGGTGGTCGAGCTCGACCTGGCCACCGTGGCCCCGTCGCTGGCCGGCCCGAAGCGGCCCCAGGACCGCATCGAGATCGGCCACGTGAAGTCCAC
>WBZR01001991.1_pt1 | contig 22935 bp, 22 predicted proteins | sample 5204231 | NCBI WGS metagenome assembly WBZR01 (sample SAMN12412403, study PRJNA552823) | activated sludge metagenome | isolation source: activated sludge from anammox sidestream of wastewater treatment plant... | place: USA: Virginia | collected 2017-08
CCTCATCCCGGTACTTCCTACGACATCCTTCTCTTGCGAAACGTCGCAACGTCATCCAACCCGTTCCGGAGGGGGGTACTTTTCGGTGATCGCAGGGGGTACTTTTCGATGATCGCCAGCACTCTCCCAACCACAACCGAACGACCGATGCGGAGATCAATGCGGTTGCAGCCCCTGTTGATCTTGCACCTCGGCCAAGTAACCGACGGTTAGCGCGGCCCCGTCGCCGCACTCGGCACGAACACCGCGCTGCCCGTCGCATCCGGCCCCACCCGCACCGGCGCCGCCAGGTGCGCGCCCCGCTTGCCGTCCGCCCCGACGTCCTCCAAGCGGTAGTACCAGGTGCCCGGACCGGGTGCGTCGCGCAGCACGTAGCTGCGCCCGGAGGCGGCGCCGCCCTGGGCGGGGATGAACGCGGGGCCCACCGGCGTCCAAGGACCGGCCGCGCCCGCGGCGCGCAGGACCTGGAAGCCGAGCGTGTCCGCCTCGCTGGCGGTCTCCCAGACCAGGATGGCCCGGTCGGGCAGGCCGATGGCCAGGAAGGAGCGAAGGTCCACCGCGGTCGGGGGCAGGGGCGTGGAGGGTTGGGGCGTGGGCGTGCTGGTCGGTGTGGGCGTGGCCGTCGCCGGGTTGGCCCAGAGGTAGCGCTGCGCCAGGATGCTGTGGGGTTCGCTATCGGTGCCGCCCGAGCCATAGCTCTGCCAAGCCGCCACGAAGTCGCCGTCCGCATCCATGGCCACCGAAGGGTGGTGCTGGCGGTCCGCGGTATAGGTGTTGACCTGGAGTTGGCTGCCCACCGGCGTGCCCGCCGCGGTGCGGCTCTGCCCCTGGATGCTGAATCTGTCAACATCGGTGCCGCCCGTGCCATGGCTTTGCCAGATCACCACGAAGTCGCCGTCCGCGTCCATCGCCACCGACGGGTAGCGCTGGCGGTCCGTGGTGTAGGTGTTGACCTGGAACTCGCCGCCCTGGGGCATGCCCGCCAAGGCCGACGGCCCGACGGCTGGCCGGCACAGCTTCGCGGCGGTGGAGCTCATCGCGCGGCTGGTGGCGCACATCCCGGACAAGGGCCAGGTGATGCAGCGGTACTACGGCTACCACGCCACCCGGACGCGTGGGGCGCGACGCAAGGCGGAGGAGGCGGCGGCCAGGCCGAGCGTTGACGGGGGCCGGGTGCCGGAAGACGCGGAGCTACCGGAGGGCGTCGTCACCGTCATCGAGCCGAAGGACTTCTCGCGGGGCGAAGCGACACGACGCTGGGCCGAGCTGATCCGCTTGGTGTACGACGTGGACCCGCTGGTCTGCCCGAAGTGCGGTGGCCAGATGCGGGTGATCGCGCTTGATCCAGGAGGCGTCGGTCATCGACAAGATCCTGCGCCACCTGCGCGAGAAGGGCCGGGACGCACGGGCCGGGCCGTGGGCGACGGGCCGCCGGCCGGGGGCTGGGGCGACGGCCGAGGCGGCGTGAAGGGGCGTCGGCTGGCGGTCGGCGGGGCCGTGTAGGGCGGTCGGGCGGGGTGACGGCGCCGCGGAGAGGTGGCCCGAGGCCGTTGACGCGGGGGTGGACGGGGGCTATGATGGGCGGCGTGGGATTGAAAGTCCTATCGCCCTACTTGATGCCCCTGACGATCATCCTCGAGGTGGCCCACGACAACGAGTCGTCCTTCGGTCGCTCACGGACTTGCGTACTGGCAATCCGATGTGTGGCAGAGGACTCGCCAGACGGGGCGATCAGCCAGGTGCCGCGGAACCGGGAGCCGGGTCCGGAGTCGAGCGCGGGGTAGTTGCTAGTGTTCACGCTCTGTCTCGCAACGTACGCCGAGCGGGTGAGGCATCTTCCTGGTGACGAGCTGGTGTCATCTCCGGGCAGGATTGTCACTCATGCCATCACGATCGCAGCGCCTACCCACGTGGTATGGCCTTGGATCTTGCAGCTCGGCGCCGGTCGCGCGGGGTGGTACTCCTTCGATCGCATCGACAACGGTGGGGTCCCGAGTGCCAGCGTGATCGTCCCCGAGCTACAGCGCGTTGACGTTGGCGACGTCCTGCCGGCGGTCCCCGGTGCTGTCGACGCGTTCCTTGTTCGCGAGATTCGCCCTCACGAAGCATTGGTGCTGGTCGTGCCCAGGCAGACTGCCGCGGAGGAGCAGGATCCGCTCAAGCGGATGTCCGGACCGCTGCGCGTTGTCTGGACCATCTTCCTTGAGCGTATCGACGGCAGCATTACGAGGCTGATCGCGCGTGGCCGCGTAGGGCGCAACTGGCTTGCGGACTCGCCGAACGCTCCTCAGTCGCAGCGGCTGATCTTCATCGAGCGCGTCTACTCACTGCTGGCACGCCTGCCGTGGAGCGCGATGCTCCCGATCGCGCTAACCGGGCACTACCTGATGGAGTCACGTATGCTCCGCGGCATCCAACGACGCGCAGAAGCGGATGCCAGAGAGCGTCGGCTCCGATGACAGTCGCGGTCCGGCGCTCACTCCGCGCCAGCGGCCCGCTTCGACGGCATGCCCTCCTGGCATACCTCTTGCTGGCGTTCGGGATCGCATGGGGTGGCGCCGCTTTCTCGGTGGTTGTGTTTGGCATGTCGGCGCCCGCCCTGCTGGGGGCCATGCTCGCGGGACCGACGGCCGCGAGTCTCGTTCTCACCGGCGTCGTCGATGGTGCCGCGGGGTACCGGAAGCTCCTCCGATCGCTCTGGCACCTGCCTGCGCGACGCTGGTACGCCGCGCTGCTGATCAACCCGTTGGTGCTGCTGTCCGTACTCGGAGCGCTGTCGCTCGCATCCCGGGCATTCGTGCCGGGCATCTTCGCAACTTCGAATCCTGGGAGTCTGCTTGCCATTGCGATTGCTGCCGGGCTCCTCGCCGGCATGTTCGAGGAACTCGGCTGGACCGGGTTTGCCACCCCGCAGCTGCTGGCGAGCCGTGGGCCACTCGCCGCGGGTCTGATACTCGGCCTCGTTTGGGCGACGTGGCATATCGGCCCGGATCTGTTGGGCGCGGCGGGCGACTGGGGGAGTCTTCACCCATGGCGCATCTTGACCTGGATGTACGCCGGCATGGTGCCGTACCGGGTGCTGATGACCTTCGTCTACAGACACACCGAGAGCCTGCTGCTCGGCGTGCTCATGCACGGCGTATACACGGGTGGGCAGGTCCTGCTCGAGCCGATCGGCGCGAGTCAAACGGAGCAGCTGATCTGGTGGGCGGTCCTCGGCCTCGCGTTGTGGTTCGTCGTCGGCATGGTTATGACCGCGGCCGCGGCGCGTGACTCTGCTCCCGGCTCCGGCAGGGGCTGCGTCCACCGCTAGTGCGGGTGCGCGACCCATTGGTCATTCGCGAACTCGACCCCCTCGGGTTGCCGCGGGACGCGCCGAGCGGGCGTACGGGATAATCCCTCACCTCCTGTCGGAGAGCGGAAGGGCCGGGGGCCAGCGGCAGGCCTTCACCAGATCTTGCTGTCGAACTCTCATCCTCGCGTCTCGCGCTCTCGTGACCAACGTCCCCCCCCCGTTGCCGGACAGCGGCGGGTACCGATCTCGTCCTGGGTCTACCACACTCCATTCCTGTCGCCGAGCGGTGCCCGATGCTGAATGGGGGATCGACGTGCTACGCAGGATTCTCCTGAGTTGCGGCCCTGTCTCGTCCGCGCTCTACCTCCTGACGATCGACGTCATCGCCGCCCCGAGCCATAACCTTGAGTTGTGGACGGGGCCGGCCAGAGGAGGGAGGGGGCAGGCTGGCCCCGGGGAAGCAAGCGGCATACCCTTCCAGGGTAACCACACCCACACCCGGGAGACCGGGGGAAAGGTACGCCGATGCCGACGAACGATACATACGAAGAGCTGGTAGCGCGACTGCCAGACGGAGTTGACCTACCAAGCGCCGCCCCTGGGCGAGGGCCTGGGCAGCATCCGGGGCCGGGCGGTGCTGACGGAGACGACTGACACGGGGGCGGTGGCGCGGCTGCCGCTGCCGACGGAGGCGATCACGGTGGCGGGGGAGGCGAAGGGGCGAGGGGTGCTGCTGTTCACGATCGGACTGGGGGAGGCGCTGGACGCGGAGGCGCTCCTTGCGATGGCGAGCCGGCCGGCCTGGGCCTACCGGGCGCCGGACGCGGAGGTCCTGGCGGCGATCTACCATGCCATCGCGGTGGCGATTCCTTGCCCGAAGACTGCGTTCTGGGGCGGGCGCCGCGGTCGGGCATCCCCTTGAGCGTGACCGGCGGGATCCCGTTATCGGTCCCGTTCGGTCTCGCGGATGGGCTCGCCGCCCGAGGGCGCGCCCGCTATCACTGCGCCCTTGAGCCCCGCCACCTCCACCCGGCCCTCCGCCGAGGGCAGTCCCCAGCCCGGCAGGTAGCTCACCCTGCGTCAACAGAGGTGCAAGCCTCGTCCACCGGCTGATCGCCGCTCCGCTGCGCCCCAATCCCCGTGGTCACACGCCTTCCGCCGCCTCTCGCGGCGCCTTGCCCGTTTTCAGGCCGAGATCACGCCTCTGGTCCCTCTCCCGTGTCCACCCTTGTGGAAGCCGGGTGGAACTGCAGGCTGGCGGTCCCGGTCAGGATCCGCTCGGCGAAGGGGGGCCCCGGCCTCCGAATCGGTCCCATGGCTCAGCGCGCGCCAGATCACCGCGTCGTGCAGCAGCCGCTCGCGCAGGTTGTAGGTGACCGGGATCGCCGGGTCACCAAGGGACGTCCACAGGCGCTCCTCCACCTTCTGGCTCTCCTTGGCCATCGCTCGTGTCTTGGGGCCCGGCGCGCCCTTGGTGGCCCAGGTCAACCGCTCATGTGTCCGTCGAATGGCCTCCCGGCGGCGATGGTGGCTCGGCGGCGGACGTGGCGCGGACGGCTTGAACGGGCGCCACGAGGGCTGGCGGGGGCCGGATGGGCGCCGAGACGGGTTCGGGAGCGGGCGGCGGGCGGTTGGCGGGGCCGTGTAGGGCGGTCGGGCGGGGTGACGGCGCCGCGGAGAGGTGGCCCGAGGCCGTTGACGCGGGGGTGGACGGGGGCTATGATGGGCGGCGTGGGATTGAAAGTCCTGTCGCCAAAGTCCTATCGCCAAAGTCCCATCGCCTATCGCCCCCACCTTCTCCCCCGAGTCGACAGCGTCACCCGGTGGGCTTGCCCGGCCGCTGCACTTCCACTTCACCCGCCGCCCGCGCGAGCTGCTGCGCGTCCAGCGTGACCAGCATCTCGCCCAGCTCGGCCGCCAATGCCACGTACACCGCGTCGCAGCCGCGGAGGCGGCGATCGGCCGCGATGGCCCACGCGCGCGCCGCGAGGGCGGCATCGATCGGGCTGAAGCGGATGACGCCGCCCTCGGTCATGCTCTTGGCGACGCGGTGCGCCAGGCTCGCATCGCCCTGGCCGCGGCCGATGGCGGCCGCGACCTCGGCGACGAGGATCCAGGGCGCGTACAGCGGCCTGCCCTCGCGCACGACCCGCGCATGCCAGGCCCGCGCGACGTCGTGATGGGGATCGGCCCCGTTGACCACGGCGGCCATGACGCTGGCATCGACGACGGCCATCAGCCGCGCCTCTGCGCTTCCACCAGCTCGACGCCGCAATTGGGCGATGCCCAGGCGCTGCCGACCTCCTCGGCGATCGCATCCATCCGGGCGAGGTACTGCTCGATGGCCGCGGATCGCAGGCGTTCCGCGGCCATCGGGACCGAACGGCCGGATGACGGCGGCCGGTTCGCCGTGCACCGTGACGACGTATTCGGCATGTGCTTCGCGCACGGCGCGCACGATGCGCGTGGCGTTGTTCTTCAGGTCGCGCACGCCGATCGTTTCAATATCCATCAAGACCTCCTGATTGACTCTGACAAGGAACGCTCCCCTCACCGCAGCCCCCCATACAGCCGCCGGCAATGCGCCGCGTGCTCGGCGACGAGGCGGACGTAGAGGCGGGTTTCGCGGTAGTCGATGAGCTCGGCGAAGAGGTCCAGGTCGCCGCCCGCCAAGCCGAGCGGGATCGCGCGGAGCGCGAGGCCCAGCTCCAGCTGATCACCGATGCCCTGGCCCGGCTGCCCGAAGACCGGGACGGGCACACGAGGGCCGCCTGCGCGCTGGTGGCCCATCGCAGCTTGGGCCGCTGCCTGAAGACCGACGCCCGCGGACGCCCCTCGATCGACAAGGCCAACGTCAAGGCCGAGGCGCGCCTGGACGGCAAGTCCCTCGTGCGCACCAGCGACGAGCAGCTGTCCGCCACTGACATCGCCGAGGTGAACACCATGACCGATTCCCAGCAGTCAACCCCGCCGCGGCCGTGCGCGCCGGGAGGCGCCGCCAAAGGGCGAAGCGCCAATCGCCTACCGAATTGGGCGACGAGATCTCGATGACAATGAACTGATTCCGGGGAGGCGCGAAGGTCGATTGCATCCGCCCGTCCGGCGGGTGTAGACTCTGGGCGGGCGAATCCTATCCACCTCGGTCCCAGGGTCTGGCGCCCGGGGCGAAGGTCGACGTCCACGACCGGGAGCGAGGCCCCGACTGGGGTATGACATCCGGCCATGCTTCGCGCGAGCTTGCGGGGAAAAGTGCTGTGGGGCGTGCTTCCCGCTTTCGCCCTGGTCCTGGTCTTGTTCGCGTTCCTCGAGCAGTCGGCCCATCGGGCCATCATGATTGACCTGATCGGGACCGGTGCCGCCCGCCCGGCCGATCTGGCGCCGCATCTGGCAAGCGATCGACGGCAGCTGATCGTCGCGCTGATCACGGCCCTCGCCGTCGGCGGCGCAGCGCTGGCGGTAGTTCTAGAGCGGCTCGTGGTCAAGCCCCTGCTGCGCCTGTCGACCGACGTCCGCGCGCTGGCTCAAGGCGACCTAAGCCGGCGGTCGGTCGTCGATAGCGCCGACGAGCTGGGGCAGCTGGCCGGCGCCTTCAACCGCATGGCCGACGGCCTGGCCGAGCGGGATCAGCTCGCGGAGCAGGTTCGGCGTCGGAAGCTCGAGTTGGAGGACCTCTACGCCGCGCTGCGTGAAAAAGAGGCGGCACGCGCCCACCTGCTCAAGAGCGTCATCGACGCCCAGGAGGCGGAGCGGAAACGGGTCGCGCGCCAGCTTCATGACGAGCTCGCCCAATCCCTGACCGGACTGGTCATGAACCTGGACGCGGCGCAAGCGGCTTTGGGGGTGAAGGGCGAGCCCGGCACCACCCCGGGGCGGCTCGTCGATCAGTTGACCCGCACACGCGAGATCGTGGCTCAAGTACTCGAGCAGACCCGCCACCTCATCCTCGAGCTGCGGCCGACCATGCTGGACGATCTGGGCCTGGTGTCGGCCCTGCGCTGGTACGCCGAGAAGCTCCTCGCGCCGCTCGGCGCGATCGTGACTTTCCAGGCTGTGGGCGATCCTCGCCGGCTGTCCCCGGCGCTCGAGACCGCGGCTTTCCGCATCGGCCAAGAAGCGATCAACAACGTGGCGCTGCACTCGCGGGCCACGAAGGTTCAGGTTCAACTCGTGTGGGACGACGATCGGATCGCGCTGGAGGTGTCGGACAACGGCCGGGGATTCGACGTGGCCCGAGTCCGTCACGGAGGCGATCCGACGGCTGGGCTCGGCCTCCTGGGCATGCAAGAACGGGCCGAGATGTTCGCCGGCCGCGTCGAGGTGTATAGTGGCGCCGGGCGCGGCACCACCGTTCGAGCCTGGCTGCCGACGAGCGGAGCGGGACGGATCGATGCCGATGCGCGTGCTGATCGCTGAGGACCACGCCATCGTGCGCGAGGGGGTGCGGCTCATCCTTGAGTCCCAGCCAGACATGGTCGTCGTGGGCGAGGCCACCAACGGCCACGAGGCCGTGGAACTGGCTCGCGCCTTGCACCCCGACGTCGTGTGCATGGACATCAGCATGCCCGACATGGATGGGATCGAGGCCGCCCGGCGGATCAAGCAGCAGCGCCCGGAAGTGGCGATCGTGGCCCTTACCGTTCACGACAACGAGGAATACTTCTTCCAGATGCTGCGCGCCGGCGCTTCGGGTTACGTCCTTAAGGGGGCCGCCGCCGCCGACCTCGTGGCGGCCTTGCGTTCGGCCGCCGGCGGCGCCGTCTTCCTGTATCCGACGTTGGCCAAGAAGCTCGTCGACGACTACGTCAGCCGATGGTCGGCGCGCCGAGCCGACGAACCCCACCACGGGTTGACGCCCCGCGAGCGCGAGATTCTCGCGCTGATCGCCCAGGGCCTATCCAACCGCGATGTGGCCGTGCGCCTGGTGATCAGCACGAGCACGGTACAGACCCACGTGGCGCACCTCATCGAGAAGCTCGGGCTCAACCATCGTGCGGCGCTGATCCAGTACGCGATACGCCACGGCTTTCTCGACGGCGACGACTGACGGCGGGCCACGGAGGCCTGGCATCGGGGTAGCGCGCCGCGCTAGATCAAGCTCCCCATCTGGTCAGCCAAGAATCCGGGAATCAACGATGGCGGTCCGATCCCGGTGGCGATATGCTGTGGGTGCCGCCTACACGCCACGAAGCGACAGAAGAGGTTGTCATGAAGGTCTGGATCGATCGCAACACCTGTGATTCCAACCTGTCGGCTTGCGAGTCCTGCTTCGGCCAACTGGTCCGCAGCGGGGTGCCCGATCGCGCCTGCATCCTGGCTTACAAGGATGACGGCAGCGAGTCGATGACCATCTACATGCACTCGGAGGATCACAACGTCATGTTGGTCATCCCGCCCGAGATGCGCGACATGGTCGCCTACGACGGCTGGAGCCGCTACGTGTCGTTTGAACCGGCCATGGTCAAGGGGGACAAGTTCCGTTCCCGGATGCGCCCCGGTGAAGTGATCAAGGCGTAGAGCGCCCGCCCCCCGCGGCTCAAGACCGCTCCGCCCGCGGCACGAAGACCCGTCCGCCCGGTGATGGCGGCGGTGCCGTCGGCACGGACGCCGCACCGCTCGTCGGCACCGTTGTCGGTACGGCCCCCGCAGGGTCCGCCGGCAGGATGGGTAGGCGGCGCACGCGCTTGCCGGCGGCGGCAAAGATGGCGTTGGCGACGGCCGGCGCCGTGGCGGGGTAGCTCACCTCGCCCATGCCGCCCGGGCTGGCTGTGCCGGGGACCAGGCACACTTCGATCTTGGGCATGTCGTCGCTACGGACCCACGTATTGCCCGACGGCGAGGCCGGTCTGGGCCCTCCCGTGGACGTCGCGGCCTTGTGGGGCTGCCGGCCGGCGTAGGTGAAGTTGCCCTGCACCTTGGGGGGCCGCCGGTGACTTCCGGCGGCCCCTCAATCGGCATGAGTGGCACCGATCGCCCCAGGGCATTGGCATGCCGTAGAGATCTGCTACCCCCGGTGTCCTGAACCCGATGCATTCCGTCGATGAGCACGACCAGGACCATCGCGTTGATCTTGCCCGTGCTGAGGTACCACTACACCCCGGTCCACGGCAGCGGGCTGAACATGGCCGAGATCGAGCTGTCGGTCAACTCCCGCGACGGTCTGTGCCGGCGGCACCCGAGCATCGGCGCGCTCGCCACTGCCACCGCCGCCTGCGACGAAGGCCCCAATCGGGATCAGGCCACGATCACCTGGCGTCGACCTGGCGCACACCCACGCCTGCCCCGACGTCGCGGTCGCATGCGGCGAGCCGGAGTTCCTCGACGACGGCCACTTCGACGTCCTGCTCAACCCCACCGTCGTGATCGAAGTGTTGTCGCCCTCGACTGAAGACCGCGACCGCGGCCGGGCGTTCGCGCGCCATCGCCGGCTGGGCACGCTGACGGGCTCCGTGCTCGTCGCCCACGACCGGCCGCAGGTCGAGCACTGCGCCCGCGCCTGGATGCGCTGGCCACTCGTCGAGTACGACACGCCGGACGCCGTCGCCGACATGCCCTCGATCGACCGCCGCTTGACCTTGGCCGACGTCTGCGCGCGGATCGCGTTCAGGGGCCCGGCAGGCATCCCGCGTGCCGACGATCCGCCCGAGGGCCCGTCGGCACGCGGCCGCTGACTCCCGCCCCACGCACGCCTCGCCAACCGGATCCTCGCCCCTCTACCGCCCCGCCACCCCCGCCCCCCGCACCGCGAGCGGCAGGAACACCGTGCCCCCGGCGTTTGCCGCCGCCTCGTCGAACACCCACGGCCGGGCCTGCTTGATGGCCACCGCGCCGCCCTGGTCGACCTTGTACTCGATCTCCATGGCAAAGGCCTCGCCCGGCCGGGCGCCGTACAAGGCGCGGAACCGCGCGTCGATGACGCCCAGGTAGGTGCGCAGCGCCTCGAGGTGCGCGTCCGACAGGATCCGCTGGCCGTCGGCGACCTGGTTGGAGGGCCGGACGAGGTCGTGGCCGCTGCCCGGCGCGGCGCCCAGGAGGACCTCCTCCGGGATCGACAGCGCGTCGGGGTTGGTGACCAGGTCCTCGCCGACCTGCGTGTTGAGGTAGTACGTGTCCTCGCTGCCGTAGATCGGGTCCGTGGTCACGCCCACGCCGTTGGCCTGCTCGTCCTCGTAGTTCGGGTGCACCAGCACGCCCATCGCCGTCGCCAGGTGGTCGATGCGGTAGAACTGCCGCTCGTCGAAGGCGCGGAACGTCCACAGGCTGGCGTAGACCTGCTTGATCGACTTCTCGATGTGCCCCTCGTCCGGGTGCTGCGTGAACGAGTCGTACAGGCCCGCCCCGCTGAAGCCAGGCAGGTCCTCGTTGTTGGTGCTCGACCGGCAGCGGATCGACACGCCTTCCCCGAACGCGGCCTGCATCTCCCCGAGCTGCTCCAGCATCCACGGCGGCATCTCGGCGTCCTTGATCGTGTCGCGCAGCGCCTTCAGCCGCGCGTCCTGCACGTCGTAGTCGCTCTGGAAGGCCGGGTCGTCGAGCATGGCCCGCACGTCGTCGTACAGGCCGTTGTGCTGCATGAAGGCGTCGTAGAAGTAGAACGGGACGGCGAACCCGTCCGGGACCGTGCCCTCGGGGAAGCCGAAGGTGCCGAGCGTCGCCACGTTGGCGGCCTTGACGCCGAAGCGCGTCCAGTCCGCGAAGCCGATGTCGTCCAGCGGCGTGATGGCCTTGGCGCCGAGGTCGCGCACCGGGACCTGCGGCGCGGCCGGACGCCGCGCCGCGTAGAAGGCCTCGACCTCGGCCAGCGTGGCCTCGCGGAGCTCGTACTCGCGCTGGCCGGTCCGGTAGTAGACGTACTTGCCGATCAGGGCGGCGATGTCCTCGTTCTGCAGCGCGCCGGCGATGTACGCGTTGGGCACGTTGTCCTGGATGGCCCGCAGGTTGACGTGCGAGAGCGGCGTCTGGGGCACCGTCGTGATGATGCCGCCGACCCGCGACAGCTCGTTGGGCAGCGCTTCGTACAGGACGACGTCGCGCGGGTGGGGCCGCTCGTTCAGGTCCATGACCCGCAGCCGGCCGTAGCCCTCGGCGAGGTTGAGCGGCACGTAGCTGACCTTGGCCGCGATGTCCGCGTCCAGGACGACCGCCACGCGCGACGCGTCGAACAGCGCCTTCTCGCGCTGATAGCGCGGCAGCGCCGCGTTCGGCATCGGGTAGTAGGCCAAGTTGTTGCGCACGACGGGCATGTTGCGGGCGAACAGCTCGTGGGCCTTCTGCACGTCGGCGAAGGCGTAGCTGTCGTTGGGCTCGAACTCGAACCGGTAGAGGCCGAGGGCGCCGTTCGGGCCGAGCACGTGCGGGTGGTAGACGATCTCGCCGCGCATCGCGCCCGGCGGGTCGCCCTGCCCCCGCCCGCCGCCTCCGCCCTGCCGGATGCCGGTGACGCGCGCGAAGCTGCCGTGCGCCCGGTGCGTCACGGTGTTCATGAAGTACACGCGGGGGTTATCGGTCTGCATGTCCAGGAGGTAGAACTTGACGAACTCCAGGTCCGCCAGGTGCTTGTCGATCAACACCTCCGGCCCCTGGTACGACAGCGCCTCGAACGTCGCCCGGTCGGCGATCGACACCGTGCCGTCGACGGGCGCGATCTCCTTGGCCGGGTTGAACGGGGCGAGGCGGCCGGGGTTCAGCAGCTCCTCGACGTCGTCGATGCCGTCCTTGTCGATGTCGCGGGGCGCGGCGCGCGCGTACCGGGCGACCCGGTAGTGCTCCCTGGGGCGCGCCGCGAGCGGCTCGGTCAAGACCGTCGTGCCGTCCTGGCCGAGCGCCATCGACACCGCCGCCTCGGGCCCCGCCGGCAGGTCTTGGCGGTAGTAGAGCACGTAGTAGCTGTCCGCCGAGGAGGCCACCGCCACGCGGACCCGGCCCGTGGCGTCGACCGAGAACTGGGCGATGGGCTCGTCCTGGGCCGCCACGCCGGATGGCGTCAACAGCAGCATCAGCAGCGCAAGGGCACGGATCTTCATCGTGGTCAACTCCTCGGAGGTCGGGCGGCGCGACACGACGTCCGGCGTGGGCCGGCGCGGCGCGACCGGGGTCGAGCCAAGGGCTTCCCCGGGCCGACCCCGCGGAAGCAGACACCGTGCCCACCCGGCTCCCGGCGCATTCTATGGTCAAGCCCGTGGCCTGCCAAGCCGACCGCCGGCGCGGCCGCCACCTGGCACCCGTCCGTCGGCCGGTGACGGGTGCGGCCACAGGGTGGATCCCGGTGCCCACCTGATGGTACGGAGGACCCGCGCGCCCTGATTGGACTCGCATGGGGACCCGTGTTATTAATAGCGGCGATCATCCGACATCCACCGCGACCACCAGACCATCGCCACCCGACGCCGATCGACGACCACCCTCCGACTCCAAGGCAGGCCTCCATGTCCGACACCCCGCGCTCGCCGTTCCAGACCCCGACCGTCGACCCCGACGTGATGGCGGCCTGGTCGACCTACGTCGAACGGTTCGAGAACGACCCGGACTTCATCCTGAGCCAGGTCGAGCAAAGCGTGATGATCACCACCTTCGACCGCGTGGTCGGCATGCTGGACCAGGTCTACAACTGGGGCCGGCGCAGCAGCATCTGGCCGCTCGGCTTCGGGCTCGCGTGCTGCGCCATCGAGATGATCGCCACCGCCGCCGGCCGCTACGACATCGACCGGTTCGGCGCCGGCCTGTTCCGCGCCAGCCCGCGCCAGGCCGACCTGATGATCGTCTCGGGCACGGTCACCAAGAAGATGGTCCCGCAGATCGTCCGCCTCTGGAACCAGATGCCCGAGCCCCGCTACATGCTGAGCATGGGCGCGTGCGCCACCGGCGGCGGGCCGTTCAAGGAAGGCTACAACGTCGTCAGCGGCATCGACCAGTTCATCCCCGTGGACGTCTACGTCCCCGGCTGCCCGCCCACGCCCCAGGCCCTCCTGCACGGGCTCATCACCCTGCAGCGCAAGATCGACGGCCAGAGCGTGCGCGACGTCAGCTGGTACCGCCGCGGACCGGTGGAGGAGATCCCCGTGCCGGTGCTCGGGGCCGACCTCATCGACCTGCGCCAGCTGCCGGACATCCGCGCCCGCGCCGGCATGGCGGGCGACGAGCCCGAGGCCGAGGCCGCCGCCGCGGCGGCGGGGGGCGACGAGCGCGCCGCGGCCATGGCCGAGCGCCTCGTGATCTGGCGCGAGCGCGCCAAGGCCGCCGGCAAGCTGTGATCCCACGGAGAACGCCATGACCATGACGATGGACGTCCGCCCCGCCGCGCTCGCCCCCGCCGACGTCGCCGCCCGGGCCCAGGCCCGCTTCCCGGAGGCCGTGACCGTCGACGCCCACGGCGCGCTCGTCGTCGACCGGGCGGCGCTGATCGACGTCGCCACCGCGCTGCGCGACGACTTCGGCCTGGCCTACCTCAACAACCTCACGTGCGTCGACCGGCCCGACCGGTTCGACGTCGTCTACCACGCCTGCTCGATGGCCGGCGGCGCGCCGGTGGCGATCAAGGTCGCCGCCGACAAGGCCAACCCGGTCGTGCCGTCCGCCGTCAGCGTGTGGGCCGGCGCCAACTTCCAGGAGCGCGAGGTCTACGACATGTTCGGCGTGCGCTTCGCCGGCCACCCGAACCTGAGGCGCATCCTGATGTGGGACGGCTTTGCCGGCTACCCGCTGCGCAAGGACTGGAAGGAAGCGTACTTCGAGGGCGCCCAGAAGCCGTTCAACAGCCGCTGGCCCGACGGCGCGTTCTTCTTCGGCGAGGAGAAGCTCACCGAGTGGAAGAGCAACGCCAAGTACCCCCGCGGCTACACGGCGACCGGCGTCGAGAAGGCGCGGCCCGACAACACCGTGATGGTGCTCGACGCCGAGGACCTCAAGCACGCGCCCGACATCGGGAGCGAGCGCCTCATCGTCAACATGGGCCCCCAGCACCCGAGCACGCACGGCGTGTTCCAGATGCAGCTCGTGCTCGACGGCGAGACCGTGGTCGACCTGCAGCCCGTGATGGGCTACATGCACCGCAACCACGAGAAGATCGGCGAGCGCAACCTGTGGCTGGCCAACATGCCGTACACCGACCGCCTGGACTACATCGCCCAGATCGGCAACGAGTGGGGCTACGCGCTGACCGTCGAGAAGATGATGGGCATCGAGGTGCCCGAGCGGGCCGAGCACATCCGCATCATCCTGGCCGAGCTCAACCGGATCCAAAGCCACTTCTGGGGCGTCACGTTCCTGCTCAACGACATCGGGGCGTTCTTCACGCCGATGATGTACGCCATCGAAGAGCGCGAGATCATCCTCGACCTGCTCGAGATGACCACCGGCTCGCGCCTGATGTGCAACTACATGCGCTTCGGCGGCGTGGCCTACGACCTGCCGGAGGCGTTCCTGCCGCTGGCCAACACGCTGGTATACGACCGCCTGCCGCGCGCCATCGACGAGATGGACAGCTTCCTGACCGGCAGCGAGATCGTCGACACGCGCATGCGCGGCGTCGGGGTGCTGCCGGCCGAGCAGGCGATCGGCTACAGCGCGTCCGGCCCGGTGCTCCGCGGCTCGGGCGTGCCCTACGACGTGCGCAAGGCCGAGCCGTACGGCATCTACGACCGTTTCGACTGGGACGTCGTCAGCTACCCCGAGGGCGACATCTACGCGCGCTACATGGTGCGCCTGGGCGAGATGCGCGAGAGCCTCAAGATCGTGCAGCAGGCGCTCAAGCAGCTCCCGGGCGGCCCGATCATGGGCGGCAAGAAGGCGTGGCAGATCCGCGTGCCCGAGGGCGAGGCGTACGGGAGGGTCGAGAACCCGCGCGGCGAGCTGGGCTACTATTGCGTCAGCGACGGCAAGGCGAACCCGTACCGCTACCACGTGCGGTCGCCGTGCTTCATCAACCTGACGGCGCTGGGCGAGATGACCAAGGGCCACAAGGTCGCCGACACCGTCGCGATCCTGGGCTCGATCGACATCGTGCTGGGCGAAGTCGACCGGTAGCGCGTTTCCCGCACAGGAGCACACAATGGCGTTTGGCATGGGCGTCGTGAGGGGGATGGCGATCACCCTGCGGCACTTCTTCGACACCTACACCGTCGGGCAGAACAAGCAGCCGTCGGCCGCCGGCGACGTGCCCGCGCGGGCCGAGGCCACGGTGGCCGGCAAGATCCCGGCCGGCATGCCGACGGAGCTCGGCGGCATCTTCACCAGCCAGTATCCCGAACAAAAGCTGCCGGTGCCCGAGCGGTTCCGCTACATCCCGTTCCTGCTGTACGAAGACGACGGCCAGGGCGAGCGGGCGGCGTTCGACGGCATCCGCTGCACGGCGTGCGGCATCTGCGCCAAGGTCTGTCCGCCGCAGTGCATCTGGATCGTGCAGGGCAAGGGCGACGACGGCCGGCCGCGGCCGGTGGCCACCGAGTTCTTCATCGACGCGTCGATCTGCATGAGCTGCGGCTTCTGCGCCGAGTACTGCCCGTTCGACGCCATCAAGATGGACCACGACTACGAGTTCTCGAGCTACGAGCGCCACGAGAGCTGGGTGTTCGACATCCAGGAGCTCTTGCACCCGGTGGCCTACCACGCCGCCATCCACCCGGCGGACTACGCGCGCGAGGTCGAGGAGACGCGCCAGAAGGAAGCGGCCAAGCGCCAGAAGGAGGCCGCCGCAGCAGCGAAGGCGGCGGCCGCGGCCGACAGCAGCGGCGTGGACCCCGAGGAGGCCAAGCGGCGCAAGGCCGAGGCGCGGCAGCGGATGCTCGAGGCCAAGGCCCGCAAGGAGGCCGAGGGCAAGGCCGGCGAGGGCGGGGGGTGAGGCCCGCCGGGGCCTCCTCCATCCGCGGCCGCCGCCGCGACCACGCGGGACGCGACCCATGCTCGATCCCTACACCCCCGTCCTGATCCTCGGCGCCCTGGGCGTCGGGCTGGGCGTCGTCGTGATCGCCCTGTCGTTCGTCATCGGGCCGCGCGCACCGTCCCCGGTCAAGGAGGCGACGTATGAGAGCGGCCTGACGCCGATCGGCCCCGGCCGCCGCCGCGTGCCGGTGCGCTACTACCTCGTCGCCACGCTGTTCATCCTCTTCGACATCGAGGTGATCTACCTCTACCCCTACGCCGTGCGCTTCCGGCAGCTCGCCGCACCGGTCGAGGCCGGCGGCCAAGGCGTGGGCGCGCTGGCGTCGATGGGCGTGTTCGTCGGGGTGCTGCTGCTCGGCTTCGTGTACGTCTGGCGCAAGGGCGCGCTCGAGTGGGACTGAGCCTTACGGGAAGGGAGGCCGCGGCATGATCGCACCAGACCAGATCCTGACGCCCCAGCAGCTCGCCGAGGGCAAGACCGGCGAGAGCGGCATCGTGACGACGACGCTCGAGACCGCGGTCAACTGGGCGCGCACGCGCAGCATGTGGCCGGCGCTCTTCGGGCTCGCGTGCTGCGCCATCGAGATGATGCACACCCAGGCGTCGCGGCTCGACATGTCGCGCTTCGGCATGGAGCTGATGCGCGCCAGCCCGCGCCAGAGCGACATGATCATCGTCGCCGGCCGCCTCAGCCGCAAGATGGCGCCCGTGATCCGCCGCATCTACGACCAGATGCCCGAGCCCAAGTGGGTGATCAGCATGGGCGACTGCGCCTCCTGCGGGGGCATCTTCAACAACTACGCGCTGGTGCAGGGCGTCGACGAGGTCATCCCGGTGGACGTCTACATCGCCGGCTGCCCCCCGCGGCCCGAGGCGCTGATGCACGGCATCCTCAAGCTGCACGAGAAGGTCGAGCAAGAGAAGCTCGACGGCTGGCGCGACCGGAAGCCCGGGGGCTACGGGATCCGCATCGGGTAGTTCGGGCGGCGGGAGATCGGCGCGCGGGATCCGTCGGCGGCCCGGCGGTCGCGCACCGGCCGGCAGCGACGCCTTACGGCCGCTCCGGTGCTTCGGCGTCGAGGGCGTAGCGCTTGAGGTCGTCGAGCCCCACGACGTCGAGGGTCGCCGCATGGGTGGCGGCGAGGACGATGGGAGCGGCGAAGCCGGCCACGAAGGCCTGGCGCCAGCGTTCGGCGCACACGCACCAGCGATCGCCCGGCCGGAGGCCGGGAAAGCCGTGCTCGGGCCGCGGCGTCGAGAGGTCGTTGCCGTGGGCGCGGCTGAACGCCAGGAACGCGGCGTTGACCTCGACGCACACGGTGTGCCGGCCGGCGTCCTCGGGGCCGGTGTTGCAGCAGCCGTCGCGGTAGAACCCGGTGCGCGGCGTCGTGCCGCACGGGACCAGCTTGCCGCCGAGAACATTCGTGGATGGGTCCATGCTGCTGTAGGCTCCTTGTATCCGAATTCTCAACACGCGCGCCGGTCGCCCCGTCACGCCCCCGCGCCCACGGCCGGTGCGTGCTCGAGCTCGGCCTCGAGCTGCTGCCGCCGGTAGAGCTGCGCGTACTCGCCGTCGGCCGCCAGCAGGCTCGCGTGCGTGCCGCGCTCGACCACCCGGCCGTCGTCGAGCACCACGATCTCGTCGGCGTGCTGCAGCGCCGACACGCGGTGCGCGATGATCACCGTCGTGCGCCCCGCCAGGTAGGGGCCGAGCGCCGCCAGGATGCGCGACTCCGTCAGCGTGTCGACGGCCGACAGGCAGTCGTCGAGCACCAGCACCGGGGCGTCGCGGATCAACGCCCGCGCCAGGCACACCCGCTGCCGCTGCCCGCCCGACAGCGTGATGCCGCGCTCGCCGAGCATCGTCGCGTAGCCCGCCGGGAAGCCCTGGATGTCGCGGTCGACGTCGGCCAGGCGCGCCGCCGCCACGATCTCGTCGTGCGTGCGCTCGCGGCCCGCGAAGGCGTCGAAGGCGATGTTCTCCGCGATCGTGCGCGAGAACAGGAACGTGTCCTGCGGCACGATGGCGACCGCGCGCCGCAGGTCGTCGAGCCGCAGGTCGCGCACGTCGACGCCGTCGAGGAACACCTGCCCGCGCGGGGGGTCGAACACCCGCGGCAGCAGGTTGGCCAGCGTGCTCTTGCCGCTGCCCGTGCGGCCCAGGATGCCCACCGTCCGGCCCGCCGGCACGTCGAGGTCGACGCCGTCGAGCGCCGGCGGCAGGTGGTCCTCGTAGCGAAACGTCAGCCCGCGCAGCGACAGGTGCCCGCGGGCCGCTCCGAGCGCCACCGCGCCGGGTGCGTCGGCCACGTCCGGCGCCGTGGCGAAGAGCGTCTCGAGCCGCGCCAGCGACGCCATCGCCCGCTGGAACAGGTTCATCACCCAGCCGAGCGCCAGCATCGGCCACACCAGCATCGCCAGGTAGGTGTTGAACGACACGTAGGCCCCGAGCGTGATGTCGCCGCGCATCACCAGCGTGCCGCCGTAGCCCAGGCCGACCGCGAATGCCAGCCCCGCCATCAGGTCGATCGCCGGGTCGAACGCCACGTCGTAGCGCAGCATCCGGGCGTACAGGCTGCGGTAGCGCTCGTTGGCCTCGCCGAAGTGCGCCGCCTGCTGCGCCTCGCGCGCGAAGCCCTTGACCACCCGCACCCCGGCGATGTTCTCCTGCGCCCGGTCGCTGAGCGTGCCGAACGCCGCCTGGACGGCGCCGTAGCGCTTGTGGAGCTGCCGGCCGAGCAGGTACGTCGTCGGCGGCAGGAACAAGAGCGGCACCAACGTGGCCCCGGCCAGGCGCGGGTCGACGAACACCACCATCATCGCGGCCGCCCCGGCGCCCTGGATGACGGCGTCCAGGCCCGACATCATGCCGCCGGCCGCAGCGGCCTGGATGGCCTGGATGTCGTTGGTGGCGTAGGCCATCAGGTCGCCGATCTTGTGGCGCAGGTAGAAGCGCGCCGACATCGACTGAAGGTGGTCGTGCAAGCGCTGCCGGAGGTCGCGCTCGATCATGCGCGAGCTGCCGAAGATCAGGTGCCGCCACGCAAACCGGGCGCCGACGACCATCATCGCGAGGCCCAGCACCCCGAGGCCGTAGCGGTCGAGGTCCGGTCGCGGGCCGCCGGACAGCGCCGCGCCGACGGCGTCGATGGCGTGGCCGATCAGCCACGCGACCGCGAGCTGGCCGCCGTCGCCGATGGCGAGAAACACGGCCCCGGCGGCGTAACGGCCGCGGCGCCGGCCGAGGAGGCGCACGAGGTTGCGTAGCTCGGGGCTCATGGGCGCGAATTGTAGCGGCGGCGGCGCGGGCGCCGAACTCCCGTCGGCGTGCTAGAATGCCCGCCCTGCCATGCCGACCGACTTCGCCCACCTGCACGTCCGCTCGCACTGCTCGTTCATGGGGGGCACGGCGACGGTCGACGACCTCGCCGCCCGTGCCGCCGCCGACGGGATGGCACGCCTGGCCCTGACCGACGCCAACGGGCTCTACGGCGCCGTCGCCTTCGACCGGGCTTGCCGCGCCGTCGGCGTCGCGCCGATCCTCGGGATGGCGCTGACAGTCGCGCCGCTCGCGGAGGTCGCCCGCACGGCGGGCACGCCGCCCGGGTCGCCGGCCGCCGCGCCAGCCGAGCTGACGCTGCTGGCGACCGGCCCCGCCGGCTACCGCGCGCTGTGCCGGCTGTCGTCGGCCCTCCAGGGCCGGCCGGACCGCGAGGCGGCCGCGCGCCAGGGCGTGGGTTGGCGCAACCTGGCCGACGACGCGGACGGCCTGGTGTGCATCGTCGGCGGACGCCGCGGGTGGATCGGGCGCTGCCTCGCGGCCGGCGACGCGCGGGCCGCGCGGGCGTACGCGGAGCGGCTCGCGGCGGTGTTCGGCGACCGGACCTACGTCGGCCTCGAGCTGCACGGCGCGGGCGACGACGCCATCGCCCGCGCCGCCGCGGGCGTCGCGGCGGCCGCCGGCCTCCCGACCGTCGCCGTGCAGCCGGTGTTCTGCCTGGCGCCGGAGGACCGGGACCGCCTGCACCTCCTGGCGGCCATCGCCGCCAACCGCCCGCTGGGCGCCGTGCCGCCGGACGCCCTGCCCGACGGCGGCGACGACGGCGTGGCGCTGCACTGGCAGGACCCGGCGGCGATCGCGCGCCGGTTCGCCGCGTTCCCCGACGCCGTGGCGCGCGCGGGCGAGGTCGCGGCGCGCTGCGGGCCGGCGCTGCCCAGCGGCCGACCGATCTGGCCGGCATTGAAGCTCCCGGCGGGCACGTCGCCCGACGCGGCGCTGCGCCGCCAGGCCGAGGACGGGCTGAGCCGGCGGTACGGCGAGCCGATCGACCCGGCAACGGCCGCGCGCCTCGACCGCGAGCTGGCGGCCATCGCCGGTCACGGGTACGCGCCGCTGTTCCTGCTGGTGGCCGACGTGGTGCGGCACGCCCGCGCGCGCGACGTGCCGGTGAGCACGCGCGGCAGCGTCGCCAACAGCCTGGTCGCCTACGCCGTCGGCATCACCTCGGTCGACCCCATCGCCCACGACCTGCTCTTCGAGCGCTTCCTGAACCCCGCGCGGTCCGAGCCGCCGGACATCGACATGGACTTCTGCAGCCGGCGCCGCGACGAGGTCCTGCGGTACGTCCGCGACACCTACGGCGCCGAACGCGTCGCGCTCGTGGCCACCGTGAACACGCTGCAGCCCAAGTCGGCGATCCGCGCCGCGGCCAAGGCCTACGGCCTGGGTGAGGCCGAGGCGGGCGCGCTCGCCAGGCTCGCCCGGCGGCGCTGGCACCCCGATCCGCGGCGCCGCGAGACGACGAGCGTCGAGGACACCATCGCCGGCCTGCCCGACCCGCGCCACCGTGCGGTCATGCGGGCGGCGTACGCCATCGTCGGCCAGCCCGACCACCTCGGCGTGCACCCCGGCGGCGTCGTCGTGGCGCCCGGGCCGGTCACCGACGTGGCGCCGGTGCAATGGGCGCCCAAGGGCTTCCTCACCACGCAGTTCGCCCACGAGGACGTCGGCGCCGTCGGCCTGGTCAAGATGGACCTGCTCGGCATCCGCGCGTTGACGGTGCTCGCCGACGCGGCCGACATGGTGCGGCGCCGCCACGACCCGGGGTTCCGGCTCGATGCCATCCCGCTGGACGACCCGGCGACCCGAGCGCTGCTCGCCCGGGCGGACACCACGGGCGTCTTCCAGTGCGAGTCGACCGGCGCACAGCGGACGCTGCGCCAGCTCAAGGCCCGCACGGTGCGCGACCTGGCGGTGGCCAACGCGTTCTTCAAGCCGGGCCCGGCGACGGGGGGGATGGCCGATGCCTTCGTGCGGCGCTACCGCGGCGAGGCGCCGGTGACCTACCTCCACGCGGCGCTCGAGCCGATCCTGGCGCCGACCAAGGGCGTCCTCTTGTTCCAGGAGCAGATCCTGCGCGTCGCCACCGAGGTCGCGGGGCTGTCGTGGGCGGACGCCGAGCACCTGCGGCGGGGCATGAGCAAGTTCCGCGCGGACGAGATGGCCTCGATCCGGGCGCGCTTCGTCGCCGGCTGCGTGCGCCCGGGCGGGCCGGGCCTGTCGGCGCGCCAGGCCGAGACGCTGTGGCGGCAGGTCGAGGCGTTCGCGGGCTACGGCTTCAACCAGGGCCACGCGACGGCCTACGCCGACGTCAGCTTCCGCAGCGCCTACCTCAAGGCGCACCACCCGGCGGAGTTCCTGTGCGCCCGGCTGGCCGGCTGGGGCGGCTTCCACCACCCGGCGGTCTACATCGCCGAGGCCGTGCGGCTCGGCATCGCGGTCCGCCCGCCGCACGTCAACCACAGCGGGGCGGCGTTCACGTTGGGCGAGGCGGATGCGACGGTCGCGGCAAGCGGAGGCGTGGACGGCGGCGTGCTGTACATGGGCCTCGGCCAGGTGCGCGACCTGCGCGGGTCCGCCGTGCGCGACATCGTGCGGGCGCGGCGCGAGCGCGCCTTCGGCGGGGTGCGGGACGTCCTCCGGCGGGTCGACCTGCGCGCCAAGGAGGCGGACCACCTGATTCGCGCCGGCGGCCTCGACGGGCTCGCGGCCAGCCGCGCCGAGCTGCTGGCGGAGCTGGCGGACGTCCAGCGGGCCGGCGGGGCGGCGCAGATGTCGTTCGGGTTCGACCTCGGCCGGGTCGACGCGGAGCCCGCGGCCGACCGGCTCGCCTGGGAGCGCGAGCTGCTCGGCTGGCCGGTCAGCGTGCACCCGCTCGACACGGTCGCGCGGCCGGCGGGCGCCGCGCGGTTGCGCGAGGTGGCGCGGGAGCCGAGCGGCCAGCCCGTGGCGTGCGCGGGCACGCGGCTGCCGGGCTGGACCGGCGGGCAGGGGTTCTTCCTCGGCGACGGCGACACGTTCGTCGTGGCGATCTGCGCCGACGGCGTGGCGACGCCGCCCACCTGGGCGCCGGTGTCGGTCGCGGGGCGCTGGCGGACGGACACGTGGGGGGGAGGGTGGCTGGTGGTGGAGGGGGTGACGGTGTTGGGGGGAGGGCGGGGGGAGGGGGGAGGTAGGAAATAGGAGATAGGAGATAGGAAATAGGAGATAGGAGATAGGAACGAGTCGTCAAGAAACAACCCACCCTGGGAGCGCCGCCTTCCAGGCGGCATCGGACGACGCAGGCCGGCAAGATGCCGGCGTTCCCAGCAGTGGCCTTGATGTTTGACGAGTCCGAAGTAGATCAGGGGTACCCGTTCTGCCACGGGTCACACGTCCCTCTCCCAGCATTGGGAGAGGGACCGGCTGAGCGCAGCTCAGCCAGGGT